>Ga0181417_1000742_pt1 | contig 10392 bp, 15 predicted proteins | sample 40SPOviralmetaG_FD_130142 | JGI IMG/M metagenome (GOLD analysis project Ga0181417, IMG submission 130142) | Marine viral communities from the oligotrophic San Pedro Time Series (SPOT) site, San Pedro Channel, CA, USA - 40 SPOT_SRF_2013-02-13 | ecosystem: Environmental > Aquatic > Marine > Strait...
TAAAGCAAATTATAATAATCATATAGAATTTAAAGTCATATTTGATGAAAGTGCAATTTATAGGACTAAAAACCCATCAAATCAAGCTGATGTAAATAAGTTATATGGTGTAAGTGATTGTGGAAAAAGTCACATGAAGTACTCAATGAGGTTTGGGTGGAGATATTATGGGGATAGTCTACAAATATTATGGTTTAAACATGAAGCAGGAGAATTTACATTCAGTGTTATTGCTGATATTGAAATAAATAAATCTTACACTTGTACTTTAGATATTTTTGAAGATGAATATATTATGAGTGTAGATAATATAAGCACAGTAATTCCTAGGGCTTGTCCTAACGATTATAAAAGATATTATCTATATCCTTATTTTGGTGGAGACGAAACAGCACCTCACACAATTAAAATTAAGATTAAATGAGAATAACAGAAGAAGAAGCATCGTATTTTTTACCTTACGATGAATTTAAGAAAAGAGCAGGTTATGATTTAAGAGATTGTAATTACACTGTAAATGCAACCGAAGATGGTTGGGAAAATATTACCTACTATACTAGCATTAAGAGAAGAACAGATCGTTATGAAGGAGATGGTCCTTATTATGTGTATGTTTTGGAAAATGATGGGTATGGAAAAGGCGTTTATAAAATAGGCTATACTAAAAATCACCCAGAACATAGAGCCAAGCAGCTATCGCGGGGTACGGGCGTTATATACCCGTTTAAGGTGAAATACGTATTCAGATGCCACGATGGTGAGTTTCTAGAGAGGGAAGTCCATAAAGCGTTAGGAGAATATAGGTTATCTAATGATAGAGAATTTTTTAACGTGAATTTTGAATTGGTAAAAGAAATCATTGAAGAATTAGGATCTAAATATAAAGGAAATTAAGATGTCTAGATTTAAGATATTAGAATATAATGATGAAAGATATGTTTTAAATAGAACAATTAAGGAATCTTCACTTATAGAGGACTATAGTGCGGGGGATTTGAAAGCATACTATTTTGTCGATACTGTTTTAAAGAAAAATGGAATAGTCTATTTATTTAATAAAATAGAAGAAGCTCAATTATGCGATTAATTAAAAAATTAAAATACGAGTCGAAGTGACTACGACTAGTGTGCCACACATGATGAGAAATAATGTAGTTAATTATAGTGGATAGAAGGGTGATGGACATATGAGCCACTTAGCGTGATGACGCCCAGGTTTAGATTAGCCTGCCGAATATAAAATAAGGTATAAACGAGTGACAATGGTTCCTTAACATAATCTAATTTAAAGACTTCCGTGAAAATATTTGGAGAAGCAAAAAACGGTTCGTATATTGGTGTATATTAAAAAATTATAAAAAACAGAAATTATGGATTATTTATTGTCGTATGTGTTAATTGGAATGTCGTTAAGTTTTATTTTTGATGTGTTAAATGAATTTGTTTTACATTCAGAAGATAAGATAAAATTTGATTGGGGAATGAGAATTATTAATGCTATTTTATGGCCTTATGTTTTAGGAGCATTTATTAATACTTTCGTTAATCACAATAGATAAAATTAAAAAAGATCATTATGGAATTAGGTTATGCGTGTATAAACACAGCACTCAGTGCAAATAAAATTATGACTAATCGTACAATGCGGTTAAAGACATTTAATGACAAAGGGATTAGTTATGTTTCAGAGTTGGCTTTGGCTAACGTAAAGGATTTAAAAACTATTGTTAAGTGGAATAATGAGATGGGTATTAAGTTATTTAGGTTATCATCTCAAATATTTCCATGGTCAGATGAATATATAGTGGAAGAATTAGAGGATGGGATAGAAATTTGTGAAATAATGTTTGAGGTAGGGCAAATTGCTAAAGAAGGCGGTCAACGTCTCACAATGCATCCTGGCCCTTATAATTGTCTGGCTTCACCTACTCAAAAGGTAGTTGAAAAGACAATCCGAGAATTAAATTTCCACAGCCAACAATTCAATATGATGGGTTATGAGCCTTCAACCTATAATAAAATTAATATTCATGTAGGAGGTGCTTATGGTGATAAAGAGGAAACATTAAAGCGTTTTTGTGAAAACTTCCACTTATTAAATGAAGATACTAAAAAACGTTTAGTAATTGAAAACGATGATAGTCCAAACGAATACTCAGTTAAGGATTTATATGAAGGAATCCACAAACGAATTGGAATTCCCATTACATTCGATTATTTTCACCACAAATTCAATACAGGTGGTCTCACAGAGGAAGAAGCATTAAAATTAGCCTTTACTACATGGCCTTCAGATGTTACTCAATGTTGTCATTACTCAGAAAGTAGACAAAAAGAGAAACTTGATGAATCTATACGACCACAAGCACATTCTGATTTAATTTATGAAAAAATTAACACTTATGGACTTAATCCTGATATTGTTATTGAAGCTAAATTAAAGGAGCAAGCTATATTTAAAAGAGTAATTTAAAATAAATTTGGAGAGTGTAAATATCGTTCGTATATTATACTAAATAAAAAATTATGTCAAAAGAACGTAGAGGTAGACCTTCAGGAAAACCCACACCAATTAAAGAAAAGTGGGAAATGGTTATTAGTGAATATCCAAGTAAACCAGAGTTAGGATATATAACCACATACTATTATGATATTAAAAAATCAAAAACATATCCTTATGCCACTAAAACTACATACCCTAGGGGACATAAACCCCCTAAATTTAAACCGGAGAAGGGTAAGTCATATGGTAAATTACCTGTGGTTCTAGTATTTAAAACATCAAATCGTTCGAATGCTAAAACCAAAATGAAAGTATTTAATAATGAAAATATTGATTACATCTTATCTGCTCCTAAATTAGTAGGAGTACCATCAAATGCTATTATATTAGAATGTGGTGTAGGTAGAAGTTTCGTTGAAAAATGGAAAGTTAAATATAAATTATAAAAACAAATGTTATGAGTAGACACGTAAAAGAATTAAAAGAACAAAAGGAAGCCGTATATGGTTGCGATGATTATGGGTATTTTTATTTAGTATTTGATGATAAAAACGGTATACCCGAAGAGGATTTCTTAATAGAAAAACAAGATAATGTTTCTAAAGATGACTTTGTAAAATTCCTAAAAGAAATAAAAGCAGATCCTAAACACATTTCACTAGCAAAAAAAGAAAAACACTTTTAACATGAATAAAATACATTCAGCTTATTGGTTCAAAGATATTGGGCAGGTCGAAGACCTGTCCCTTTTTGACTATGCTTCTATTCAAAATAGCATCTCTAACTTTGTTAAAATAATAACAGAGAGGGATGATATTAAGGTAGGATTTTCTACTTTAAATAAAGAAGGGGGTAAATCAACAAAAGATACAATTATAATTTCTTCCCAAATAAACAAGGAAAATATTGATAGTATTGTAGGTTTAACTCTACATGAAGCATCTCACATTCTACTTACTGATTTTAACTTTAAAACTGAAAACAACAATAAGAATTTCCATTCGATATTTAATTGGATAGAGGATAGACGTATAGATTATTATATATTGAGTAATATCGCAGGTTATCGCGGTTACTACGCTAAATTATACGATAAATATTTTAATAATCTGAAGGTAAAGACTCAGATTGAACATTCTAAAAATAGAAATTCTAAAGACATTAATTGTTGGATTTTCCACTTAATTAATATGATTTCTAAACATAGAGACGTAAAAGCATTGCCAGAATTGGATGAACTATATAATATAATTGATTTAAAAAATATAAATAGACTCAAATCAACTCAAGATGCTTATGAATTGGCTTTAGAAGTTTGGGATTTCATAAATGAAAGAGTTGAAGATAATATTTATGAATATGATCCTATTATAAAAGATCAAGATGAGTTAGTAAATGGAAATGTTAAGAAAAAACCAATATCTCCTAAGGAAAAATCAATGATTGAACAAATAAGTAAATTAAATATTAAAGATTTAGAAAGATCTAACTTAATAGATAATATTAAACCTAAAGACCAAAAAATAAAAGATAGTTTTCTCCACAACTTTTTACACTCAACTCAACTTTCCTCAAACAAAGTGCCAGTAAAAGAAGGAATCAACATGGGAAAAAAATTAGCATCTAAACTACAGTTTAGAAATTTAGATCAAAAAATAACTTACCATAATCAAAATAAGGGTAAAGTAGATGCTCGAAATCTTTATAAAGCTACATTCGACGATTTAATTTTCAAACAAGACTTTATTAAAGAACATAAAAAAACACACATACATTTATCTATTGACGGAAGTGGGAGTATGTGTATGTACGATAAGGATTTTAAAACATTAAAGTTAAGTGCTTGTATGGCTACTATAGCATGTTTAATACCTAATATTAGAGTTTCTATAAGTGTTAGAAAAATAAAAACTGACACTAAAAAGAAGGATATAAATATTACTAGAAAACCAGTAACAATAATCATATTTGACTCCTTAACAGACAGTATTAAAGATATTTCTAAATTAAGTCATATTAACTTTAAAGACCTAACTCCAGAAGGATTATGTTTTGGTAGTATTAAAAAATATATAGAAATGAATCCAATAAGTCAGGAAAAGATAGTATTTGTAAATATATCAGATGGTTTTCCTTCATCTATGTTAGATACTATTAAAGAAAAGGTTGAAGAAGTTACAAGAAAAAAAGTCAATGAATTTAAAAGAGAAGGAATTGATGTACTAAGTTATTTTGTAGAAAGTGGTTCTACAATAAAAGCAACTAAGGGTCTTAAAACATTTAAAAGAATGTATGGAAATACAAGTGAAATTTTAAATGTAAATAATTTTTCTAAAATACTAAAAGATATAAACAAACAACTGAAATAGTGTATTCTTTTGTCATTTGGCTATATTTAATACTAAATTATATATTTATGGAAGAACAAGAACTATACGATGAGTTAGAATTCATCAAGGATGAAATGAAAAACGGTGAGTTAGATGTAGAATCAGCTACTAAAAAACTTGAAGAAGTTCTAATTCAAATTGAAGAATTAATAGAAGGTAAATTAGATACTCTCAACAGAGATTACGACCAAATGGATTTATATGAAGACGATTAAATTAGGAGATACTGGAGAAGAAGTAAGGAAAATACAAAAAGCTCTACAGATAGGAGTTGATGGTAAATTTGGAAATTTAACTGGACTTTCAGTTAGAAAATTTCAAGACCAAAACGACTTAGAAATTGATGGTGTAGTAGGTCCTCTAACTTGGAAGGCCTTAAAAATAGATGAAGTAAAAGAAGAAGAACCAACCCCATTAAATACTACAAATGATTCAAATTACTTATGGATTTTTGACAATGGTCACGGGGGTATTATAGATGGTGTATATCAAACATCAGGTAAAAGATCACCTAAATGGGATGATGGTTCCATTTTATATGAAGGAGAATTCAACAGAGCTATTGTTAATAGATTAATGAAATTATGCACTGATGCAGGAATTGAATGCGTTAATTTAGTTGATACACAAGAAGACATTCCATTATCTAGAAGAACAGACAAAGCAAATGACATCTATCGTGAACAAAGAGATAAAGATGATAAACAATGTATTTATGTTTCTGTACATGCGAATGGATTTTCTAAAGAATCAGCAAATGGTTGGTCAGTCTACACTTCTGAAGGTGAAACAAAGTCAGACATAGTGGCTTCAGTTTTAGCAAAGAATGCAGCAGCTGAATTTCCAGATGAAAAAATGAGAAAAGATACTCGTGATGGTGATGCAGATAAAGAATCTAATTTTTGGGTATTGAGAAAAACAGTAATGCCATCAATTCTTAGTGAGAATTTCTTTATGACCAACTATGATAATTGTCATAAGTATTTACTTTCGGAAGAGGGTAGAGATAGAATAGCAAAAATTCACTTTCAAATGGTACAGGAAATAGAAGAGAAAAAATTAGTGTGAAAATTAAATTAAGTTTGTCTCTTTTTTCTATATTTATCGATATATAATAACTTACAAACAATAAAAAATGGCTAGATTATCAAACCTCGTCCCAGACAAAGCAAGAGAATTAGTAATGGCAACTGACAGAGTTAACCCTTACGAACTTAAAAATGGTTTAGAGTACGAAGCAATTAAAAAAGGATACGATTGTTTTCACACTTTAGAAGAAGAAGACAAAAAAGCATCTATAAAAATAGTAGAGGCAGTATTAAAAAACCTCGGAACTTATCAAGCATACTACTCTGTTCTATCAGAATATGAAGGTATGAAAACAGGAGGACAATTTAACGATAAAAAACCTCCTACATTCAAAAAATATTTAAAAACAGTAACTGAAGCCCCAAAAGATAAAATGGAAAAATCTAAATTAAAAGAAAGTTTCTATAGCTTAATTAAAGAAGTAATAACTGAAGCTAAAGAGGAAAAGAAAGAGAAGAAGGAAAAGAAGAAAGAACCAGCAGGTATAGATAAAGTAATAGCTAAGACTGAAGGGTATGTTAACGAAATTAAGAGTATTGTTAGTGAAAAATTAAAAGAAACTAAACAAAAACTTAAAGATCTCAAATCAGATATGAAGGAACTTTATATGGAAACTAAGAAGAAAACAGATCGTGATCCTGATAATATGATGGAATATATGAAAGTATATGAATCTAATCCTAAAATCACAGAATTTAGAGATTTAAAAAGAAAGCTTGAAGAAATGATTGAAATAGCAAACTCTCTATAATATGGCGTTTGACATTCATAATTGGCAAATAAAAAGAGCCAACGCTCAATACCAACTTTTACAAGAAGAAAAACAACCAATTCAGTTTCCTATAGAGGGACAGAATTTGAGTTTTGATGTTTTCTTTTATGAAGGAGAAGGTAATTTCTACTACCAATTTCTCCCTAAAAGTAATGAAGTATTAGATTTAATTGATCAAATAGGTAAACAAAGGGTTTCAGAAGAAATAGCCAAATATATAGAAATTAAAACAACCTTTATTGCTCCTTTCGACGAAGACGCTTCAGGAGCAGGAATGAACTTTAAAATATTACCAAGCGAACTTAAGGGTTATATGTTAAGCCCCTTTAAATAAAAAATAATGGCACAGATAGGATGGATACAATTTTCAACAAGAGCAGATATTAAAGATTTGCCCTTACATGAACAAAAGAAAAAATTTTTACTAGAAAATAATTCAAGACTCCAAGAGGATTTACACATACTAAATCGAATACATGGTACTTCAGCTACTTCAGGTGGTGGTTCTGGTGGAGTAGCTATAGATGGACCTATTGCGGGCGCAATAGTAAGTTCAAATGCAGGTATAACATCAACAGATGCGGGTGGTAATTTCGTGTTGCCTGGTAAGGCTTCAGGAACGATTACGGTAACCGGCGGAACAGATGCAATTACAGGATTACCTTACGAAGGGGAACTTATTGGAGATGCTCAATATAAGACTATATCGCCTATTACTACGTTTGCTCATTATTTAAGAGAAGCATCTATTGAAAATGAAAAAACACCAACTTTAACAATTGATGAAGCAATAACAAAAACATTTACTGACTCATTTGATTATTTTGGTATTAGTTTACCAGTTGAAGATAAAGACATAATATTACAAAAAGATTACATTGGGGATTCAATTCTAAATAACAATAAGATAGGAATATCGGCACAGGCGGTGGCGACTCAAATAGAAGCTATCGCAGAAACAATAGGTGTTGCCTTAGAAGGATCTAAACAAGCTACTTCTGCTGCGGGGGCTGGATTAGAAATACCTGAATTTTCTGCAAAAAACAGAAAAAAAACAGCATACAGAGCATTAGGTAGACAAGCAAATAAATCTCTTTCAATTAAAGTTGATAATGTTTTAGGAGATGTTAAATTTACAAATCCTTCTAATGGACAGGAAGTGGTTGGTGTTGGATTTGAAAATAGTAAGGTCTTATCTGAACAACTTGGAGCAACAAAAACAGAATTAGTATCTCTAGCTTCACAAGAACAATACACAACTAATTATCTAACAACTAGAATCCAGGCGGTCAACAGAGCTCAAAAGACTGTTATAAAAAATGAAGTAAAAACTACAGTTGAAACATCAAAAGCTACATTTTCAAATATACAAACGGTGTCTGACTCTAATACAGTTAAAGATGCTTTAAAACAAATTGAAAAGGATAAGGCTAACGAAAAAACTCCTCAATTAGATGGATCAGAGTTTAATATTCCACTTGATGGAAATATTAAATTTAAACAACTTAGGAAAAATTCAAAAACCGGAACAAGTTCATTTTTAGAATTAAGTATTACAAAGAAAGAGGGAGGTTTTAAATATTTTGGAAATGCTAAAGATTTACCTCTTCTACTTGAGAAAACTGAAACTAGTTATAAAGTACAAGAGTTTCCTGGAACTACTAGTCAATCTGAAACGGGCTCTATAGCACTTGATAATCCTCTTATCATTGAAATAACATCTTCTACAGTCGCAGAAGACAAAGTTACAACATATACATTACAACCAACTAGATCTGCCGGAATTGATGGAAGTTCAACAAAAGTAAATTTACGACTAACAAAATTTACTGAAAATGTAACCACAAAAGTAATAGATCATATAGTAGGTTCTTCAGACGGATATTATACTGTAATTTTTACTAAAGATAGTGATAAAGAAAATCCAGTAACTTATAACGCTAGTGCTCAAGATGGTGAAATTGGTAAGGTATTAGAAATGGTGGGAGGTATGAGGGGAACCCCTTCACTACCATTTGAATTAGGTAGATATGCAGGCGCTTCTCCATCTACTCTTCTAGAATTAAAATCTATGGAAAAGGGTGTTGAACCACCTAACGTAAGTATTAAGAATCTAGTATTTAAAGATAATAAGTTAAGTTTATCTATCCCTGCAGTAGAAGGGGATAAAGCTAATTACGAAAAAGGAATATTAGATATAACATTTACAGTAGGAGAAAAACCAAAATCATAACTAAGATGAAAAAATCCGAATTAATAGAAATTATTAAGGAAGAGATTGCTAAAATCATGAATGAAGATGAATCAAGGTCTGAATCTAATAAAATAGTATTTAATAAGTTAGCATCTATAAAAATGCAGACGAGAGACCTAAAACCCAACTTCACAATTCAATTAGATGCTTTAAAAATAAGATCCCTTAATTTAGAAATAACATACGATGCTAATACTGGAATATACATTATCATAGACGATAGAACTGGTAAGGAATATTTTAATAAAATCTTATACCCTTCATGTAGAGACTGTAAGTTTAAAAGAGAAAAAGATGTTATTGAGTTTATAAGATCGAAAGAATTAAAAAATGAAGATAGCACAGGTATGGTGGGAAGTATATATGGTGAGGATGAATATCTTAGATATAAAAACGAACCTTATTTAGATAATAATATTCGTAAACCCCTAAAAAACACAGATCACGCCAAACATTACGTCCACAGTAACGTATCTGATATTACTGAAAGTAGAACAGTAAAGAAGAAGTTAAAATAAATGACGTTTTCCTAAATTTACATATATTTATTAGCAAATATTAATACATACTCAAATGAACAGAAGAGAATTAAATAACCTTATCAAAGAAGAGCTAGAAGCAGCTGTAAAAGGTCACCCATCTTATTTAGAAGAAGCAGAAGACATGGAAGCAGGAGACATGGAAGGCGGAGAAGAAGGAGAAGAAGAACTTATGGATTCTCTAAAAGGATTTTATGAGAAACTAAAAGCACATTTTGACGGAGAAGAAGGCGGAGAAGAAAAAACCGAAGAAGAAGAAGAAGAAATGGAAGAAGAAGAAGCTCCAGAAGAAGTAGAAGAAGGGAAGAAGAAGAAAGCTAAAAAAGAAGATGAAGAAGAAGAAGTGAAAGAAGAAGGAAAGAAGAAAGATGACGAATTAGAAAAATTAAACGAATCAGTTAAACGATTCCAAAAATTAGCCAATATTAGAGGTTAATTCATACAACATTAATTAAAGGGCATGCCGTTAGGTGTGCCCTTTTGTAGTTCTTATTAAAAAAACTTGGGTTCCCAAGGAATATTATTTACGATAAAACAAAAAACAAATTTTATGGATGCAAATTATGAAAATCGATTTAGAACTCAAGCAATAAATCGTCTAGACAGATTAGATGCTGGATTAGCTAGAATCTACACTTTCGTTAAACGAAATGAAAATGATAAAGCTTTACACTTTATGGATAATGAGTTAAAAGACTTATACATGGGATTAGAAGACATTATTAAAGCTAACCGAGACACTATGGGCTCACAAATAGGAACTATATAATATGTTGTCAGCAGAAAAAATTCAAGAAAATTGGGGTACATATCTCAATATTATTAAAAATAGAATCGGAGAAGAA
>Ga0181417_1000746_pt1 | contig 10370 bp, 9 predicted proteins | sample 40SPOviralmetaG_FD_130142 | JGI IMG/M metagenome (GOLD analysis project Ga0181417, IMG submission 130142) | Marine viral communities from the oligotrophic San Pedro Time Series (SPOT) site, San Pedro Channel, CA, USA - 40 SPOT_SRF_2013-02-13 | ecosystem: Environmental > Aquatic > Marine > Strait...
TATAATCAATATTTAACAGCAAACCCCAGCACACACCACCCCCACAACACCCCAAAAGCCCAACACAAAACCCACAGCACGCCCACCAAACACACCAACAAGCGAAGCAACCCACGCGCCAACGGAATAAATATGTTTACACCATAATAAAACACAATGGCCGATTATCACAAATGTGCCCGCGAGGTTGGCAAATGCAAAGGACTAAAACAGGGCATTAAAGGATATCACAAATGCGCGACGGCTTCGAACTGCAAAAAGCCCGAACGGCAGAAATTGCAGGCAATCGGCAAACGTTTAGATGAAGCACGAGCGAAACAGGTGTTTAAAAAACAAAATGTTTTAAAACAAAAAAAATTAGACTCAATTTTTAAAGAAGAAATGAAAGACCAGACACGCCCCAAAAATGAGGTACGAACATCAATGATAAAAAAAGCAAATAAACGGGGGCTGGTAAGGAAAACAGACAAGCCGTATTACACACAAGAATACAAAGATGCAAATATTGATAGGACAAGACTCTCTACAATGGTTGACAATCTTTTAAAGGATTACAGAAAGAAATCAAAACCAAAGCCAACAACGAAACCAAAACCAAAGCCAAAAACGAAACCAAAGCCGAAGACAAAAAAAGGTATGTAAGTAATAAAAAATGTCCTATTCAATCCTCCTAACCATTTCATTAACGGACGTAATACACACGGCTGTCATCGGCTGGTTCGTGTACAAGTACAACAAGACGCGCAACATACAACACGCCACGGCCTTCCCATTCCAAGCCTCAGCACCAGAGGCGGACATATCAATGATTGAGAACATGAACGAAAAGGCCTTTTAATGCACTTAAAGACATACGCACATTTTATATATATAATGCCCAAGTCGTCAAAACATTACCGTATTTTAGCGCTGGACACGGTGAACGTTCGCGTGATTGATGAGACCTTCGCCACGCTTGACGAGCTCTGCGCGACATACGGCGATTGCCTGAACATCACACGCCGTAAGTGTGAGAGCATACGCAAATGTACGGACCTGGCAAAGCGGAAATACAGTCACGTTCACATTGTGGAGATAGAGACCAGCCCCAAAAAGCTAAAAGCAATTGAAAAGGCTCTCTCGTCCACTACATAAGGAAAACGTGTGTTTACATTCATAATTAAAAAACCTTGACACGAACACACACGCACACACATGTCTTCGTTCAACATCGAGATTAACGCCCGAACGCCTTTTAAGGGGTTGGCATTCAACACGAACACGTACAAGCTAACGGCCAAATATAAAAAGTTCATCCGTGAAAACGATGGTTTTTATAAAGGCTTTGACCTGCTCACGGGGCAGGGTCTCGCATACAACCCAAACACGAAACGTATTGTTCGACGCTCAAAGCTGTACAAAAAAAACAACCAGCCACGCGCCGTATACGTTGACGCTATCGAGAAAGCACAAGAGAAAAAAATAGATTTCGTACATACTGCCGTAAACAATGTGGCCACGTTTAACATTGTAAATATGACAGGTGACCAAATCGAAAATCTTTTTTCAAAAATCCCCCTTGATGTTCCCTATCTCCTCACGGTCACGATGCCATCGGGTGCCGTCAAGTATTACACACTAAACGAAAACACCATTTTAAATATCTTGGGTGTCCTAACGGAGGTGATCACGGGGGACTATGACGGCCCAACGTTCAGCGATACCGAAATAGTGGAAATGATGGCGAACGCTCAAAGTTTCACATTAAAACAAATCAACCCAAGCAACAAGAGCCAAGGCGCATTTTTCAAATACACGTTGAGGCATTCACTGCCTGACGTAGAAAAATACGGATTGTTCGATGTGGTAGATTCTGCCAATTATGAAGAATGTTGTTTCATCGTGGCGTTGCGGTGCTCGGGTTTGGTGAGCGACGAAAAGATAGAGGCCATCAAATGCCAAGTGAAAAACGCATTTATGCCGATGTGCAAAATCAAAGGCATTTGTGAACAGTTTGGCCTACACATTAACGTGAAGGGGTTGACCAACACCCGAGACATGCGACGCTATGGCGACAAGTCAAAGCCAGAAATTAAAATGGGTCTATTTGAACAGCACTATTTTTACATTGAAAAAACCCAAATCACCAAATACGCATTGACCCATTACGACGAGTTGCAGGCGCGCACACTCGCCAAACCGTGGCACCTTTACAGGCGTGCAAATGAAACAGATGAAAGCCGTTGTATGGACACATTGGCATTGTTCAAATGCTTGTTGAACGATGTGAAAAATCAGTTTTTGGAACCCATCAAAATGTCCGCCGAGTTGATGGCCACACCATACCACGAAAAAATAAATGAGTTCCCCGCGCTCTTCTGTGAGCAAGAGTATGCCCCCGCTGTTGATCACACCGCACGTAATGACAAAATCGAAAAAAAACGATATTACCAAGAGTACAATACGCGTGTATGGTTCGACTTTGAGACGACCACGGACGGAGACAAACACGTGCCATACTTGTGTTGCTACGTTGACGACAACGGCAACAAATGCACATTTTACGGCGCTGAATGTGGTAAATATATGTTGAACGATCTACACAAAAAATACTATGTGAAGAACTCGCCCAACAGTATTACGATGTTTGCCCATAACCTCACATACGATTTCATCACAGGCGTCGCGCCTTACCTTGTTGTAAAATCAACAATTGAAAAGGGCTCCAATGTAATGATGGCGTCGGCGTCGTTTTACGGTCTCAAAATCAAATTGCAAGATACGTACGCGTTGATTACGGCACCTCTGGCAAAGTTCGGTAAAATGTTCGAGCTCGAACAATGCAAAGAGGTAATGCCTTATGATGTGTACACCAAAAAGCGTATGCAACAAAAACGCCCACGTGTTGAAATGGCCGAATGTCTCCAAGCGCTCAAAGAAGACGAGCGCGACCAATTCGTGAGCAACTGTAAAAAATGGCTTTGCGTGTCTGGTCAGTCTGTGGACATTGTCAAGTACTCAGCATTGTATTGTATGATGGATTGCGACGTGCTAATGGGTGGTTACAAAAAGTTTCATAAAATGATTACGGACGTGTGCGGGCTGGACGTCGACCACTACGTGAGTAATGCGAGCATCGCTGACGATTTTCTCGTATCTCGTGGATGCTTTGACGGATGTGTGCAAGTGAACGGGATCACACGGGCATTCATTCAAAAGTGCCTCGTAGGTGGTCGCACAATGTCAGCCAACAACAAAAAACAAAAATTGATTAAGAGAGGTACACGGGTGAGCGATTTTGACGCTGTGAGCCTGTACCCCTCGGCCATGAAGCGCCTAAACGGTTTTTTGCTCGGGTCGCCTCGTCTCGTCGATGGTGAAATGACGGATTACGAAAACCTAAAAAAGGCGTCGGGGTTCTATGTCCGCGTAAAAATCCTGGCCGTTCCCATTCGTAGGGCCTTCCCGCTTCTGTCATACATCAACGATAAGGGCGTGCGTATTTTCAGTAATGATATGGCAGGCAAAACGGTATTTATCGATAATGTGGCATTGGCCGATGCTATCGAGTTCCAGGGTGTACAATTCGAAGTAATCGACGGCTACTATTTCAATGACGGATTTAACCCAAAAATTACGGACGTAATCCAGGAAGTTTTCGCCGCGCGATTGGTGCAAAAAGCCAAGAAAAACCCAATGGAGCAAATCTACAAATTGATTATGAACAGTTCATATGGGAAAACGTGCCTTAAAGAAATCAACGAAAAATACGATTATGTCTCAAACAAGGATTTCAAAAAGTTTATGGAGAGGCAGTACAACTGGATTAAAAAGGCCGTGCCGTGTGAAAATGGTCAAGGCTACCGTATCACATCAACTAACCCGATTAACGACCACGTGAACCGTGTACACATCGGCATTCAAATCCTGAGTATGTCAAAGCGCATTATGAACGAAGTGATGTGTACGGCCGAAGACATCGGCGCGCGTGTGTACTACCAAGACACCGACAGTATGCACATAAAAGTCGAAGATGTCGAAAAAGTACAACACGCATTTAATCAAAAGTACGGGCGTGAACTCATCGGCAAAGGCATGGGGCAATTCCACACCGATTTTGAAATGGACGGATGCGAAAATATTTATAGCGAGAAGTTTGTAGCATTGGGTAAAAAATGCTACTTGGACCGCCTCGTAGGATTCGACAAAAAGACAGGCGAAAAAAGAAAAGGTTACCACCTTCGTTTAAAGGGGGTCCCCAACGGTTCAATTCTCGCCGAATGCAAACGGCGCAAATGCACCCCGTACGCACTGTACACAAAAATGTACAAGGGTCAGGCTATCACATTTGACTTGTTGAAGAATGAGCACGGTAAAAAAATTAGATTCAAAAAGGGCGATAATATGACGTTTTCGACCGTGCCGAAGTTCGAGCGAAAAGTAAAGTTTTAAATTATCGTTTTAAATGGATTTTGTCGATTTTGTACGCTTTGCTCTTGGGGTTGATTGACGCATACACCCGAGCATATGCCCATTGCTCGGCGCTCTTCACCTGTGGGCGCACGCTTGCGGGGTTGGTCTTGTATGCCCCCACACCCTTATTAAAAATGGTCTGTAATCCTGCCCGCTTGTATCCACTGAGCCGTGCGATGTCTGCCAGCGTGTTCGATTGGTTGAGCTTCTGCCCGTGCTTTTTGTTAAATTGCTGTTTGTATGTAAGGACCATTTTACACGTAATAAAATATATTTGTATCTTTGTAAATGCCGTACCACATCAAGAAAGACAAGGAAACGGGACGGTTCCGCCTGTACAATATGCACCAAAAGAAATTTCAAGGAAGTAAAACGGGCTACAAGTCGAAAGAAACAGCAGTGAAAGCGGGAATGAACTTTATGCGATACAGAAAGGAAACGCCCGTATTGGTTGGTAATAAGATACTCAACAAAGGCGCTAAATAGATTTCTTCCACGTTGCAGGCTCTCCCCTCATCGTAAAAAGGAAGTCCGTAAAATCCTGTACGTTTGACTTGTAACAAGCGCACACCATAAATTGAAATGGTTGCGACGAAATGACAGTATCATAAAGCACCTGCGCCCGCTTCTTTCCCTCGCGTGTGCTGTCGAGGATATACAGAAACTCGTCAAATATTTTTGCCTTTTCCACTGCACTACTAATATTATTAAAAATGATCGTGTCAACGTTCAGGCGTACACCTCTGGGAATCATCGTGAGCGATTGGGACAATATGAAAAAGTGCAGGGACAACGGAGCATATGCAGAATGTCGACCCTTGATAGCAAGATTTGTTAAAAGCTGTTGCATATCCTTGCCCTTCATGTCGCTCGCCATATCGTCAATTATCACCGCCGTACGCGTGGTAAACTTGTCTTTTTTGTTTTTCATTTTCTTGTTGAAATCGTTCATATGGTTGTAATTCTTGATGATGTTGTGCAATGGTGCTATGTCTGTAAATCGACAGGATTCATCGATGAAATCCAACCCCGAACCCGTGGGCGAGAACAAAAAACACATATCCAATTTTTTCGCCTTTCGCATATCACGTATGATTTGCTCAGTTAACACCGTTTTTCCGCTCCGTCTACTTCCCAATAAAATATTGAATGAGCTGTTCGGCAGTTCACCAACGTCATAACGTACAAGGTCGTGCATATTATTTTATTCATCAAACATTATTAAATCGCCATTGTTCCAATCATCACCCGTAATAATCCCCAATACGTCAGGCTGTTTTATCTGTACCTTTTCTACCTTGGCCGTTTGTGTTTTTATGGCTTCCTTAAAATCTTGTTGTGTTTTGACCTCGGCAATTTTCAATTTTGCCAGTAGTTCGAAGTATCCGCCCGGGGTGTCCATTAAATGATAATCACGTGCGCGTACAGTGAAGCCCAAAGCGAACCCCGTTATGTTCGATATCATCCAGTCAATTACGGAATCGTCGCGTGCAATTTTGTTTGCTTCGAAAATCTCGGTGAGTCCGTAGCCCTTGACCAATTGGCATTTTTCATTATATTCACTTATTTGCGCGAGGTTGTTTTTCAATTGCTGTTGTACATATGTAATTTGCTGTTGATCGAGTGTATGGGTTACTTCCATTTCATTGTCCCCCAAACCTTTCGAGTATTTGTATGTCTGTTTTACTGGTGTACACTGTCGGGCACATTCAACAGTCGCACCCATCACAAGCGCTAAATATTTATCACTTAACATAAATTGTATTAGTTCGTTGGCCTCAATCGCTGGCATATTTTGCGTGAGGCTGTCGACCTTGTCGAGATTACCACGCAACAAATCAATTACAAACTCGTTAACATTCACGTAATCTATTGCACGTTGTAAGCAAATAACCTCCCCAACATCCGTAAAACCCGTTGCAATGCTCACAGGCAAAACCGTCTTCAACTCTTCGGCGAATGGAACATATGGTATAATGTCGTTTACGCTCACAACGCGCACAAGATGGGGACAATTTTTTAAATAAAGTTCGTTGTAACCTTGCCGAAGGAATCGAGGGGCCCCGTACGTAATCGTTTGAGATACACGCGGGAGACCATCCAACAAATTAATACGGTTGGCGTACACATAGTAAAAGAGTGACGCGAGCGCCCCGCCGTAGCTGTGGCCAGTCAATACAACACTCCGCACAGTATTTGCGTATTTGGATATTTCCGTGTATACGTCAAAATACATACGATTCATAGACCGCAAAAATCCCAAGTGGAACATGATGTTGCTGAAATCTTGGTTTATCTCTTTCATCAAATTGTCGTATGTATCCAAACGGTTGGGCGTGTTGGCTCTTTCATCAACCGCTTTTACACCTGTTTGAGAAGTGGCACCCGTTAAAAGGTCGGTTAACACGTTTGTAAACTCCCCGGGGTCAGTCCCGCGGAATGCTACAAAAAGCGTGTCGTTTATCACTTGAAACAACACAGGAACGTCGAGATTTAGCGACCGTTCAACATTTATAAAATGCAATGAGTCCGTTTCTGCTAAACTTGTATCGTATGCATCATTACACATTTTTGCCGTAATGTCGAGAAGCTCGTCAAAATTGCGGGGTGTTGGCTGTGGCTCTCTTCCTTGTTGTGTGCGTGTCTGTGTGTCTTGTTGTGCTTCTTCCTCTGTCTGTGTGTCTGTCTCTGTCTTCTCTCCTGGTGGTTCAGTGCCCAAAATATCGCGAACATCTGCGGGGCGTGTGGGTACTTTCGCAGGCGTTGGAGTCGGGCGAGATGTTGGCGCCGTATATTCATATTCACGTTCTGCTTCTTCTGTTTTGACGTCTCCTGCCTTTTGTCTTGGTGGCGGTGTCTTTTCGCGTGGTTCAATCCGTGGGCCTGTTGTTGTTCGTCGCTCTTGCTTTGGTTTTGGTTTACGGGGTTCAATTCTTGGGCCTGTTGTTGTGCTTGGTGTTGGTGTTGGTGTTGGTGTTGGTGTTTTGTAAGGTGTTGTCTTTTCTGGTTCGTATCTTTTGTATTGTTGGTTTGTCGGTTCTCCCTCCATCTCGGGAATGCTCGTGTTAAGCGGTATATTTTTCGGTGCCTTGTAGGGCGTCCGCATTCGAATACGTGGGCCACTCATGTTGTCAATAATGCTATAAATTAATGGGTAAGATATTGTGCGCCGTTGTGGAGCTCCTGGAACTCGATGAATACGTCGACATATGCGAGTTCACCTTGTCCCGTGGTCTTTGCCGCTGCATAGGACGCGGCGAATGGAGCTGGTGCGGACTTGTCAAAGTTGAACACCTTAACCGTGAATTGTGTACGTATGTCTTCGCTGTCGAAATTGAGGTCATAGCGTTCACTAATCGCCGACGATGACACGCCCGAGGAATCCTCAGGTATGGCAAAAATTACGTCATTTGGTGCTATGTTGCTCATTACTTGGTTACCTTGCAAAAAATCGAAATCGAGAGTTAACCCGCCGTTGTATTGTGCCGCTGGGGCTGCTGGTCGTGCGCTTGTGTCCTTGACAGCAATGACGCGTTTCAGTGTGAAGTTTTGGGCGTGGAGTTCTCGATTTACGTTAATGACTTGGGTGGCGCTTGTGATACGGAAATGAAGCACGGGCATATTTTGTATTTCTTTTGTACTTTGTAAACATTATTATATTTTAGTTGGAAAGGCTGAGAGCGAGGCGACCAGTAGCGGACGAAATCGAGTACAGGGCAGAACACTTTTCGACAACACGCACCTCATAAACACGCGCGGCAATAGACGGAAACGATACAGTAATCTGGGGGTTATTGATTTCACGAAGGGAAAGGGTATTCGTGAGCATCTGGTCATCACTGGAACAGCCCATTTGAAGTTTGGCGATGTTTTCGAGTCCTTCGCCAGTGCTCACACGTTCGCTAAAACCGTTTTTGCCAAGGCGTGCGTAGTGTAGCTGGTATTGGTCAAGTTCAACAAGAGTCTGCCCGGAACCGCTCAGGACCACGGAAGAGATGGGGATGGGTTCAACCCTACCGCCCGCTGTGGCATCGTCGCCGGTTTTATCATTAACAATAACGAAAAAATCATTTACACAATCGGTGTTTTTGAGGTCTACAATGACTGTTGAGGAGGTGGCGGTAGCCGTGTGTTGCTTCACGGTCTCGTCGTAGTAGCGAGAGCTAAGCATATTAAGGGTGGGTTGGTCGAAGTTTTCGGCAAGGATTTTTGAGCTCTGGGACTCGTCGTAGTTCTTATAACGCACATCCATTTTGATATCCTTCATTGCTTTGGCGGTAGCGAAAGTTCCGTAAGTAACACGAATGGTTTGAGTTTCCAAAAATGAGCAGTTGAGCTGGGTATCAATATTTTGCATAAAGCCAAAAACAATAGGCAGAGCGAAAGAATATTCGGTTAATTCAGTCCCAGTAGTCTGTCCACGAGCACCAATGCAGGCCTGCTGAACGGCGTTGTATTCAGCCTGGGAGAGGTCGCTAAACTGTGCGAGGAGGTCGAACTTAGTGAGGGAAGACACAACACGGGAAGAGCTGAGGAGGTCGATACGTTCAATGCACGACAAAATAGCGGTGGCAGAAAGTGCAAACGCCGCAGGCGTGGCGGTGGTGTCGTGATAAGTGCCGCGGAAGAGGACCTGCGAAACAATGCCGTACTTATTAAGCTGAAAATTGAGCACGGTGTTACTGGTCGCAGTATCTCCGCCAGTGGTCGACTGGTTGGGGGAGTAGGTCATAGCATGTGGGGGATATATCGGCTTAATGGAATACACGTTGGGGTTCACGAGAGAATCGCTGTTATCAAGCACCGAGATAAGCGCGGAATTGGAATTACTGTTATTGATTACGGAGGACATAGCAAATAATTACGGATGTATACACAACCGCCGACATATTTTATTTTCCGTTTTCGACTCAACGCGGATTTTTTCAACCACTTTTTAAATCCCAGCCCAAAAATCGATTGTTCCCAAGTTGACAAACTGCGAGCCCACGCTCGAACCGTCGCCCGAAATGCTAACACCGCCAGACGTTGCAATGTCTATACGTACAAATTTGTCAAAAGTATGACCCATACAAATAAAGTTTTGTTCGATGGTTGGGCGGTAACCCGCGGGCAGTGTAAAGAGCAATATATTTGTACCCGTCGCTGTCGTGAAGCCTGAAAGACGCCCACGCATTGAAACACGATATACGGCGGTTCCTGCATTTGTTCCGTGTCGTTCGCTGATTATTGACGAAGCAACAGAAACGAGAACACCCGAAGCAAGTTGTACCTCTGTGCCTGTTGGTGAGCCTGTTACGAGGTTAAAAACAGACGGTAAAAGCGAAGTTGCGGAACGGTCAACAAGTCCGCCCACGGTGTCAAACAGGTCAGCACCCCCAGATTGGAACGTATCTTTTAACAGTTGCGCACCGCTTGAAAATGTCATATCACCCGTGGACGACGAGAAAGCAACGGCACCCGATGCAGGCGTGCTCGTCAAGTTCACACCACCCGCGAAGGTCTGGGCAACGTTAAACGTCATAGACGTATTGGGAAGTAATCCCGCACTGCCAACAATTCCCTGTATGTCACTTGGTGATTGTGTGAGACATTTGTACATAGTTGTTGTGGCTGGGTCGTACAGTTCCAAATTAACGGTGTTTGTTGTGCTGTTAAAACGTAGTTGCATTGAATCGGGTGAGCCTGCACCCGTGGGGAGGCGCCATATGAAACGTGCCCCCGTTGCACTGCCTGCAACAGGAACGGACGCTTGAAATCTCATATTTTCGTTTTCTTGGGAAATGCTCCCCACGTACGTTACCGTGTTGGTGTAGTCCGTTGAACGTAGGGATAAAATGGGTTCGCTTGTGTTGTCAACATTTTCAGCGGTTAAAGTGTTTGCCGAAACTTCACCCGTGAATCTGTTTTGTGTGGCA
>Ga0181417_1000749_pt1 | contig 10358 bp, 10 predicted proteins | sample 40SPOviralmetaG_FD_130142 | JGI IMG/M metagenome (GOLD analysis project Ga0181417, IMG submission 130142) | Marine viral communities from the oligotrophic San Pedro Time Series (SPOT) site, San Pedro Channel, CA, USA - 40 SPOT_SRF_2013-02-13 | ecosystem: Environmental > Aquatic > Marine > Strait...
CTTGCAGTTTAAGTTCTGCAAGTCCCATCTCACTCATCATAGTGGGTATTACCTCACCTGATATACGTTGGTATTCTTTTTTTAAATCTTTTAGATTGTTTTCACTTGCTTCTATTCTAGTATGTAAACCCTCTAACATAGATACTTGGTCAGCAAGAGACTGAATGTGTTCAGTTTTACTCATTGCATCTTGTTGGTCTTTTTCAAAATCAATTGTCATCTATTTCTCCTTTCTCGTATAGATTAATTTCAATAGGATAATATTTTCTTTCTTGCTTATCCCACTTTAACAAATTAAATTTTCCATTAGTAATATCAGACACAATAGAACATGCAACACCTATAATTGCAGGATCTCCTGTAAGAAGTAAGTAATCTTCTTTTGTAAAATTTTTTAAACCTTTTCTTAACTTAAACACGAGTGGTCCAGGTGAAAAAATTATTTGTGAAAACTCTGGTAATAAAAATTTAAACTGACCGTAATTAGAGGCACCCATAATATTTATTTTAGGATTCCCTGCTTGCGTCCCAGCAACTTCTTGTATTACATAAACTATTCTTTCTGACATTGACAAACAATATAATCATGTGTATATATAAGTCAAGAAAGAAAAACATGAATTATAAATTTAAGACTAAACCATATAAGCATCAACTAACTGCTTTAGAAAAGTCATGGAATAAAGAAACGTACGCATACTTTATGGAGATGGGTACTGGTAAAACAAAAGTATTAATAGACAATATGGCCATGTTGTATGACAAAGGTAAGATTGATGGTGCATTAATTGTAGCTCCCAAAGGTGTTGTAAAAACTTGGTATGAACAAGAGCTTCCCACACATTTACCAAACCACATAGAAAATGTGACCGTATTGTGGCAACCAAATATTACAAAAACGCAACAAGAAAAATTAGAATCTTTGTTTGAAACAGAAACAGCATTACATATTTTGGTTATGAATGTTGAAGCATTTAGTACAGATAAAGGTATAAAGTTTGCTGCAAAATTTTTAAATTCTCACAAAGTATTAATGGCTATTGATGAGTCTACAACTATTAAAACACCTACAGCTAAGAGAACTAAAAATATTATAGGTCTTGGTAAGTATGCAAAATATAGAAGAATAATGACTGGTTCTCCTATTACTAAAAATCCATTAGATCTGTATACACAATGTGAGTTCCTTGATCCGTATTTATTGAATCATGCTTCTTATTATTCTTTTCGTAATAGATACGCAGAAATGAAAACAATGCACATACGTGGTCGATCAATACAGGTTGTACATGCTTTTCAAAATCTTTCAGAACTGTCAGAAAAAGTAAAAGGTTTTTCTTATAGAGTGTTAAAAGAAGACTGTTTAGATTTACCACCTAAAAATTTTATTAAACGTCATGTAACATTAACACCAGATCAAAAGAAAGTTTATCAACAAATGAAGAAAGAAGCTATCGCTACATTAAATGGCAAAGTTACTTCTACTATAACTGTGCTTACACAATTAATGCGTCTGCATCAAATTACATGTGGTCACTTTACTGCTGACGATGGGTCTACACAATCTGTTGAAAGTAATAGACTTAATGAACTTATGTCTGTGTTAGAAGAAACAGAAGGTAAAGCTATTATATGGGCCAACTATCAATTAAGTGTAAGTGAGATCATACAAAGAATAATAAAAGAATATGGTAAAGATTCCTATGTTCATTATTATGGTTTGACTTCACAAGAAGATAGACAAGATTTTATTCGTAAATTTCAAAATGATCCAAAATGTAGGTTTTTAATTGGTACACCACAAACAGGTGGTTATGGTATTACACTTACGCAAGCTAACACTGTTATATATTATTCAAATGGGTATGACTTAGAAAAAAGATTACAATCTGAAGACAGAGCGCACAGGATAGGTCAAAATAAAACGGTGACATATGTTGACATTATAGCAGAAGATACAGTTGACGAAAAAATTGTAAAGGCTTTACGCAATAAAATAAATATTGCATCTGAAGTTATGGGTGAAGAATTAAAAGAATGGATATAACTAAAAAAACATTAGGTATAAATATTTCTCATAATTGTTCTTTTGCTTATTTCGAAAATGACATTTTAAAAGAATATTATGAAGAAGATCGATTTAATAAAATTAAACATTTTAATCCTGATAGTTCTCCTATTCCATCTATAAGTTTTGTTAAACAGTGTGCATATCATTATTTTATTTTAAAAAAATTTAAAAATATAAATTTTGATTGTGTTTTTATATCTACTTATGACAGAAATAATGATCAGTGGGAACAAGAAATTATAAATAATATATTGGAACAAGTAACTTGTAAAAAATGGGTATTCAATAAAATGCATCATGAACATCATGCTGTATGTGGTTTTTATTTTAGTAAATTTAATGAAGCTTTAATATTAGTAAGCGATGGAGGTGGAGAGGTTATACCATCATTTAATAAAACAAAACAACCTTATCAAACCATGGAATCTATTTGCTTTATTGATAATAAACTTAAAATTTTTTACAAAGCAGCTTCTAATTATAGAGGAGGTATAGAAGATAAAAAAAATGATTATAAATTTAAAATTAATGAAACAGACATATTATTAACTAGTAAAGCTATTTCAGGATTAAAGTATCTTAATTATACACAAGAAGCAGGATTTGGAAATCATCAAGAAGGTCAACTAATGGGTCTTGCAGCTTATAAAAATAAAAACACTAGTATATCTAAATCTCTTTTAAACATAGCAAACAAAGCACAAGAAGAAACTTTAGAAGAAAAAATTAATTTAATAAAAAAAGCAAAAAAATACAGTGATTGTAAAAATATTATATTAACCGGAGGTTATCATTTAAATTGTTCAAATAATTTTAAATTAGTAAAACAGTTTCCTGAATTAAATTTTTTTGTAGATCCAATACCATACGATGGTGGAACAGCAGTAGGAGTAGCTCTTTATGAACATTATAAAAAATAAATTAAAAGCTGTAAAAAAACTTTTAGATCAAGAAATAGTTGTAATATTTACAGGACACTCAGAGTGGGGTGCAAGAGCTCTTGGTAATAGGTCTATGCTTTTTGATCCAAGAAATCCAAATGCAAAAGAAATAGTAAATAAAATTAAAAAAAGACAATGGTGGAGACCAACTGCTGCAACTATATTGTATGAACATAGACATGATTATTTAAACATGCATGGTCTAGATGAATCGCCGAGTATGAGTTTTGCTATCGATGCAAAACAAAAAGCCATAGATGAAGTGCCTGCATGTGTGCATGCAGATAATACATGTAGGTTTCAAACATTAAAAAGAGAACAAAATCCTAAATATTATGATTTAATAAAATTGTTTTACGAAGAGACTAAAGTACCTTTACTATTAAATACATCATTTAATTTAGCTGGATATCCTTTGGTAGAGTCTATAGAAGATGCTGAGTGGACTATAAAAAACAGTGAATTAAAAAATATATATATTCCTTAAACAAAAATATCTTTTGCTTTACCAAGTATAGGTTTGTATTTGGTTTTTCCATCTTCTCTAAAAGCGTGTAAAAATTGTTTTCTTGGTGTACCCTCTGTTACACTGCAATGAATCCAACCCGAGTTGGGTTCGCCAGGAGTGTAGTATTCGAGGATTAATTGATCCCATTCTAATTCTCTATGTATCCAATCTGCAAGCTCACAGTTATCTACTCCAATTACTTCAAAATCTGCCGCCTCTGCACGGGCATGTTGGCTGTTCTGACTCGATCCTATGGCTTGGCACAAAATTGGACTACGGAAACCGCTAGTCACCTTGACTCTGCCGAAATGATCACGTACTGGCTGTAAAATTTTTTCGCACAATACTTTTAATTTTTCTATTTGTTCTGCGTTTGGATTGTTATTAATTCCCTTACGGATTGCTGTGTCCGATTTGGTTAATTCTTCTAAAGTAAAATTACGTGTAAGTTCCATTATTATGCTATGTCTGTTAGTAAAGTTATAAGGACAGCTCCCATACCTCCAACTATCCAATACTCTAGTCTTTTTATTCGTTCTTGCATTTCTTTTATTTGTTCAAAGGTTTGCTTTTGCATTATTCTGCAAAGCTTTTCATGTGATTCAATTTTTTGTAATGCTGATTTTTTTGCCATTATTTACTTGGGTTACCATATTTATTAACTTTACCTGTTTTAATTTTTTCTTTTCCTCTTTTAATTATTTGTTTTTCAAAAGCAGTCATAGACTCATCAAATAATTGTTTTTGAGTTTTAGGTCCAAATTTTTTTATAACTGCACCCATACCTTTAGTTATAATTCCCATTATGTTCTCCTTAACCTCTCTCGAATAATTTGTTCTGATGGCGATAGTAAAGCTTGCTCTGTTGTTGTCAAGTTAGTATTTTGATTAACTGGCTGTATATTTGGCTGTGTATTTACAGTTGGTTGTGGTAAATTTGGTAAAGGTATTAATGGTGCTTCTTCAAATAAAAAATCATTTAATTCAACATCAAATGCTCCGTCTAATGGTAACGTTCTAAATAAACTTTTCATTGCTCTTAATGTAGGCGCTACTTCTAAATATACATTTGGATCACCTAGATTACTTGCAATCTCTGCAAATCTTTTTCTAATATCTGCTGATGGAAAGTATGGTTCAAAAGCTCCAGTTGCTAATTTATTAAAAGCGCTTGAACTTATTTGTCTGTCACTAAACTCTCTTCTTAATGCACTAGTATTAACACCTAATATATTTGCAGAAGTAATATTTTTATTCATTTCTTGTTGCACTAAAAATCTTGCTCTGTTTGAATTGTAATATGCATTAATAACATCGTTCGGTTTTATTCTACCACCTCTTAATATTCCAAAGTAACCACCAGTAAATTCTCTTCTGGCATTTCTTATACCTGTTTGATATTCAGCAATTTTAAATCCCATAGATGCTAGTGGATCTACTTTAATAGGACGTAGTCCCATAAATCCTGCTAACTCTGGTCCTATATTTAATAGTTCTCCTCTTTTATCAGGTGTACCAAATGCAGCTTGTCCTAATCTTTGAAATTGTCTGTATGACGGTGCTAACGCTTGACCTAAATGTAGGAATCTAATTGCAGCTTTATTACCTGCTGGTGTTTGATCCGTGTATAGCTGTCTACCTTCTTTGGTTCTACCACCTCTAACAATAATATCTGCTGTTGCTTCTGTCCAAATAGATTCTGATATAAATGGATTCATAATTTCAGCACTTGCTTCTGTTACACCATCTACAAAACCAGACAACAATGTTTGATCATTTGCTTCACCTGTAATAATATTATTAACTAAAGTTCTGTATGGTCTAGCTATTACATCGTACGCATTACTGTGACTAAAATCTATGTAACGTAATTCACCATCATCTGTTTTAATTGGTATTAATGTAGAGTTCTTAGACCATTCTGGCACGAATTGACGTAATGCTTGTATCTCTTCTTCTGTTACATCATAGATTGCTTTTGCACCCTCAACCGCTATGGTTGGTACAGCCCCTAGTGTAAACGCCATGCCTGATAATCTTTTAAATCCAGTTGAATACGATTCATTATTATTTTTAACAAGACCCTTACCTTCTATATTAACGTATGGTGTAACTGTGCTTCCTATAATTTTTTCTCCTGCAGCTGGTGTGTGTCTCATTTCTTTTAAACCTTGTTCTGCAATGTTAGTTGTTGTTCTAATTATTTCTGATGGAAATGACATAAAATTACCAATAGGTAATATTCTTGCAGTCTTAACAGCAGATCCAACGTACGCATAATTAGGCACTGTGTTTTTAACTATATTAGCTGCTTCTTGTTTTAATCCTTTTAATGCCGTAGCATCATTTACATCTACACCTTTTCTTATTGCAGCTTTTTTTAATCTATCTAATTCAACTACATAGTTTGTAATCTTCCAAGTGTCATCCTCTGCAACATATTTACCTTGAAAAAAACTACCAAGTTTTTTTAATTTGGTTAACATTGGCCGTAATATTGCGTCAGTTGATATTGTGCCTGGATTACCTGTTGCATCTTTTAATAGATTTACAAGATCTCCTATTTGTACTTGTGAGTTTACAACTCCTAGTTCTAATAATTCTCTATAAGCTGCTTGTGCTTCTGCAGAACTTGGTCCAAGTTTCAAGAGCCCTGATGTATCAATACCTTCAGCAAAAGCTTTTCTTAATAAGTTAGGATTAGTTATACCTTCAAATAATATTCCGTTTGCACTAGCAAAAGCACCTGCACTAAAAAAATTACGTAAGTGTGTAGGTATAGATAAAACTGTTTTTGCAAGTTGTGATACCCCTTTTGGAAATAATAATAAATTTCTGTAAAACCACATTGCTGCTTTTTCTGCACCCTTAGCACCTTCTCTACCTCTAACCATACTAGTTAAACTTGCACCTACATCATTTATATTTGCAATACCATCAGCTATTTCTTTTGTTGTAAATTTACCAGACAAAGGACTAACTAGTGTGTTACCGCCTGGTAATTTTTGTAAAATATTATCCAGTGGTACTATTTCTATTCCTGTAGTAGGTGAGTTAACAGCTTGTTTTGCAAGGTCTTCTGTTTCCCAAAAAAATCCTCGACCACCTCCTTCTTGTACTTTTCTATTTTGTGCAGCCATGTCATCAAAATATGTAGCTGTTCTTGCAACTGCTGATAAGTTTGTCATCGCATTAAATATTGAATAACGTGGGTCTTGTATCTCACCAAATAATTCTCTAAATATTTTACTACCTCTACCAATTGCTTTTTCAAAACTTTTTGTTTTACCCATGGCTGTGCCATCTGTATATGTTAAATCAGGTAAACCTGCTGGTTTCTTTTTAACTTGCACTTGATTTACAATATCATCAACTAAAAATTTTGCTCTTTCAAAATAATCACTGCTTTCAGGATCATAAGCTTTAGTTCTAGTTTTATCTGTTCGTGCTAAATATCTTCTAAATAAATTTACTGCATTTGCATGTGCTTCCTCTGTAGGTTTATATTTTTGAAACAATTTAAACAAACCTCTAGGTTTTTGAAATATTCTATATGTACCACCTAACCATCCTTCTATTCTGTCTTTCATGATAGCTTGTAAATCTTTTGCGCCTGCAGCTTTTTTAGTGCCTGCGTTTCTGTTTAATATGTTAATTAGATTAGTAAACTCACCTCTAGCATTATTAAGATTAGATACAATGTTTTGTATTGACTCTTCACCCATATCTGATTTTTGTAAAAATTTAACTAAATCATCTACAGCTTTTGGATTTATTTCTTTTGTTAAATCACCTTCAAACAATACATCATTTAATTTTTTATAAAAATCTTTTTGTTGTGTGTCTGTTGATGTATCAAAAAATTTACTTGAACGTGGGTATAGTCTGTCTACCTCTCTTGTAATATTTTCTACAATCTCTCTTGCTCTAAATGTATCTCTTGCTTTTAATCCAGCTTTTGCCATTTCAGAATCAAACACCTCTGTAGGTAAATCACCTCTTGGTCTAAAATATGAGCCAACATATTTATCTACCCATCTTTCAAATGCACTATCACTATATGCAAGTTCTTTTCCTCTTGTTGCAAGAGCTTTACCAGCTTTACCTACACCATAAACAAACGGTGTAATAAATACAGATTCAGTCCCAAACTTTAATCTATTTAATATTCTTCTACCTGCTTCTTCTCTACCTTCTCCTTCGACAGTATCTAATGCAGTGGGCCCTTCAAAAAAATCTCCAAAAGTTCCTATTTCTTCTACGTCAGCAACAAGTGTTTCTCCTGTTGCACCACCAAATACACCTGCTGCAAATCTTTTCGTGCCATCAGGTATTCTGTCATTCAATGATTTTGCTTTCTTCATACCCTCTTGAACAGCTTTAGATTTTAAATTAGCATATGTACCAGCTTTTTTTGCTTTAATTGCTTTGTCTGCTAGTTTAGTTGCAAGTTTAAAACCTGCTCCACCTGGTATACCTATTTGTGTAAATACTTCTACAAGTCTACCAGCTACTCTGTCTTGTGCTGTATCTTCAAATATATTTATGTCATCAAAAAATTGTTCTACACCTGCTACAGTATTTGAATCTGCTCCAAGATCCACGAGCTCTGCACCAAGAGATACGACACCTTCTACAGTTTTAATTAATCCAGATACTAAACCAGCACCTACTGATGTGTACCATGATGCTGAGCTGTTTTCTTCTGCTGGTATGAGTGGAACAAATTTTGCCATTTAAAACTCCTATTGATAGAAGTCCTCGTCAAACTCCGAATCTCTTAAATCTGGTAAAATTTCTTTTAAATCTTTTTCTGGTTTTGTTTTCTGACCAAATAATCCTGGATTTTTTATTTCAGGATTTGGCATAGTATCTCCTTCATCATCAGGTTTCATGTCTCCTGTTATAGAAAAATCTACAAATCCTAATGCATTTGTTTCAGGATCCTTGACCAATTTTTTAAGTGTACCTGTATTTATATCCCAGAATACTTTACCAACTTTATTTCTATTTGCTCGTGCAAATGTCTTAGCTTGTTTTTCACTTGATAAATCAGCTTCGATAATACCGCCTATCTGTGTTTCACCAACTGTTCCTGCAAGTTCTGGTCTAACTTCTAAAAAGAATTTAGCTTTGTTTGTTGCTTTGTTTAAGTCACCATCATAGTCATCAAGATAAGTTGACGCTAATTGAGTAACAGTTAAACTCTCGTTAGTTTTCATAGCAGCTATATCTTCTGCTGATTTTAATCTTTTTTCTAATTGTCCTTCTTCAAATTCTTGACCAGCTAATCTTTCACTTGTTAAAAATTCTTTTTCAGCTTCTAATTGTCTTCGTCTTGTTTGACCTGCTTGTAATTGATTAAAAGGTTCTCTTGCAGCTATACCTGATGTTTGAAATATATTACCTTGTGGTGGTGTTGCTAAAAGATTTAAACCAAAGCCAGTTAAAAAACCTGGTAGACCTGTTGCTTGAAACGATGGCATTTGTGTTCCATTTGCATATTGTTTTCTTGGTTGATCTAATCCTGATGTAATACCAGTTCCTGCTGATCCACCTATTCTAAACATTGGTCTTTTTAAAGTTCTGTTCATATTAATCTCTACTAAATGGGTTTCCTAAATTTAAACTTAAACTTTCAGGACTTTTTATTGCACCATAAATACCAGCAAGTGTTGTACCAACACCTAGTGCAGTTTGTAATGGTGTCGGGTTAGGTATATTTGTTGTTTGTGTTTGACCAGGATATCCACCCATGATTCCTGTTACTTGACCAGCAAATCTATCTAACTGTTCTTGTGGTAAGAATGTAGCTTGTCTTGCTGCTTCTCTTTGTGCATCAAGTTGAGCTTGTGCTTGCGCCTGGTTCAGTGCGCCCAACTGACCTAAACGTGAAATATCTGTTCCTTGTAATTGTTGTTCTTGTGCTCCAAGAGCTGCTTGTTGACCTGCAAGTCCTGATCTAAATGCACCTAAATTTTGTGTAGCTCCTGCTATACCTTGTTGTGCTTGGCCTAAACCAAATCTATTTTGTATATCTTGTTGTCTAGCTTGTGACGCCTGACCAAATCCCTGTTGCAAGAGACCGGCCTGTAATAAAGCTCGTTCTCTCGCAGCCCCTGTGCCAAACTCTGCGAGTTGCACTCCCGCTCGACCACTGCCGAGCGCACCCAAAGCTGCTTGTTGATCTCGTATACCTTGTTCTTGTATTTGTTTATTACGATCAAACTCTGCTAATGTAGCGTCAATTACTTGTGATTGATATGGGGACATAAAGTCTTGTACGTCTTGTTGAAATGCTGTTGCTCCTAATGAAGTGCCGCCTAATGTTGTTCCTGCTGTTCCTAATTGTCCAAGAGACAAGGTTCCTAAACCAGAGGCAAGTCCTGCCTCTGTTTGTGCTCTTTGTAAAGCTGGTGCAAAAGATCCTACACCTTGTTGAGCTAAAGTTTGTGCTTGTGTTTGTAATGCATCTTGACTTGCAACTTGTGGTGCAAGTCCAGCTAAATTTTGTTGTCTTGTTGTAAAGTCTTGAGCTGCACTTTGTCTTGCTGCAAAATCCGCAGCCGACTCACCTGCTTGTTGTGAGATACCAGCAATACCAGTTGATACAACAGGTACACCTGATTGTGCTGTAACTTGTTTTGCTAAATCTTGTCCTAGATCTTGAACAAATTGTGCAGGTAAAACTTGTGATTGTTGAATAGCCATTATATTACTTCCTCTAGTCTTTGTGATGTTTGAAACATTTTACGTGCGCCTTCTAATCCTTGCGATTCTTCAGATACGTCACCTCCGGATTCGAGGTTCTTCATCATGTTATACATGACTTCTGCGC
>Ga0181417_1000753_pt1 | contig 10326 bp, 16 predicted proteins | sample 40SPOviralmetaG_FD_130142 | JGI IMG/M metagenome (GOLD analysis project Ga0181417, IMG submission 130142) | Marine viral communities from the oligotrophic San Pedro Time Series (SPOT) site, San Pedro Channel, CA, USA - 40 SPOT_SRF_2013-02-13 | ecosystem: Environmental > Aquatic > Marine > Strait...
TCTTATTTTAATTTTGAACTGGATGAAGATGAATTACTAGAGAAGGCATTAAATTGTGAGTTTGTTACTAGGGTTGGAGAAAATCAGTTTCTAGTTAATAAATAGTTCACTCCTAGACTTCCTGAGCATGAGGTTAAACTGCTCAAACTGTGGATAACTTTATTTAATAACCTGTGGATAACTTTAAACTGCATACTTTTATTGTTAGCAATAATAATTAATGTGCGACAAAGGAGCACTTTGATATACGAGCTCTGCGAGTATGTTAGCTATATGGTTGGAGCAGACAAGTACTCCCAAGACCTACCAAGTTTTTTAGAGTTATATGCTAACTTTATAACACTTCAAAGACTAGTAAATCTCATCAACTAGTTTTAGATTGCTTAGTTCTTCGTAGGACTTTAGAGTTCTTCCAAGTCTTTCTAGTCTTTTCGTTTCTTCCAATGTCTTTAGAGTCTGTAAAGTCTCTGAAGTCTTGTTAGTCTTGTAGGGGTTGCTCACAGAGTACTCCAAAGGCTATGGGGTACGCAGGTGACCACCCCCCTCCACCCATATATCTATAGCATACTCGTACATTTTATAGACTTTTCAGGGTATACCAGTTCTGCCTCAACCTATATAAAACTAGTTTACTGTCGGGCTATAAAGTACCCCTAATCTTTATAGACTAGTAGTAGTTTTTAGGGAGGTTATTTTAGGGACTTTACAGTGCTTTGGTGGGTCTCTATATCTATATATTGACCCGGGGGGGCACTAAAGTTATTATAGCTTCCAGATTGCATTCTGTCAAGAACTTTTTAAATAACTTGACAAATCTTGTATCTGTTACTATACTATTATAATGGCAATACTACCTACAGTCGTCAATGACTCTAAAAGAGAACTCACTGAGAAACAGCAATCGTTTCTAGAGCATCTCGTTGAGACTCAAGGTGATGCTAAAAAGGCTGCTGAACTTGCAGGGTATAAGAGTCACTATCACCATGTGGTTAAGACTTTGAAGACTGAGATACTTGAGTTGACTCAAGAGGTCTTAGCAAACTCCGCACCACGAGCAGCCTTTAAGCTTGTTGAGATAATGGACTCTTCTAAACCCGTTATTCAAGCTAATAATAAACTTGCAGCAGCTCAAACACTACTTGATAGGGTTGGAGTTACTAAAGTTGATAAGGTAGATGTTAACCATACAGTGAACAGTGGTATCTTTTTGATGCCTGATAAAGCACCCTTAGACCTACCCGAGGACCAATATGAAGATATTTCTAACTGAGATGGAAGATGAAGGTAAAAGATACGCAGGACCTAACATACTTGCACCAGATTGGGAAGAAGCTGAACAAGCTGCTAAGTACAACAACTTAATCTTAGTTGGTGAGTTTGTTGAAATAGTAACTCAAGGTGGTGTTATGCACTATGTTGAAGAGAAAGAAGCAGTTGAGGTATTACACTAATGACTAAAAAGAAAGACTCAAGGCTGGAAAAAGCAGGAGTAAGTGGTTATAATAAACCTAAGCGTACTCCTAAGCATCCAACTAAGTCGCATGTTGTTGTTGCTAAAGAAGGTGACAAGATTAAAACAATTAGATTTGGTCAGCAGGGTAAAAAGGTAGGTACATTAGATGGTACAGCAGGTCCACCTAAGAAAGGTGAGTCTGCTAGAATGAAAGCCAAGCGTAAGTCTTTCAAAGCTCGTCATGCTAAGAATATTGCTAAAGGCAAGATGTCAGCAGCATGGTGGGCAGATAAGGTAAAATGGTAATGCGATACTATAGCGATTTAAAAAAGTTAAAGTTAGTACCCAAAAAGAAACAATTTAACAATATGTTAACAGTTAGTTTGCTTATTGTTTGTGTGTTTTTATTTGCTAACATAGTTTACTAATGCCACACGCAGGACATTTTGGAGTAAAATCAGCAGCCAAACGCAATAGGATGGCTCGTAACAAGGCTAGAGCTAAGCAAGTGTCAGATACACAGTTTAGCGATAACTGGGATAAAATTTTTGGAGGCAAAGATGCCAAGAAAGAAAACAACAACAAAAAAGAAAAGTAAATCTCGAGTTAATGAGGCTGGAAACTATACGAAGCCTACTATGCGTAAGAGGCTTTTTGAGAAGATTAAAGCTGGTTCCAAAGGGGGTAAACCCGGGCAATGGTCAGCTCGAAAAGCCCAGCTATTAGCATCGGAGTATAAAAAGAAAGGTGGTGGCTATAAATAATGGCTCGACCTACAGAACAACAAGTAGACTTTGAAGAGGTATAAGAACGTATACGACAACAACAATTAGAGTGTCATAATCAATAGATTTTCGTTCAGCTCGTAAGAGCCGGAAGTAGATAGAGATATCGAAGGAACGCAATGGGTGATGTACGCAAGTACATTGTGTTTAATTGCAAACTGGAGGTGAATGTGTTTACTTATAGAGGTACAAAGGTAGCTCCTAAAAATCAAAAGCCTGTTAAAACTAACAAGCAAATGATTTATAGAGGTATCAAGCACGAGAAAGCTGCTTAATTTTATTTCCTGAGTACGAAGCAAAACTGCTCAACTTAATATGGCAGACCCTAAGAAAGGCACAGGTAAGAAACCTAAAGGTAGCGGTAGACGTTTATATACTGATGAGAACCCAAAAGATACAGTTAGCATTAAGTATGCAACACCTGCTGATGCTCGTGCTACTGTCGCAAAAGTTAAAAAGATTAAAAAACCATATGCTCGTAAAATTCAAATACTTACTGTCCTTGAGCAAAGAGCCAAGGTACAAGGCAAAACAGAACAAGCAAATATCGCTAAACGAGGGAAAGAAGCAATAAGGAAGAAACATGGCACTAAAAAAAAGTCAACGTAGTCTAAAGGATTGGTCTAAACAAAAGTGGAGAACTAAGAGTGGTAAAAAATCCTCAGAAACTGGGGAACGCTATTTACCTGAAAAAGCTATCAAAGCCTTATCGCCACAAGAGTATGCAGCATCAACGAGAAAGAAAAGAGCCGATACCAAGAAAGGTAAACAGTTCTCTAAACAACCAAAACGAATTGCTAAAAAAACAAGAAAGTACAGAAAGACCAGTTAAGGATATGAAGTTAGTTCCGGACGATTACAAAAGACGTACCTCATCTACAGTGCCTTTTGGCTATGAAGATGATGGACTAATAGATGGTTATTTAAAAGCTATCCCACAAGAAATATCAGTGCTAAAAGAAGTAGCTGAATCAGTTTATTTAGGTGAGATTAGTTTAGGTGTAGGTGTTGATTGGTTAGAAGCAGAAACCGGTAGGTCTATGTCTAAGATGGGTTTAAAAAAATACGTAGATAAGAAGTATGGAAGACTGGGAAAAAAATCCTGAAAAGTACTTGACAAACCCAGACGGGAGCTATATACTTAATAAAGAAGGTAAACCACGTAAGAAAGGTGGTAGACCAAAGAACTCAGAACTTTCTGATGTACAACTTGCTATAAAAGCTCAAAAGCAATTAGTAAGTAAAAATAAGAAAGTTAAAAAGCTAACGAGACATTTAGCTAAGATAAAAAGAGAAACTGAAGCTGAAGAAAAAGCTTTAACATCTAATGTTTTATCAAAGGAAGATACTAAAGCTCTTCCAGAAGAAATACAAAAGCATTTAGATGATACTGGTTCGCATGTGGCATTTATGCCTAATGATGGACCACAAACAGATTTCTTAGCTGCATCCGAAAAAGATGTTTTATACGGTGGTGCAGCAGGTGGGGGAAAGAGCTTTGCAATGGTTATCGACCCACTAAGGTATTGCCACATTGGTGCTCATAGAGCATTAATACTAAGAAGGTCAATGCCAGAGCTTAGGGAGCTTATAGATAAATCTCGTGAACTGTACCCAAAAGCATTTAAGGGTGCTAAGTTCAAAGAAGTAGAGAAGCTATGGCAATTCCCTAGCGGAGCTAAGATAGAGTTTGGATTTTTAGAAAGAGATGCAGACGTATATCGTTATCAAGGTCAAGCATATAGTTGGATTGGTTTTGATGAGATTACGCATTTACCAACAGAGTTTGGTTGGAATTATCTAGCATCTAGGTTAAGAACAACAGACCCAGAGCTACCAACATTTTTGCGATGTACAGCAAACCCCGGAGGAGTTGGAGCACAATGGGTTAAAAAGAGATACGTTGACCCGTCTGATGAAAATAAAACTTTCGTTGGTACAGACGGTTTAACAAGGAAGTTTATTCCAGCAAGATTACAGGATAACCCGTTTCTTGCAGAGGATGGCGAGTATGAACGCATGTTACTTTCTTTACCTCCAGTACAGCGTAAGCAGTTACTTGAGGGTAATTGGAATATAAGTGAAGGTGCAGCGTTTGCAGAATTTGAACCCGACATCCACGTTATAACACCTTTTGAAATACCTACATGGTGGGAAAGATTAAAAGGCATTGACTACGGATACGCTTCTGAGAGTTGTTGCTTATGGGCTGCGATTGACCCCGAAGACAAGACCATCATCATATATAGAGAGTTATACGAAAAAGGTCTGACTGGGGAAGCTCTCGGTGATAAGATAACAGACTTAGAAATGAGTGAAGTTAAGTCAATAGGTGGTGTATTAGATACAGCAGCATGGTCTAGAACTGGTTATACTGGTCCAACGATAGGTGAAATACTTATCCAAAAAGGACACAAGTTAAGACGAGCAGACAAAAATAGATTAGCTGGTAAGATTCAAATACACGAACATTTGCGACAAGATAGGAGTACCGGTAGACCTAGATTGCAAATATTAAGTACATGTACGAATTTAATAAAAGAATTACAAAGTCTGCCTTTATCGAAGAGTAATCCTGAGGATGTGGATACTCATTCATCTGACCATGCTTACGATGCATTGCGTTACATGATTATGAGTAGACCTAAATTAGACCATCCATATGACAGGATGCTGCAGATTAAAACAAGGATGTACCAACCATCTGACGAAACATTTGGGTATTAATGGCAGAAAACGACAATACATTTTTAAGTGCTGATAACATCTACGAAGAAGTAGAAGGTGAAGCAGGTAAAACTTTAAATCTTGAAGATGACCAACGTATTAATTTAGTTGGTATTGTTCAATCACGTTTTGCTCAAGCTGAAACAGCTAGAGACTCAGATGAAAGACGTTGGCTTAGAGCATATGAAAACTATCGTGGTTTGTATGCAAAATCCATAAAGTTTAGAGAATCAGAAAAGTCTAGAATATTTGTTAAGATAACTAAGACAAAAGTTCTAGCAGCTTTTGGACAATTAGTAGATGTTATCTTTGGTACCGGTAAATTTCCAATAGGCATAGCAGAAACTAAAATCCCAGAAGGCGAAAAAGAACACGCATACTTAGATACCCAGAATCCTAATCCCGGTTTAGAAACAACCATGCCTGATAATATAGGCAATAGATTAGAAGATGAACCAGTAGAAAGTATTTATGATGTTGGTTTTGAGGGTGATGGTAAAGTATTAAAAGCAGGAGCTACTTTAGGCACAGGCATGTTTGAAGATAGCTTAGAAGAACAAGCAGAACAATTAGGGTTAAAAGAAGGTTTAAGTCCTATTCCACAAAACTTAGAATTATCTCCAGCACAAAAGTCTGCGAGAAGAATGGAAAAACTTATCCATGACCAAATAGAAGAATCTAATGGGTCATCAGAGATAAGAAGTGCATTACTAGAGTCTGCACTATTAGGAACAGGTATTGTTAAAGGTCCATTTAATTTTAATAAAAGATTAAATAACTGGTCAATGAATGAAGAAGGTGAAAGAGAATATTCACCATTAGATGTTAGAGTTCCTAGAATAGAGTTTGTTAGTTGTTGGGATTTTTACCCAGACCCTGCAGGTACAAGTATAGAGGAATGTGAATACGTAGTTCATCGTCATAAAATGAACAAAAGTCAATTAAGGCAACTAAGAAATATGCCTTACTTTGATAAAGATGCTATTCGTGAATGTATCCGTATGGGTGCTAATTACGAAGAAAAAGATTTTGAATATCAGTTAAAAGATGATGCACAGATAGAGGATTACTCTTCTAACTTTGAAGTCTTAGAATACTGGGGAATCATGGATGCTGAATATGCTCGTGAAGTGGGTATGGATTTAGATGATAGCATTGATGATTTAGATGAGGTACAAATCAATGCATGGATATGTGGTGATAAATTACTAAGAGCAGTAATTAATCCATTTACTCCATACAGAATACCTTACAACGCTTTTCCATACGAAAGAAACCCTTATAATTTCTTTGGTATAGGAGTAGCAGAGAATATGGATGATTCTCAACAGATTATGAACGGTCATGCAAGAATGGCTATTGATAATCTAGCCTTAGCAGGTTCATTAGTATTTGATGTTGATGAGTCTGCTCTTGTCGGTGGACAGAATATGGAAATATATCCCGGCAAGATATTTAGGAGACAAGCAGGAATGCCCGGTCAATCTATTTACGGATTGAAGTTTCCAAACACTGCACCTGAAAACATGATGATGTTTGATAGATTTAGGCAGTTAGCGGATGAACAAACAGGTATTCCTAGCTACTCTCACGGACAAACCGGTGTACAAAGCATGACGAGAACTGCATCAGGTATGTCTATGTTACTAGGAGCTTCAAGTTTAAATATTAAAACAGTCGTTAAGAATCTTGATGACTTTTTATTAAAGCCACTAGGTGAATCTTACTTTCAATGGAACATGCAGTTCTTTGAAGGTAGCATTGATGTGGCTGGTGATTTAGAAGTTAAAGCTACTGGTACGAATAGCTTGATGCAGAAAGAAGTTAGAAGTCAAAGACTTACTATGTTCTTACAAACTGCACAAAGTCCAGCTATCGCACCATTTGTTAAAATATCTAAATTGGTTAGTGAACTTGCCTATAGCTTAGACTTAGACCCAGAGGAAATATTAAATGACCCTGAAGAAGCAGCTATCATGGCACAGATAATAGGAATGCAGAATGCTGGACAAACAACAGGCGAAGAGACTGAACCCGATAGTCAACAGCCCCCAATGGGAGGACTTCAAGGAGTACCTCAAGGACCGCAAGAACTTGGAGTTACAGGCACTGGCGGTGGCAACATCGGAATCGGAAATGTTCCGGTTGCAGGGGAGGATAACTTCTCTGGGAATGTTGGAGGAGCTGCCGGAGAAGGTTAAAGAAGCACTAACTAGGATAGAGGAATAATATGAAAAGTATGTTAAGAGATGACCCAGATAGAATGGCTATGCTAACAGGTGGTCAAACTAAACTTGATGCTAATAAAGATGGTGATATTAGTGCTGAAGATTTCAAAATGCTTAGAGAAGAAAATAAAGAAGAAAGAGAAGAAATGCAAGAAGGCGGCATGATGATAATGATGGAAGAAATGCCACAAGAGATGCCACAAGAAATGGATGAGCAAATGAAAAAAATGCTCATGGAAGAAGAACAAGTTCCTGATGATGAAATGGAAGAGGACTATTTAGACTTTATAATTAATGAAGCTCTAACACCACAAGAAGAAGATTTTTTAGTAGACCAGTTAAGAAACAACGATGAACTTAGCGAAATATTTGATAAAGTTATTGAAGTTGCTTCAGAGTTTACAGGCTCAGGTCCAGTAGAAGGACCGGGCACAGAGGTTTCTGATTCGATACCTGCAAGGTTATCGGATGGAGAGTTTGTCTTTACTGCAAAAGCTACAGAGCAAATCGGAGTAGATAAATTAATGTCTATGATGAAAGAAGCTGAAGCTGCTGCAGACGAAAGACAAGGAATGCAGGAAGGGGGAGTACTAAGTGAGACTACGACTACAACTCGTAGATTCTCTGACCCAACTCAAGTTGAGGATGAGGAAGAAGTCATGCAAGACGAAAAAACCATCCAAGACATGAGAGGTACTAACCCAAGAATGCAATAGGAGTAAAGCTACCCGAGTAATCGGCACTTTACATTAAATCAACTTTGAAAGGCTACCTTTACAAGACAAGCCCTGCAAGTGCACACCGCAGCTACCTTGTTAAACGAAGCCCTGAGTAGGAGGTAAGAAAATGACTGAAGAAGTCTTAAAAGAAGGACAGCCAAATCCTTATAATTTACAAAAATCTTGGCATACTGGAGAGGATAAACCTTTTCAATCGGCTGAACAGCTTTACTTTGAAGACCCGTCTGAGAAGAATAAATTATTCAAATCAAGCGATGTTAACGAAGCAGAGCAAGAAGGCAACGTAGAAGTTAATAGTTTGGATGCACCTAAGGATGAACCTTATAAAAAACCAGACTATAAAAAACGCTACGATGACTTGAAAAGACATTATGATAGCAAACTCAATGAGTTTAAACAGAGAGAAGAAGAGTTAATTAAACAGGCAGTGCCTGAATATAGAGCTCCGAAAACTCCAGAAGAACTTGAAGAGTTTAAAAAAAGTTATCCTGATGTTTTTGAAGTTGTAGAGACAGTTGCTCACATGCAAAGCGAATCTAAGGCAAAAGTTCTAGAAGAACGTCTTAGTAAACTCCAAGAAAGAGAGCAAGAAATATCTCAACAAGAAGCTGAAAAAAGGTTAAGAGAAAGACATCCTGATTTTGATGATATTAGAAACAGTGATGATTTTCACAAATGGGCAAAAGAACAGCCTTCATCTATCCAAGGCTGGATATATGATAACGCTGACGATGCCGACCTAGCCAGTAGAGCTATTGATTTATTTAAACGTGATTTGGGAATTGATGTTCCTGAGAAGATAACTAAGTCATCTTCTAAGACTAAATCGGCTGCTGATATGGTATCTACAAAAACAACTGCTGTAGAACCTAAATCAGAAAAGATTTGGTCGGAAAAGGAGATTGCTGCTATGAGCATAGATGAGTTTGATAAATACGAAAGTGAAATCAGCGAAGCTATGCAACAAGGCAGAATCGTTAAATAAACTATAAACACAAAGGAGTATTATCATGGCTCAATTTTTTGAACCAAGTACTGATACTGATGCTAACTTTGCAAACTCCGTAAGTGGACAAACTAATAGTTTTTTCCTACCTAAGATTTACTCGAAAAAGGTATTAAACTTTTTCAGAAAAGCCTCGGTAGTTGAAGCTATTACTAACACCGACTATGCCGGTGAGATTTCTGCTTTCGGAGACTCAGTTAGGATTATTAAAGAACCTGTAATTTCAGTTTCTGATTACACAAGAGGTTCTGACACTACGCAAACAAAGTTAACCGACCAAGAGATATCTTTGGTTGTAGATAGTGCAAAGGCTTTCAAATTCATCGTAGATGATATTGAAACTAATATGTCACACGTTAACTTCAAAGAAGTTGCTACTTCATCTGCTGCATATGCATTGAGAGATTCATATGATGCTGCTGTAATCGCAACTATGTTCTCTGGAGTTTCTACATCTTCACCTGACCACGTTCTAGGTGCTGATGCATCTGCTGCTACTCAAACTATGGGTCAGCATCAAGGTGGTTCTAACGCTATCGACCTTACAGGTTCTGATGGTACTGGAACTGACCCATTAGACGTGATGTCATTTATGGCTAAGCTACTAGATGAGCAAAGCATACCTGAAGAAGGAAGATGGTTCGTTGCACCGCCTTCATTCTACAATGAACTTGCACAATCTGGTTCTAAGCTTTTAAGCGTAGACTTTAACGCAGGTCAAGGCTCTATAAGAAATGGTCTTGTGTCTAGTGGTAAACTAAGAGGATTTGACATGTACAAATCTAATAATGTTGCTGCTGCTAGTACAGCTACTGGCAAAATTATGGCTGGTCACATTTCTTCTACTGCAACTGCTCAAACTATCATCTCAACTGAGGTCTTAAGAGACCCTAGTTCTTTCGGTGATATCGTAAGAGGATTGCATGTATACGGAGCTAAGGTTTTAAGACCTGAAGCTTTAGTATCAGCTTTCTACACAGTAGACTAATAAAACTGGGGGAGTCTTCGGACTCCTCCTTTTTTTAAGGAGAGATTATGAAACACAACGAACAAAACTTACAAGGTAATCCAAAGCCTAGTGGTAACATTTCTTATTACGATTCTATTCATTCAAAAGAAGAGATGTGTAAAGAAATGGTAGGTTACAACACTATGAAATTCAAATACGAAGAAAACAAAGGAGAAAAATAATGGCTGGACACAAACCAATGGAAAAGAAAAGAAAAAAAATGATGTACGGTAGAACACCTATGAAAAAAGGTAAGATGATGAGATATGGATTGAATGACGGTGGACCTGCTGTAATGGCATCAATGGAAAATCAAAAACCTAACTAAACATGAAAGTAGATGCACCAAAAGGTTATCATTGGATGAAGTCTGGTAAA
>Ga0181417_1000754_pt1 | contig 10302 bp, 9 predicted proteins | sample 40SPOviralmetaG_FD_130142 | JGI IMG/M metagenome (GOLD analysis project Ga0181417, IMG submission 130142) | Marine viral communities from the oligotrophic San Pedro Time Series (SPOT) site, San Pedro Channel, CA, USA - 40 SPOT_SRF_2013-02-13 | ecosystem: Environmental > Aquatic > Marine > Strait...
ACCTTCATCAGCAACGATTGGTGATGAAGTAACTTTAATAGATTATGCAGGTACTTTTGATACAAACAATTTAACAGTAGCAAGAAACTCACACAACATACAGGGTACTGCAGCAGATTTGACAGTGTCAACTGAAAGAGCTGGTTTTACATTAGTTTACGTAGACTCTACTCAAGGTTGGCTATTAAAGGATAAATAATAATGGCTGGTTATAAAGAGATAAAAGGGTTTCAAGTACAAACCCGTACAGAAGATCCAAGTGAAGGAATTGCTGGAGACTTTTATTACAACTCTACAACAGGACAATTTAAAACTATAAACGATGGTGGAGCACCTATTGGAACATGGGCATCTGGTGCAAATTTAAATCAAGGTAGATATGCTCCTGGAGGAGCAGGAGCTAGCAATACATCAGCATTAATTTTTGGTGGATTTCCTAATGGGCCTGGTGCTCAAACAGAATTTTATAATGGCAGTTCTTGGACTGAAGTAAATGATCTAAATCACGGAAGAGGTTATATAGGAGCCGCAGGCACCGCATATACTGCTGCATTAGCTTTTGGAGGAAACTCTGCAACTGCAGCAACTGATACTAGAACAGAATCTTATAATGGTTCTAATTGGACTGAAGTTAGTGAGTTAAACACAGGTAGATATAATTTAGCAGGTACTGGCACTAATACCTCAGCTTTAGCTATTGGTGGTGGAACTCCAGGAGCATTTTTAGCAATTAACGAATCATGGAATGGATCCTCATGGACTGAACTTGGAGATTTAAATACTGGAAGACAAGGTCTTGGCGCAGCAGGAATAACTAATACTAGTGCAGTAGCTTTTGGTGGTGGTACTCCATCAAATACAGGAGCGACAGAATTATGGGATGGATCAAGTTGGACTGAAGTAAGTGATTTAAATTCTGCTAGAAGAAATATAGGATCAACTGGTATATCATCAACAGCAGCGTTAGCTTTTGCAGGTAATCCAAGTCCTACTGCAGTTTCAGTTCTTACAGAAGCTTGGGATGGAAGTAGTTGGACAGAGGTTAGTGATATGACAACAGGTAGAGGAAATCTAGGTAGTGCTGGTCCATCAACAGCTGCAATTACCGCAGGTGGATATGATTTACAACCAGCACCATTTAATAATGAAACAGAAGTATTTGTTGCAGCAGATTTTCAAATTAAGTCAGTGACAACAAGTTAATTATGATCTATAAACAAGAAAAAGGAGGAAGCAACTATGGCATATAAATACTGTACAGCGAGTAACTGGGGTAAAAACTTTTTCACTCATGAAGAGAGAAAACAGTTTCACCTTTCAGGTCATCCTGGTGAAGTATGGGTTGTAGGCGATAATCTTTACGGTGATCAATGGATCGGTAAAGTAGCAGGTGCAATTAAAACAAAAGAAGAAGCACAAGCTATTGTTACTGGTGAAATCGAAGCGGCACAAGCTGCTTACGATGCATTGTCAGATGAAGAAAAAGCCAATAGACCTGGCGGAAGACCTACATTATATAATCTTCCATAGTCTTTAGCCTATGGCAAATTATTCAGATATAAAAGGATTTACAGTTCAAACACTGTCAACGGACACTCTTGTTAGTCAACAAGCAGGGGGTGCGTGGGCAAGTGGTGGATCTTTAAACACAGGACGATATGGTCTTGGCGCTAGTGGTACAGGAAACTCATCTAGTTTAGCTTTCTCTGGTAACAATGGTAGTGGAGTTGTTAATAATACAGAATCTTATAATGGTTCAAGTTGGACAGAACTTAATAACATAAATACTTCAAGATTTTATTTAGGGGGCCAAGGAACTCAAACTGCAGCAATAGGCTTTGGTGGTGAAACTCCAGGTAAAGTAGCTAATTCAGAAACTTGGGATGGTACAAATTGGACTGAAGGAAACGATTTAAACACAGCAAGACTTTCATTAGGATCTGGTTCTTTAGCTTATACAGAAGCACTTTGTGTTGGTGGTTGGAAAAGTCCAGGGGTAGCAAGTGAAGTTGAATCTTACGATGGAACAAGTTGGAGTGAAATAGCTGAAATGAACACTGCAAGAAATGGTCCTATGGTATCAGGGGACAATACAAACGCAATCTGTTCGGGTGGTTCTATAGAACCAGGTGTACAAACTAAAGCAGAATTATGGAATGGCTCTTCATGGACTGAAACATCAGAAATTAATACAGCACGATATAATGGCGGTGCAGCAGGAATTTATACAGGAGCATTAATTTTTGGTGGATCAAACCAAGGAGGAACAGTAGACGCTGAAACAGAATTTTGGGATGGATCAAGTTGGACAGAAGTTGCAGATTTATCAGCTGCAAGAAATTATGCAGATGGCGCTGGTATATCAAATGCAGATTGTATTTATGCTGGAGGATACACTACAACCACTGTTGCTACTACAGAAGAATGGTCAGCACCTTCAGATTTTACCCAGATACATGAAGGACAATTATATTTTAATTCAACAACAAACACTTTTAAAGAAACGATAACAGATTTACCTGGTGGATCATGGGCATCTGGTGCAAGTATAAATGATGGTAGAAATGCTGTAGGTTCTGCTGGTACTACAACAGCTGCATTACTTTTTGCTGGTGACCCTGTTTCAGGATCTCCATCAGGAGTATCTGTTAATACAGAAAAATATGATGGTTCCTCTTGGACTGAAGTTAACAATTTAAACACACAAAGAAGAGAATGTTTTTATGGTTGTGGTTTAACAAACACAGCTGCATTATGTGCAGGTGGTTATAATGGATCAGCAAAAACTGGTAATGTAGAGACTTGGGACGGAACAAATTGGACAGAAACAACAAATTTAAATCAAACTAGAAACAGCGGAGCTCTTGTAGGTTCATCAACAGCTGCAATAGGTTTTGGAGGAATAGAGCCACCATTCACAGGTAAAACAGAATTTTGGAATGGATCTACTTGGACTGAACTAGCTGATTTAAATACTTCAAGATACACGCTTAGTGGTGCTGGACCAAGTTACACTGCAGCTTTAGCTTTTGGAGGATACGGAACTACTTATGATGCTGAAACTGAAGAATGGAATGGAACGTCTTGGACAGAAGTCTCAGATTTAAATACTGCTAGATATGGAGCAGGAACAACTGTGTCTGCTTCTTCTTTAAACTCTTTATTAGCTTTTGGAGGTGATGAAGCTCCTCCTGCTAATAATAAAACAGAATTTTGGAATGGATCTTCATGGTCAGAATTAGCAGAATTATCATCTAATAGATTTCAAATGGGTGGTGCTGGTACCAGTGGTACTGGTGCTTTATCTTTTGGTGGAGCACCTAATCCTGTTGCTACATCAACAGAGGAATGGACAGTAAATTTAGCTAACAAAACAATTACAGCGAGTTAATTATGGCAACGTATAAGGAAATAAAAGGCGTAACAATACAAACACTAGATAGCGATCCAGTTGATGGCGGAATACCTGCTGCAACATGGTCTAGTGGTGGAACTTTAAATACTGCTCGAAACGCTGGTGGTGGAGCAGGAATACAAACTTCAAGCCTACTTTTTGGAGGACATGCCCCTGGCCCAACACTTGCAATTAATGAATTATATAATGGTTCTACTTGGACGGAGTTAGCAGATTTAAATACTGGAAGATTTTCTCTTAGCGGCATGGGTACATCAACTGCAGCGTTAGCTGCCGCTGGATATACTACTACACAAGTAGCCATTACAGAATCTTGGGACAACAGTTCTTGGACAGAAGTAAATGATATGAATACAGCAAGGTCTGACATTACTGCCGCTGGTACTCAAACAGCAGGTTTAGCAATAGGTGGGGTAGCAGCTACATATCTAGCAAATGTAGAAACTTGGGATGGTACAAATTGGACAGAGGTAGGTGATCTTAATTCAGCTAGAGCATACTTTGGAGTAAATGGAGTTGGAACACAAACCGCTGCATTAGCAGTTGCAGGTTATAGTCCTGACAATAAAGCACTCGTTGAATCATGGGATGGTTCGAGTTGGACGGAAGTAGGAGATTTAAATACTGCAAGAAGACAAGGATCGGCGTGTGGCATACAATCTGAAGCTTTAATGTTTGGTGGTTATACGACTACGGAATCAGCTAATACAGAAAGTTGGAATGGAACTTCATGGACTGAACTTAATGATATGGCAACAGCTAGAAGATTTGCATCTGGTACTGGTTCATCAAGTGCTGCTTTAGCAGCAGGGGGTAGAGTTGGTACAACGGGTCAAAGTATTTCTGAAGAATGGTCAATAGCACCTCCAACAGCAACTATCTTAACAGAAGGTTCTATATTTTTATCTGGAGGCACAACGTTAAAAGCTTTTGGAAAAGCGGCTGGGATACCTGCTGGAACATGGGCAAGTGGTGGAAACTTAAATACAATAAGAACCTCACCAGGACATGGAACACAAGGAACGCAGACTGCTGCCATGGCGTGTGGTGGTAATCACCCTGCACCTGGTGGTGGATCGGGATATTATGATAATGTAGAACAATATGATGGATCTAGTTGGACAGAGATTGCAGATTTAAACACTGCAAGGAATGGCTCTTCAACGGTAGGGACTAATACAGCAGCAATAGTTGCTAGTGGATATAGTGGAACAGCATATCTAACTGTGGCTGAAACTTGGAATGGATCAAGCTGGACTGAGGTTAGTGATTTACCTGCAGCTAGAAGTTCAGGCTCTGGTTCAGGAACTTCAACTGCTATGATAGCGTCTGGTGGTGTTGGTCCGCCAGGTTCTACAACTCCTTATGGAAGAGTGCAGTCTTGGGATGGATCTTCTTGGACAGAAATTGCGGATTTAAATTCAGCGAGATATGCTTTAGGTTCGTCAGGAACTCAAACAAGTGCTTTAGTTTTTGGAGGATCTCCTGAACCAAGCATGACAAATAACACAGAAACATGGAATGGCTCTGCATGGACTGAGGTAAATAATTTAAATACTGCTAGAGGTTATATAGCTGGTGCAGGAGCTCAAACATTTGCACTTGCATATGCAGGTTTGGCTGGTAGTTCTTATAAAACTGTAACAGAATCTTGGAATGGTACGAGTTGGACAGAACAAAATGATATGTCATCAGCCAGATTTAATTCTGGTGATGGTGGATCGGCAGTTGGTGCAATAGCTTATGGTGGGTCTGCGCCAGGCGGTGAAACAAACGTAACAGAAGAATTTACAGCAGATAACGCTTTAGCTGATATAACCGTATCATAGACTTGACCTTTCTATAAAAAGGTATACAAAGAGATTAGAAATAATAAAGGAGAAAAATGTCAAAAGAAAAACGTAATATTGCAACTAAACTAGAAACCGAGTCTAAGTATTTAACTAATATATTAGATAAGGATGATGTTAAAAATTTTAAAAAATTAATTCCAGAGTTACAGGATACATGGATGAAGAAACAAATGTTTCGTACAGAAACAGAAATGAGATTCTCTGTATTGTCTGATAATAAATATCCAACTCAAGCTGCTAAATATTGGCAATCTGTTAGAGAACAAAATACACACTTTGAAAATTTAGTTCACCTATCATTTGATGCTAGAAAAAATGAGGTCGAGATAAAAAAATTACAGAGAGATATTAGAAAAGAAAAAGACCCATTAGAAAAAGAACTTAAACAAGTTGAGCTAGAAGAAAAACTTTATGGTAAAGCAAGTATGGAACTTGTTGCTAAACATAGAATGAGAGAAGTAGCAACTTGGTCTAAGCTTAAAAAAGAATTTCATGATGGTTCGTTTGATGATGAAGATGTAAACACACACCAAGCTAAATCTTATCTATTAAGATTTGAAAGACAAAAAGAAACAATAACTCCTGGTACATCACAACCTGAAGTGTTTAATATACTAGGTCAACTAGAGGCTTTAAAGAAAGGCCTTGACGAAAAAAAACTATCTTTAGATAGTAAAAAAACTAAGAAATTAAAATGAAGTTTGACTTTGTCTATTTAGGGCAAACTGTTTTAAAATATCAAGTCCCTTTAGAAATATTTGTAGGTCTCAATGAGCTCTACGAACAACAAAAAAAACAATTACCAAAAGCTAATAAACAATTGGTGGGTAAAATAGAAGACGAAGTATCTTTATATTATTCAGGTCCTAACAACGATAAGATGCATCAACATAGTTTTTTGCCACAAGATATACTTAAATGGTTTCATACCATCTTTGATCACTACACAGATTGGAATAAAATAGGTCCAACACAAAAATCTATAAACTCTATTTGGGTTAATGAAATGAAAGCACATGAATATAATCCTGTGCATATACATCAAGGTAAACTTTATACAGGTCTATCTTCTGTGATGATTTTAAAATTACCTAAAGACACAGGTGTAGAATATTCTGCAGAATCAAAACCTATGAACGGTAGACTACAAATCATAGGCGCAGCTAATGGTCAGTTTTCTAAAACAGATTATTCACCTAATATGAAAATAGGAGACTTTTATGTTTTTCCATATGACATGAGACACTGCGTTTATCCATTTAACGGAACAAAAGAAGTTAGAAGAACATTAGTCTGTAATGTTGATGTTGATTACAACCCCGTATCTTCAAGAACTGGATCAGGGCAAAACGAATGACACAAGTACCACGAATGCCAACATGGCAATCTTATGTTGCCACAACCACACAACCAATATTTACACCTGAACAATGTAAGATGATTATCGATGCTGGTCATCAGTGTGCACCAGAGCAAGCAAAAGTTGGGGGTGGAGAAAAAGGTAAACATGATACTAAGAAAAGAATTACAACTATATCTTGGATACCTTTTGATAAACTACCACAAATGTATAAAGTTATTGAGAATCAATTATCTATTGTAAATTTAAATCATTTCTATTTTGATGGTGTAAGACTTACAGAACCCGCACAGTTTACAGTGTATCCTAAGAAAGGTTTTTATGATTGGCATATGGATCTAAATGCTTTCGGTCAACAAGGTCAAAATCCAATACGTAAAATATCTATGACATTGTTATTATCAGATCCATCAGAGTTTACAGGTGGAGATCTTTTATTTGCAGACGCTGGTCAACAAGAACCCCTATCCTTGAAACAAGGACAAGCAATATTCTTTGCATCATTTTTAAGACACAAAGTTGCACCTGTTAAAAAGGGGATCAGAAAATCATTAGTTATGTGGTTTGGAGGACCACCCTTTAAATGAAACTACAAAGAAAAATATTATTTCCAACTCCCGTATATTTTAAAGATATACCTAATGCTAAAGAACTTAATCAATATTTATTTAAAGAAATAAAGAAGTGGCGTAAAGCAGAACCTAAAGGAGAAAAGAAAACAAACTCTGGTTTTGGTTGGCATAGTCCAACTGATATGGATAAACGAAAAGAGTATAAACCACTTATTAGTGAATTATTTAAAATGGCTGAAGAGTGTAATAAAGATTATGGAATAGAAGGTAAACTAGGACTTGGTAATATGTGGGCTAATATTAATCCTACTTATAGTTATAACAAAACTCATACTCATCCTAACTCAATGTGGTCAGGTGTATATTATATTAAAGTACCAAAAAATTCAGGTGAATTATTTTTAGAAGATCCTAGACCAGGACCTAATACTCATATGCCAAGAAGAGTTGAAGGAATGCCAGAAGCATTGTGGAGAGTTTGTGCTTACAAACCTATTGAAGGCAGAATGATATTTTTTCCATCTTGGCTTCCTCATGGTGTTGATATAAATATGAATACAGAAAAAGGAGAAAAAAACTGGAGAATATCTGTATCTTATAACTTTATACAACTATGAGTTTTAAAAAAAATAAATATCAAGTTTTACGTAATACTATATCTAAAGAAGTAGCCGATATAGCTTACAGGTATTTACAAATATCTGCAGAAGCAGATTACTGGATGTTAAAGAATGACGTAACACACGCTGGTAATTCTTTAGTTGGTAATTTTAATGACCCACAAGTCCCTAACTCTTATGCTAAATATAGTGATAGACTTATGGAAACATTATTAGTTAAAACTATAGCTGTGATGCAAAAGAAAACAGGACTTAAGTTAGTACCTACTTATTCATACACAAGACTCTATAGAAAAGGTAATATATTACAAAGACACAAAGATAGACCTAGCTGTGAAATATCTACAACATTAAACCTAGGTGGTGACCCTTGGCCTATATTTATCGATCCTACAGGGTCTAACAACGGCATAGACGAGTATAAAGGTATACATAAGCCTGGAGCACCTAAAGGGGTAAAAGTAGATCTAAAACCAGGAGATATGCTTATATATTCTGGTTGTGAATTAGAACACTGGCGAGAACCTTTTGAAGGGGAATTATGTGGTCAAGTATTTTTACACTATAATCATGCAGATGGAAGGTTTGCAAAAACCAATTTGTATGATAAAAGACCTATATTGGGTATACCCAAAACTCGTTGATATACAACGCAATCTAATATAATCTGGAGATCTATGTTACAGAAGATAGGGTTTCAACCTGGAATTAATAAACAAATAACACCCACTGGAGCAGAGGGTCAATGGACTGACTGCGATAATGTGAGGTTTAGATATGGCACCCCTGAAAAAATAGGTGGTTGGAAACAATTAGGAGATGATGCTCTTACTGGTGCGGGTAGAGGACTTCATCATTTTGTAAATAGTAAAGCTAGAAAATACGCAATCATTGGCACTAACAGAATTTTATATGCATACTCAGGTGGTGTATTTTATGACATTCATCCTATTAAATCTACAACAACGCTTACAAGTGCATTCACCACGACTAATGGATCAGCAACTGTTACAATAACATTTGGTTCTGCACACAACATAGGTGAACAAGATATTATTTTATTAGATAATTTTAGTTCAATAACTAATTCTAATTATAGCGCATCTGATTTTGACGATAAAAAATTTATGGTAACAACAGTGCCATCTTCAACAACTATTACTATTACAATGCCAGCAAACGAGTCAGGATCTGGTGCAACATCATCAGGTGGTGTAAGAGTACAACATTATTATCCTGTAGGACCAGCTGTACAAGCACAAGGTTTTGGTTGGTCACTTGGATCATGGGGTGGTGAAGTAGCGGGTGAGCCTGCAACAACTTTAACAAATGGTATAAATAGTTCTGTTACAACAGGAATTATATTAGGTGATGTATCTCAGTTTCCAGATACAGGAACAAACTTTATAAAAATAAACAGTGAGGAAATATCTTACACAGGTATATCTGGTAATGAACTAACAGGTGTGACTAGAGAAGTTAGAGGAACTACTGCTGCAGCTCATAATGGAGGTGATACAGTTACAAGCACAACAAACTTTGTAGCATGGGGAGAAGCTGCATCGGGTGACTTAGTTCTTGAGCCTGGTATGTGGTCACTAGATAATTTTGGTGACAAAGCAATTTGTTTAATTCATGACAGTGCTGTATTTGAATGGAACTCTGCAGCAACAAATGCAGAAACTATTAGAGCTAGTATTATATCTGGCGCACCGACAGCATCACGTCATATGTTGGTATCTACACCGGATAGACACTTAGTATTTTTTGGAACAGAAACAACTATTGGAACACCCACAACACAAGATGATATGTTTATTAGATTCTCGGACCAAGAAGATATAAATACATATACACCTACAGCAACCAATACAGCCGGTACACAGAGACTGGCCGACGGATCACAGATCAGAGGAGCAATCAGAGGTAGGGATGCAATCTATGTTTGGACTGATACCGCGTTGTTCACACAACGTTTTGTTGGTCAACCATTTACCTTTGCCTTTGCACAGGTTGGAACTAACTGTGGACTTGCAGGACAGAATGCATGTGTAGAAGTTGATGGTGCTGCATATTGGATGTCAGAGAATGGCTTTTTTAGATATGCTGGTAGATTAGAATCACTACCTTGTTTAGTAGAAGATTTTGTATTTGATAATATAAATTTAGAATCTGGCAATCAAATGGTGTCAGCAGGATTAAACAACTTGTTTGGTGAAGTTATATGGTTCTATCCAACAACAGGATCTAGTGTTGTTAATAGACAAGTTACTTATAATTATTTTGATTCATCACCACAAAGACCTGTATGGACTGTTGGTTCACTAGCTAGAACTATGTGGGAAGATTCTGCAGTATTTGGTAATCCACATGCATTAGAATACACTGCGGGCAATGATTCATCTTTTGATGTTGTAGGTAATACAGAAGGTAGAACAATATACTATCAACACGAAATAGGAACTGATCAAGTTCAAGGTGG
>Ga0181417_1000755_pt1 | contig 10298 bp, 9 predicted proteins | sample 40SPOviralmetaG_FD_130142 | JGI IMG/M metagenome (GOLD analysis project Ga0181417, IMG submission 130142) | Marine viral communities from the oligotrophic San Pedro Time Series (SPOT) site, San Pedro Channel, CA, USA - 40 SPOT_SRF_2013-02-13 | ecosystem: Environmental > Aquatic > Marine > Strait...
CAACAATGAAGCAACTCGAAATAAAATATTTAACGACCGTATAAATTATTCGTTTTATAAATTAGCTGAAAATCTTATTCACACCTTTAAATTTTATTATACAGAAGTTGAATCATTAGAAGATTTAAAACACGAAGTTGTTTGTTTTCTTTTAGAAAAACTCCATTATTTTGATCCAACTAAAGGTTCTAAAGCCTTTAGTTATTTTTCAATTGTAGGTAAAAATTATCTTATTCTTTATAATAATACTAATTATAAGAAGAAAAAAATTACTATGCCTGTATTAGCTGCAGATGAAGATGATAAAGTTATTCATGAATTAGGACGCCCTGAACGTAAAGAAGATATGAAAGACTTTATAGATTATTTTACAGCATACATAGATAAACATATGTTTAGGTTATTTAAAAAAGACCACGATAGAAAAGTGAGTGATGCTGTTAATATTTTATTTAAACGTAGAGAAAATTTAGAAATTTTTAATAAAAAAGCACTTTATATTTATATTCGTGAGATAACAAATGTAGATACTCCTGTAATAACTAAAGTAACTAAAATACTTAAGAAAAAATATCATGAATTATATACTGAATATGATAGAACAGGATATGTAAAAATTTAAAAAATCTATATTTATAACAAAACATAATATGGATTCATTAAATCAAATAATATTTGACGATAAAACTTTTTCTGATCTTCTTAAAGAAATTCATGTTAATCAGAAAAAGAAAGGCAAACAAATAGGCCAATTAATAGCTGAATTAAGACCCCTTATACAAAATTTAGGAGATGCTACAGTAGTTGTTCCATTAATTAAAGAATATATGGAAATTAGTGTTAAAAATGACGATCATTTATTAAAAATGGCAGCTATAGTACAACGTTTATCTACAGGAAACGCTACTAATGGAGGAGGTGATATGTTAACTGAAGAAGAAATGAATCAAGTACAAAATATTATAGAAGAAACAGAAAAAAAAGATGTCAAAACTCCTTAAATTTAATACAACATCAGGTGGAGGGTTATCCTTAAAAAAAGAATTCACTAGTGTTAGAGTAATTGATATTATTTTAAATCCCTCTCACCCAAAATATAAAAATGTAGATTCTATAGGAACTATATTCTATTCTAATATAGATACTAAGAAAAAAACAACTAATCCTGAAACTTTACCAATAGCTATACCTTTATTTACTTTTCAAAAATATTTTCCTCTTATAAATGAAATTGTATTAATTACAAGTATAGATACTGATAATAGTAATAAAAAAAGAGAAAAAAAAATATTTTATTTACCTAATATTAATTTATGGAATAATCCTCATCATAATGCAATGCCTATTACTTCAACTTATAAAAGTGATAATAAACAATTTAGCAATTCACAAGATGGACTTTCTAATAAACAATCTAATAATCCTATAGAAATATTATTAGGTGAAACTTTTAAAGAAAAAGATTTTATAAAACCTTTAAGACCATTTGAAGGTGATAATATATTAGAAGGTAGATTTGGAAATACTATTAGATTAGGTAGTACATCAAAACCTTTAAATCCATGGTCACAAAATGGAGAAAATAGTGACCCTATCATTATTATTAGAAATGGTCAATTTAATGATACAAATGATGATACTTTTATCCCTAATGTAGAAAATATAAATAATGATGATTCATCTATATATTTAACATCTAATCAAAATATTAGTAATTTTGAAGTTGCATCTAAAAATATGCAATCATATATTAAAGGAGCAGATAAACCATATATCTCACCTGAAGACCAATTAACCGAACCACTTGAAAAAGACTTACAATAATGAGTTATATACCAGAAGCACCAAATAATTATATAGGGAAACAAGTAATAATTAATTCTGATCGTTTAATTTTTAACGCTAAAGATGATTCTATTTTACTTTTTTCAGATAAAGCTATAGGATTTAGTACTAATGGTAATTTTCATTTTGATACATTTAATAATGGTACTAATAAATTTATAGTAAATGCCCCTAAGATAATTTTAGGTTTAAGATATGATAATACTTATGCTAATGAACCCGCAGTATTAGGAAATCAAACAGAAATATGGTTGAATGAATTAATTGATGTAATTTCGGGAATATTAGATGATATTAGACAAAAAGTTTCTTATAATTGTACTGGAAAAGTAACTGCCCCCAGAAGTTTTAATAAAACAGCTTTACAAGGTAGGTATGATGATTTAGAAAATTTAAAAAGTGACATTAAAAATATAATGAGTAAAAGAATTAATTTAGTATAATGGCAGTAGGGGATATATTTACATTATTTAAAAATCAAACTGATACCTTATTAAAAGATATAAAAAAAGGTATTAAAGAAGAAGGAACTAAAAAAGTTAAAGAAACTGCTTTTGATCAACTTCCAACTCCCGAAAAAATTGAAAATGATTTTACAAATTTAATAGACAAACCAAGAGAAGCTGAACAATATTATACTAAAACAAAAAATAAATTAGAAGCTATATTATTTAAAGTTGAAAATTCCAGAAATAAACTTGGGCGTCTTGAAGAAAAACTTACTAAAATAAATACAAAGACTAATGATCTTGAGGAAGTAGCTGCAGTCATTAATGCACTTCTTCCCCCTATCAAAACAGCTATACAGGGTTTAGCAGCTTCAACTGCAACAGCAGGTGCACCTACATTAGGTTCAGCAGTATCTATTCCTTTAAATGATCAAAAGAATAAATTATTAAATTTTTTAGGTTACTTAGTAGCTGTTGTAGGTGGTGTTGCTGATATGATTGAAACAATAAATAAAACTACTGATTCAATAAGAGAAATAATTCCTTCATCTATAGCAAAAATAGAACAATTATATGAATATATATTAAATATATTAGATTTATTAGAAAAATTATATATAAATTTATTATTACCATTATTAGAGGGTTATGAAGAAATAGATGGAGGAATAGATAATGTAGAAGATTTATATAACCAATATCCAGATTTACAAACATTCTTAAACAGTGAAGGTAATATTAATTTATCTGATGAAGAACTATCATATGGGGTTACTAATGGAATTAGTAATGTTCCACCAAAATTCTTTAGAAGATATAGAAAAGGACCTTATACTGATATTTATTAACAAATATTATTTAATATGAAAGCCACAGTTTTCGAAAAATTAATTAGAAAAGTTGTAAGAGAAGAAATAGACTATGCTCTTCGACGTGAAATTAAAACACTTAAAGAAGATTTACGTGATGAATTTAAATCTACAATTGTAGACCAACCAACACAACGTAATATAACAGCTACGGGAATGGGTAATCCAATTCCTGCAAATGTAAAGTCTTCTTTAAAAGAAAAAATTATGGGTAAATCTATTTCCCAACAATTTACTTCTAATGGAGCATTAAATGATCTATTAAATGAAACAGCTCAAGGTAATACAAATCTTGAATCAACATTAATGCCTGAAACACCAATGCCTGTTGAAGTCTCAAATGTAGTAAATAGAGATTATCGTGAATTAATGAGAGCTATAGATAAAAAGAAAAATAGTAGACCCTAATGGCTAAAAATTCTACCCAAATAGATCCTTAAGATTTAACCCCTTCAACAGGAGTAGGAGTAGCCTTACCTTTTAATGGACCGGGTGTTTTTAATACTAATTATACTACTTCTGATCAAACTAGATCTAATTTAATCCATATGGTTCTTACAGAACCAGGAGAATTAGTAAACAGACCATCTTTTGGAGTAGGGTTAAATAGTTTATTATTTGAACAAAATGTAGATAAAGATACTTTACAAGAAAGAATTCAGGAAGCAGTATCTAAAGATCCAAGACTAAGTAGAATGGTTACTATATCTGATGTTATTATTGATCAAGAAATTAATACAAATACTATTAAAATCAATATAGAATATATCTCAAATTTAAATGGTAATAAAGATGCTATTCAAATTGGGATAGGAAGTATAAATAATAGAGGTCCTGCACCTTATGAACAAAAATAATAAATAATGGCATATTCTAATACAAGTAATACATCACAAAGGGATATTAAGTATCTTAATAAAGATTTTAATTCATTAAGAGATCAATTAATAGAATATACTAAAACATATTATCCTGAAACTTTTAATGATTTTTCTGATGGTTCTCCTGGTATGATGTTTTTAGAAATGGCAGCTTATGTTGGTGATGTCCTTTCTTATTATACTGATACTCAATTACAAGAAACTTTTTTATTATTAGCTCAAGAAAAGAAAAATTTATATAATTTAGCATATTCTTTAGGGTATAGACCTAAAGTTACAAAAGCAGCCAGTACAAATTTAGATATATTCCAATTATTACCAGCTAAAGACTCTAGTGAAAATTATAATCCAGACTATGATTATACATTAGTCATGGGGGAAGGATCTTCTTTTAGCTCAACTCAAGGAGGAATCAATTTCATTACAGAAGAAACAATAGATTTTGCAATATCAGGAGCAGCAAGTCCCACAGATATTAGTGTATATCAAATAGATGGAAATGGAAATCCTCAATATTATTTACTTAAAAAAACTACTAAAGTTTTATCAGCAGTTAGAAAAACTGCTACTTTTACTATTGGAGCTCCTGAAAAATTTCTTAAACTTAATTTATCAGATGATAATATTATAGGGATAGAAAAAATTATAGACAGTGAAGGGAAAATATACACAGAAGTAGATTATTTAGCTCAAGATACTATTTTTGATGAAAAACCAAATAATTCATCTAATAATCCTATTTTATATAATGATAAACAATCTACTCCATACTTAATGAGAATAAAAAAAGTTCCTAGAAGATTTATTTCTAGAGCTACTTCAGATACAAATTTAGAAATTCAATTTGGAGCAGGTACATTAAGTAATGATGATGAAGTAGTGATTCCAAATCCTAATAATATAGGTTTAGGAATTAATGATGCTAGAAGTGAATTAAATAGAGCTTATGATCCTTCAAATTTTCTATTTACTGGAACTTATGGTAAAATCCCTTCTAATATTACACTCACAGTTACTTATTTAGTGGGGGGAGGATTTAATTCTAATGTAGCATCTAATACTATAACAAAACCTGAAACTATATTTACTACTACTAAACCTAATTTAAATGCTAATACAAGAAGTTTTATAATATCAAGTATAGCATCAAATAACCCCCAAGCAGCCACAGGTGGGGGTGATGCTGAAAGTGTTGAAGAAATTAGATTTAATTCAATGGCTAATTTTTCATCTCAACAAAGAACAGTAACTAAAGATGATTATCTTTTAAGAGCTTTATCTATGCCCTCAAGATTTGGAAACATATCAAAAGCTTATATAACCCAAGATGATCAAATTAATCCTTTAACTACTGAAAATAATACAAGAATTGCAAATCCACTTGCTTTAAATTTATATGTTTTAGGATATGATGGGAATAAAAATTTAACTGAATTAGTTAATGCTACTAAAGTAAATTTAGCTACTTATTTAGAACAATTTAGAATGTTAACTGATGCTATTAATATCAAAAATGCTTTTGTAGTTAATATAAGTGTTGATTTTAAAATTAGAGTAACTCCTGGTTTTAATAATCAAGAAATTTTATTAAATTGCCTTCAAGCAATTAAAGAATTTTTCAATATAGATAAATGGCAAATAGGTCAACCTATTATTAAAACTGAAGTATTTAATGTCTTAACTGGTATTACAGGTGTACAATCAGTACAAAGTGTAATTTTTAATAATAAATCAGGTGAATCCTTAGGTTATTCAAAATATAAATATGATCTTCAATCTGCAACTATAGATGATATAATATACCCTTCTTTAGATCCATGTATTTTTGAAGTAAAATACCCAAACACTGATATTAAAGGACAAATCATAACATAATATGGCTTATTATTCTATATTCCCCGAAAAAGACACAACTATATATAGTCATCCTGATAGACTTACAATGAATACAGGTAATGACGAAATTTTAGAATTAGTTAAAGAAAAAGGATCCCAAGATGATAATTATTATCCTTCAAGGATTCTAATTCAATTTAAAGATTCAGATATAAGATCAGTTATAACTAAAATTGGAAATAATTTCTCATCTAGCTTACAATTATTTTCTACTGAACATAAAAATTTATCTTTAAATCATTCTATAGAAGTTTTAGCTATATCACAATCATGGGACGAAGGTACAGGTAGATTTTCTAATTTACCTACATCGTCTAATGGGTGTTCTTGGTTATATAGAGATAATTCTATTACTAAAAAAACATGGCCTACTTCTTCTTATGCCCCTGATACTACAGGTTCAGTTTTTACATCTACTATAATTGAACAAGGAGGGGGATCATGGTATGACACAAATGATTTTAAAGTAGAACAGGAATTTTCTAATGCTGATAATTTAGATTTAAATATAAATGTAACTAACATAGTAAAAAAATTTAGTGCTAGTTTATATGCTTCTCAAACTTACCCTAATGGTATTCCTAATAATGGGTTTTTAATTAAAAATAGAAATGCAGTTGAAATTAATACTTCAAGTAGTAGAGGTACTTTAAGTTATTTCTCAGTAGATACTCATACTATATTCCCCCCTAAATTAACTTTTAAATGGGATGATAGTGAACATGGATTTAATGCTAGTGCAAAAACTAAAGGAGAATTAAATGTATCACTTTATAGAAATAAAGAAAAATATAATACAAATGAAGAAGCTCTTTTTAGATTAAATGTAAGAGATAAATATCCAAATAGAACATTTGTTACCTCTTCAAATTATTTAAACCCTGGATATTTTACAACATCTTCATACTATAGTATTAGAGATGCCCATACAGAAGAAATAATAATCCCTTTTGATGATGAATTTACAAAACTAAGTGCAGATACAGAGGGTATGTATTTTAAAATATATATGAATGGATTACAACCAGAAAGGTATTATCGTTTATTATTTAAACATATAAATGATGATGGCACTGAAATTTTTGATAATAATTATCATTTTAAAGTAGTTAGATAATGAATCCTCAAATTATAAAATTAGATAAAACCACAGTTAGTAATGAGATAGGTAATAAATCTATTGATAGAACTTTTTCTGAATTAATTCCTAAAGAAGATTTAGTATCAGTTGATCAGTTTTTTAGTTATTATAATAAATTATTTTATGATATTCCTAGAGATGGGATTACTTCACATAAAACTTTAATAGAACAAAGTACAGAATTTTATGGTAATTATAAAGACCCTAAAGATGAAATAATTAGAGATTTAGAAAGACAAATTCTAGAATTAAATAATCAACTATTACAAGGTGATTTAAATGATGTAGAATTAGAAGAAAAAATTGAAAAAACTATTAAAGTAAATTTAATTTTAGAAGGTGGTAAAAATTTAGGAAAGAAAAAAGATAGAAAAAAGAAAAAATATAAAGTCACTTTTACTGATTTTGAAGGTCTAAAAACAGTAAAACAAGGAAGTTATAATAAATATAGACAAGAAACATTCGAATTTAAAGGAAAACCTGATTTTTATACAATAGATGTATTTGGTAGAGTAGATAGAAGAGGATCTAAAAAAGATTGGGTTCATGAATATACTAGTGGAATAGTAAGTTTTACTAATAATTCTCCAGATGTTATTGTTGAAGATATATCTATTAAACCTGAGAAAAGATAATAAATGGCTAAATATACAAATAATAAAGGTACTAATCAAAATCTTCCTTCACCTTCTTCAGGTAAGGGTGGATCCACTATAAGTAAAGGTAATATTAAATCAATAGCTAAAAAATTCCAAAAAAAGGTATCTAAATTTATAGATAATATTCCTAATAATTCTAATAAAACTGTTAATATATATAATACATTTGGAAAAGTAGAAGATAATATTGAGTTTAATGTATATGATATTAATGATAATTTAATATCTCATACACGTAATTTTAAAGATTATATTTTTACTGAAGAAGGGACACAAACAGATGGTACAACAAATGAAATATTAGTAAATCCTGAACAGAATTTAAGAGATCTTAATATTAATTCTGGACAATATAAAGTGGAATATAGATTTCAAAGGAAAAAAATTATAAATAATTTTATAAGATCTTTTTCTGTAAAAGAAATATCAAATTCTAGACGTGAAATCAGAATAGATACTCTTGAATTAACTAACAATCAATTAGAACAACGTTATAATATATTTAGTGATGAATTAAATCAATCGTCTTTTTTAAAAGACTTTACCTTAAATTTTGGAAATGGTATTAATATAACAGCAGTTAATATTTTTTTAGATAAATCAGATGATAATTATTCTTTACTAATTAAGTTATTAGATCCTTTACCACCTACTATTGCTAATACTTTTACATTAAGAATAGTTGAAGATTTAATTGAACCTGCTGTACTTACATTAAATTTAGAACCTCTTTCTGTAGAAGATTCTACTATACTAATTGCAGGTCCAAACTTTAAAATAGATACTAGATTAAATAGTTCAGTCCCTTCAGAATTTAAAACATATGATGAATTATTAGGTGGTGGAATTACATCAAGTTATCAAAATATACTTAATTCTTTAAGTAGTAGTTTTGAACCTAATGTTGAATATGATAATTTAGTAACAGATTCTGGATATCATTTTGAAAATTTTGTTCATTTTAGTTCAGCAACAGAAAGACTTAATAATTTTAAATATAAAATAAAACTTTTAGAATTATATGATTCACAAACAGCTAATATTAATACAATCATTGGTGGCGCATCATCGTCCATTACAGTTCTAGATAGTAAAAATGTAATAGAAAATAAAAAGAACAAACTTATAGGAGGTTTTGATGGGTATGAAAGGTTTTTATATTATGAATCTGGTACTTATTCGTGGCCTAAATCTAATTCTACTAAACCATATACTCAGTATCCTTTAACTTCATCCCAAGTATTAACTTGGTTTGGAAGTAATGATGGTGCTAATGAGTATTATGGGGGGCAAATATATTCTTCTTCTCAATTTGATGATCAAAATGTATATAATTTAAATAAATTAATACCCGAATATATTAAAAATGATTCAAATAATGATCAATATAAATTATTTGTTGATATGATAGGTCAACATTTTGATCAATCTTGGTTATATATTAAATCATTAACTGAAAATAAAAAAGCAGAAAATAAATTAAGTAGAGGTATTGATAAAGATTTAGTTTATAATGCATTAAAGGGGCTAGGATTTCAAGTTTTTGATGAATTTGAAAATGCTGATTTATTTGAATATTTAACTGGAACTAATAAAGATGGCTCTTTATTCCATATGACAGGATCAGGTATAACTTTAGTTACTTCTTCTAATGATGGTTCTTTACCTAAAGCAGATATAACAAAAGAAAAATGGAAAAGAATTTATCATAATTTACCTTATCTTTTAAAAACTAAAGGTACTGAAAGAGGAATTAGAGCATTAATTACAAGTTATGGTATACCTTCTACTATTCTTAATATAAAAGAATTTGGGGGTTCTACTACTGATAGTACTACTTTTAAAACTTTTAACCATGATAAATTTAGTTATGCATTAGCAGGGAGTAGTAGTGCTAATAGTTATTTTATAAAAACAGGATGGTCAGGTTCCCAAGAAGTCCCTGCTACTGTTAAATTTAGAGCTAAACCTTATAGATTAAGTATCCCACAATTATTATGGTCAATTTCGGGTAGTGGAGATGGTCTTAATAAAGATTTAAGATTAGAATTACATCCCCATACAGGAAGTAATGATATTTTATCATTTAATGATAGAAAAGATTATGGAGATTTAAGATTAACCTCAGGTTCAAATATTTTATTTGCATCTACAAGTAAATTTACTATATTTGATGGTGACTTTTGGGATATTACTATTAGTAGTGGTTCTAATGGGATTGATTTCTCAGCTTATAAAACCATAGATTCAACTACTACAATATATAGTTCAAGTAATAATGTAAATATTGCTAATGATATATGGGGAATATCAGGATCCCAATTTATAGGTGGAGCTGATGCACCATCTTTTCCATTTAGTTCTTATAGTGGTTCTATTCAACATTTATTAATGTTTAAAGATGAAGTTTTAACTAATGAAACTCTTAAAAAACATGCATTAACCCCATCTATGTATAGTGGAAATACCTTTTCATCTTCATATAATAGTTTAATTTCTAAAATTCCATTAGGTAGTAATTTAAATATTCCCACATTATCTACAGGTAAAATTTTAAG
>Ga0181417_1000757_pt1 | contig 10293 bp, 9 predicted proteins | sample 40SPOviralmetaG_FD_130142 | JGI IMG/M metagenome (GOLD analysis project Ga0181417, IMG submission 130142) | Marine viral communities from the oligotrophic San Pedro Time Series (SPOT) site, San Pedro Channel, CA, USA - 40 SPOT_SRF_2013-02-13 | ecosystem: Environmental > Aquatic > Marine > Strait...
CCATTCAATATGAAATTATCAGATTATTGGCAAGAAAAATCTAAAGACGATAGATATAGAATATCAACAGGTGAGGAAGTTTCTGATGGCCAAACAAAAGAATATGTTTTAACACCAGAGGAATTGGAGAATTCATATAGTGAAGAACAGATTAAAGATACCTTTAATCCAACCAAAGAAAATTAACAAAAACACATAAAAACACTGAATGGGGTCAATTTTTAAAGATTTTGACCCCATTTTGTATTTACATTTAGGAAAGTATGTACTATACTTAAAGGGTAAATAATAATTAATAATTTAAAAAACAAAAAAAAATGAGTGTACTCGATGCGATTGCGAAGCAGTATGAAAAAAACAAGACTGGTAACAGTAGTAATACTTCATACGAACAAGATTTCAGTAAATATTTTGCTGTAAGATTAGAAGAAGGTGTAAATAATGGTGAACAAACCATTAGAATTATGCCACCTAAAACTGGAACACACCCAGTTAATAAAGAAGGTGATACACCTTTTGATGAAGGCCATTGGCATTCCGTTAAGGTAGGTGGTAAGTGGAGAAAAATTTACTGTAGAAAACACAACGATGGTGAACATTGTCCACTATGTGAGGTTTCTAATGATTTATTTAAATCTTGGAAAGAAACTGGTAATAAAGCAGATAAAGAATTAGCACAACAATACTCAGCTAAAAAATATTACATGGCTAGAGTGATTGACCGTTCTAAAGAAGGTGATGGTGTTAAGTTTTGGAGATTTACCCACAACTACAAAGGTGAAGGTATTTTAGACAAAATTATACCTTTATTCACTAAAAAAGGTGATATCACAGACCCAAGAGAGGGTAGAGATATTAATATTATCTTAGGTAGAGATAATAAAGGTTATACAAAAGTAACGTCTATTATGTCGGAAGACCCATCTATTTTAACTGACCCTAAATCGGAAAGTGCTAAAGAATGGATGACAGATGAGACTTCTTGGAAAGATGTTTATAAAGCTCAACCATTAGAATATGTACAATTAATAGCTGATGGTGAAACACCTATGTGGGATAAAAACTTAAATAAATTTATCGCTAAAGGTGATGATGGTGACATGGAAACATCATTCAAAGCAAGTACAAATACAGAAGTTGTAACTGAGGTTAATACAACAGCAAATGTTTCTTCTGATAATAATGACGAAGAACCATTCTAAAAAAACAATATGGCTAAAAAAGCAGCAATTAAGAAAAAAACTTTCGATATAGAAGCTCTATCTGATAAGTTCAGTAGTAAGACAAAATATAAGAAAGATAGATTTATTGACTTAGGCGAGGTATTCCAAAAAGCTACTGGAGTACCTGGTCCAGCCATAGGTCATTTGAATGTATTTTTAGGGCATTCAGACACAGGTAAAACCACAGCTTTAATTAAAGCAGCTACGTGGTGTCAAAAAAATGACATACTACCTGTTTTTATTATAACAGAAAAGAAATGGAGTTTCTCTCACGCTAAACTAATGGGGTTTGATTGTGAAGAAACATCTCCAGGTGACTGGAAGGGTTTCTTTTTGTTTAAAGATGATTTCGATTATATAGAACAAATAACTGATTACGTTAACGAGGTGTTAGACGCACAAGAAAAAGAAATTCAAAAAGATATTTGTTTTCTTTGGGATTCTGTTGGGTCTATTCCTTGTAAGATGACATATGATGGTAAGGGTGGTAAGATGCATAACGCATCAGTACTAGCTGATAAAATTGGTATGGGTCTAAACGGTAGGATTACTGGTTCTAGAAAGGAAACATCACAATACACTAATACAATTGTGTTTGTCAACCAACCATGGGTTGAACTACCAGACAACCCTTTTGGACAACCTAAAATTAAGATGAAAGGTGGAGAAGCTATTTTCTTAAATAGTACACTTATCTTCTTATTTGGGAATCAAAAGAACGCTGGTACTAATAAATTAAACGCAGTTAAAGGTGGTAGAAAAATCAATTACGCTACAAGGTCAAAGATATCTATCTTAAAAAACCATGTTAATGGTATAGGATATCAAGATGGTAAAGTAATTGTGACCCCACATGATTTCATTGAAGATAATAAAGCAGCAGAAACTTCTTATAAAGAAGAATATGCTGAATATTGGATGGATATGTTTATTAAAAGTGGTTTAGAAGAATTGGATGAGAATGATACCTCATTCGAGACGGAGTTAGTGAAAGACAATATTCAAGGATTAGCTTAATACACAAATGAAAATAAATTACAATAGATTATTAGAGTTAAATAAAGAAGCTTTATCTGAAAACGGTAAAGATACTTTATCAGCTTATTATATAGTACAAATGCCTCTAGAAAGGTTAGTTGATACTGGTAATATTAGCACTGAAGCTAGAGAACTATTGGTAGATTTAGGTGTATTAGAATTATCTGAAGAAGATATTGCGAGAGAAAAGATTGTTGGACCTTTTAATTTTAGCCAACATGGGTCTACGAACTCCTAGGAGCAAACCTAAAAAAACAAAAACTCTTATTGTCGATGGTAACGTTCTTATGAAACGTTCTTATAACGGAGCTAAGAACGTTTACCATAAAGACAAACATATAGGTGGGATATTCGCCTTCTATAGTACTTTACGAAAATTAATTCTAGAACATAAAATTGAGAAAGTTGTTATAACTTGGGATGGAGAGCGTGGTGGTACACTTCGTTTAGATTACTACCCAGATTATAAAGGTAACAGACCTAAGTTTTTTGATAAAGAATACGAACTTCAAAAGTTAAGAGTAAAACAATACGCAGAAGATTTATCTATTAGACAATATGAACATTCAGATGTTGAATCAGACGATTTAATAGCTTTTTATTGTATAAATAAAAAGAAATTAGAAGAAGTTATGATTTATACTAATGACAGAGACATGTGTCAATTAATAAATGAAGATGTGACCATCTTTTTAGCTGACAAAAAGATGGAAGTCGGTATTGGTAACTACCAATGGTTTTTTGAACACCACTACTCTAACGCGGGGTTAATCAAAATCATAGAAGGTTGTGGTAGTGATTATATCAAAGGGGTTGATGGTGTTACAGAAAACACCTTATTAAAACACTTCCCTCAATTAAAAGAAAGAAAAGTTAGTTTAGATGAAATAATAGAATCTAGTAAAAAAATCAACGAGGAGAGAGATAAACCACTAAAAGTAATACAAAACATCATAGAAGGTAAAACTAGAGGTAATCATAGAGGACCACTTTATGAGGTTAATAAAAGAATAATTGATTTAAATCAACCTTTATTAACCGAAGAGGCTTCAGAAAATGTTATTAATTTAATAGATTTAACCATAGACCCATCAGGTAGGGACCCTAAAAATGTACTTAAAATGATGATAGAAGATGGTGTTATGTATGCTTTACCAGGTGGTGAAAATGGTTACTTAAATTTTATGGAACCATTTGTTAAGTTATTAAAAAAAGAAAAGTTAAAATTTAAAAAAAGAAAAAAATGAAAAAGTTCGAATTTGTACTGTACATTAACGGTAATATAATATGTCAAAGGTATTTTTCAGTTAAAAAATACAACTCAAAAGTTATTAAATCTTATAACATAATGGATTGTGTTGATGATTGTGTGAGATTAATACAGGATGATTTAAAGGATAAAACTTATGAGTATTTATACCGAAATTACAACCCATATAAAAAACAACTACAAGAAGATATTATTCGTGAAGATGTTTATGAAGATGAAGATATATTTGATTTTGAAATTAAAATTGATGATAGAGCTGTAGCTAAGAAAAGGTTTACTGGTAATGTTTATCCACAAAGAGTTAGATACTCAGTAGATGTTAGGAAAATAATCCCTTCTATTATCAAAGAAATTAGAGAAACATTTTATTTACAAAATTTTGATGTGGAATATAGCGGAAAGTAAAACCAAATACTTATTTATTAATATATAAAAAATTAAATTTATATGAGCAAAAATGTTACAACTTTAGGTTATTTGGGATACAAGTTTCAAACAGAATTCATCAATCAAATTATACATCCAGCAAATAAAAAATTCGCTGATAGAATAATAGATATTGTTCACGCAAAATATTTTGATAATGAATATTTTAGACTTATAATAGCCACAATAAAAGATTACTTTGAGAGGTTTGAAAAGGTACCAGCTTGGGATACTTTGGAGACAGTATTAAAGGTGGAGATTAAAGATAAAATAACACAAGATTATGTGTTTGAAATAACTAAAGAAATAAGGAACTTAGAGGTAGAGGATTGGGAGTACGTACAAAACGAATCTCTAAATTTTTGTAGACAACAAGAACTAAAGAAAGCTAACGACAAAATATCTAAAATCATTGATAATGGTGAGTTTGGCAGGTATGAGGAGTGTGCTGATATCATGAAAGAAGCTCTTTCTGTTGGAGCTGAAAAAGATGATGGAACTTCTATTAGTGAAGGTTGGGAAGATGTCCTAGAAGAGGACTTTAGACATCCAATTCCCACGGGAATAAGTGGTATAGATAATTTAACCGATGGAGGTCTTTCAAGAGGTGAATTAGGGGTAGTGTTAGCACCTTATGGTGTTGGTAAAACAACTATATTAACCAAAATAGCTAATTCAGCATATAATGCTGGGTACAATGTATTACAAATAGTTTTCGAAGATTTACCCGATGTTATTAAGAGAAAACACGCGGCTTGTTGGAGTGGTGTTGAACTTAATTCTTTATCTGATGATAAAGAAAAAATAATAGAGGTGGTAAAAGAAAAAACTATTGGTAGTGAGAATGACTTAGTGATAAGGAAGTTTTCGTCTGAAGGTGTTACTGTTAATCATATTAAAACATACTTAAGACACTTAATATCTGTTGGTTTTAAACCAGACATGATTGTTTTAGATTATATTGATTGTGTTGAATCTGCTAGGATTTACAATGATGAATGGTCTGGAGAAGGAAATGTTATGAGAGGTTTTGAATCAATGTTAGCTGAATATAACATCGTTGGTTGGACTGCTGTTCAAGGTAATAGGAGTTCAATATCATCAGATGTAGTTACAGGTGACCAAATGGGTGGTTCAATTAAGAAAGCACAAATTGGTCATTTTATCATGTCAATCGCTAGAACTCTATCACAGAAAGAGGGTAATAGAGCAACAATAGCGGTTCTTAAATCAAGATTCGGGAAAGATGGTGTTCTTTTTGAGGATTGTACATTTAATAATGGTACAGTGTTTATTGATACAGAAGCTGCTGATACCTTTTTAGGTTATGAAAAAAAGGTAGAGGTTAGGAAGGAGGAAAACGCTAGAGAAAGATTGAAAATAGCAAAACTTAGAAGAGAACAAAACTCAGAGTCAAATTAAATAATAAGAGTAAAAAAAAATAATTAAAATAATGGAGTTATCAAATAAAATTCTATCAGACATAACTGTCTATACAAAGTACGCTAAGTACTTACCAAACAAACAAAGAAGAGAGACTTGGGAAGATTTAGTTTCTCGTAACAAGGAAATGCATATTAAAAGTTATCCTAAGTTAAAAGAAGAAATTGAGGACGTATATAATTTAGTGTACGATAAAAAAGTTTTACCTTCAATGAGAAGTATGCAATTCGGTGGTAAACCAATAGAAATATCACCAAATAGAATTTACAATTGTGCTTATCTACCAATAGACCATTTAGACGCTTTTTCAGAAACAATGTTTCTTTTATTAGGTGGTACAGGTGTTGGTTATTCAGTACAAAACCATCACGTAGAGAAATTACCAGAAATTAGAAAACCAAACCCTAATAGAACTAGGAGATTTGTCATATCAGACTCAATTGAAGGTTGGGCTGACTCAATAAAGATTTTAATGAAATCATATTTAGGGACAAACTCATCCACCCCAAGATTTGATTTTTCAGACATTAGACCAAAAGGTGCTATGTTAGTTACATCGGGTGGTAAAGCACCAGGACCTCAACCATTAAAAGAGTGTATACTTAAGATTACTGGTGTTTTAGATAACAAAAAAGATGGTGAAAAATTAACTACTTTAGAAACCCATGATATAATTTGTTATATCGCTGACGCAGTATTAGCTGGTGGTATTAGAAGGGCAGCACTTATTAGTTTATTCTCAGCTGACGACAACGAAATGATTTCATGTAAGTCAGGTAATTGGTGGGAATTAAACCCTCAAAGAGGTAGAGCTAATAATTCAGCTGTATTATTAAGAAATAGAATCACGAAAAGTTTTTTCTTAGATTTATGGAAAAGAGTGGAACTATCAAATGCAGGTGAACCAGGTATTTATTTTACTTACGATAAAGATTGGGGAACCAACCCTTGTTGTGAGATAGCACTAAGACCATTTCAATTCTGTAATCTATGTGAAGTAAACGTATCTAACATTGAGTCACAGGAAGATTTAAATGAAAGAGTTAAAGCAGCATCATTTATTGGTACATTACAAGCTGGTTATACAGATTTTCATTACTTGAGGGATGTATGGAAAAGAACCACAGAAAAAGATGCTTTAATCGGTGTATCTATGACTGGTATTGGTTCAGGTGTTGTGTTGGGTTATGACATGACCGAAGCCGCAAATATTGTTAAAGATGAGAATAAAAGAGTAGCTGATATTATAGGTATAAACGAATCGGCTAGAACAACAACAGTTAAACCAGCTGGAACAACATCTTTAACATTAGGTACTTCGTCTGGTATTCACGCTTGGCATAATGATTATTATATTAGAAGAATGAGGGTAGGTAAAAATGAGTCTATCTATAATTATTTAACAACAAATCACCCCGATTTAGTGGAAGATGAATTATTTAGACCACATGATACCGCTGTAATTTCAGTACCACAAAAAGCGCCAGTAGGTTCTATATTAAGACATGAGTCACCATTTGATTTATTAGAAAGAGTCAAAAAGGTCTCCCAACAATGGATTAAACCAGGTCATAGAACAGGCCAAAACACTCATAATGTGTCAGCAACAGTATCATTAAAACCAGAAGATTGGGAATTAGCTGGAGAATGGATGTGGGATAACAGAGAGTTCTATAATGGATTATCAGTGTTACCATATAATGGTGGTACGTATGACCAAGCACCATTCGAAGATTGTACTAAAGAGACTTATGAAAAAATGATGAAGTCTTTAACAACTATAGATTTATCAAAAGTTGTTGAGTTAGAAGATAATACTGATTTATCTGGTGAACTAGCTTGTGCTGGTGGAGCTTGTGAAATTGATATCGATTTAACAAAAATTTCAAAGAACGGTGTTGAAAAAGTATGATAAGGTAAGTTGGGGTAATAATAAAACATTAACACAACAAATATTAGAAGCTTTATATAGTATAAGAAAAACTAAAGGATAAAAAGTAACCCCCTTAATTGGGGGTTTTTTGTGCCTAAAATTTACATTTTAATATTTTACTATAAATTATATACTTGAATATTTATTAATAAAAAGAATTATGGCAGAAAGATTTATAAATATATCATTCCCATTTGAAGAAGACCCAAAAGGTAAGTTTTTAAAGATGGAGGGTGTTAGTCAAAAAGCTGTTAAAGCCGACCTACTACATCTTTTGTTAACACAAAAAAGACAAAGACTTTATCTACCTTCTTTTGGGATAGATTTAAAACAATATCTTTTTGAACAAAATGAGGGTGAGGTACACGCTGATATACGAAATGAAATACAATCAGCTATTAGTAACTTCATTCCTAATTTAACAATAACATCATTAACAGTGAGAGAATCAGATAGAAATAGAAACGCAAGTATAGCTAAACTAGAATATAAAGTTAATACAGCTACTTTTTCTGGAAATGATTTTGTAGAAATAGAATTATAATATGGCATCAGATAAAAAAATAAATTATTTTGCTAGGAATTTCCTAGATGTAAGAACGGAACTTTTTAATTTCATTAAAAAATATTACCCAGAGACATTCCAAGACTTTAATGACGCGTCAATCGGTACTATGTTGGTTGAATTAAATGCTGCAGTCGCGGATATGTTATCCTATAATACTGATAGGATGTTTCAAGAGACACAATTAGATTACGCACAAGAAAAAAAATCGGTATTAAACATTGCTAGAACTATGGGTTTAAATGTCCCAGGTAAAAGACCATCAGTGTCCATAGTAGATTTTTCAGTTAACGTACCCGTGTTAGGTGATACTTTCGATATTAGATACGCACCAATACTTAAATTTGGGGCACAAGTACTAGGTGGTGGACAAACATTCGAAACGTTGGAGGATGTTGATTTTTCAGAACCTTTATCTAATGGTGGAATACCCAATAGACTAGTCTTACCAAACATTAATGCTGGTGGTACAATAACTAGTTATACTTTAGTTAAAAGAGAGTTTGTTGTTGCTGGTGTAAGTCAGGTCTATAAACAAACTATTACAGCGAGTGAAGCTATACCATTTTATGAAATAACATTACCAGATACAAACGTTTTATCCATAGAACAAATAATAACTTTCCCAGGTACCAATTTACAAGGTAACCCAACACTTAACCAATTTGTAGACCCAACCTTAAGGTGGTACCAAATGGACTCATTAATGGAGGATAAAGTTTTTATAGAAGACCCTAATAGGATAACTGATAACCCATCAATAACAGCTGGTAAATGGATAAACACTAATAGGAGATTTATTAGAGAATACACAGATAAGGGTTTTTGTAAAATTACTCTTGGTTCTGGTAATTCAGACCAAGTAAACTTCGATGATTATGTATCTAATAATAACTTCGCTCTCAGAATGGGTGACTTTATTAACACTACCGCTATGGGTGAAATACCAAAAGTAGGTGATACTATGTATATTAGATATAGAGTAGGTGGTGGAGCACAAGGTAATGTAGGTATTAACACATTAAACACTAACGGTTCTTATCAAATGGAAGCACAAGGGCCTAACAACCAAATCAATCAAACAGTAAAAGCTAGTTTAAAATGTAATAACCCAGTCCCCGCCTTTGGTGGAGCTGACGCTCCAAGTGTCGAACACATCAAAAAAATGGTTAGATTTAATTTCTCATCCCAAAACAGAGCTGTTACTTTAAAAGATTATATGGTTTTAATAGATAAAATGCCAGGTACTTTTGGTATTCCTTTTAGGAATAACGTTTCTGAGAGACAAAATAAAATAGATATTGCTGTTTTAGGTTTAGATGGTGGTGGTAAATTAACAACTTCATCCACAAATAGTTTAAAGGAGAACATAGCTTCTTGGTTAGCAGATTATAGAATGATTAATGATTATGTTGAGGTTAGAGATGGTAAAGTATTTGACTTGGGTTTTGATGTAGATGTTTATGTAGATAAATCCTTTTCTAAAGGTCAGGTGGTTTCTGGTGTTATAAGTATTATCAGTGAATATTTCAATATCCAAAAATGGGAGTTAGGTGATAACATATACTTATCACAACTAATGGAACAAGTAAATAATGTGGCTGGTGTGTTAAATGTTGTTAATTTTAAAGTTTTTAATAAAACAGGTACTAATTACTCATCAAATGTTACAAGCCAACAGTTAGTTGACCAAACAACATTACAAATAGATTTACAGGATGATTTTATATTATTTGCTGAATATGATTCTATGTTTCAAATTAGATTCCCCCAAAAAGATATAAGAGTTAAAATTAAAGAATAGTATGGACCAAATTTTAAAAGTACCAAAGCAGCTTACAAGTAGTGACGCTTTAGAGACTGCTACTTTTTTAGATTTGGAACTTAAAGGTAGTACCAAACCTTTAATAGAGTATGACATTGTTGAAGTTGTAAATCAACAACAAGTTTTCGAAGGAGAAAGAAACCTAGTCAGAGATTATAGGTTTTCTGGTAGAATAAATCTTTATACAGCTAACGAGTTGACCCCCACCACAAAAGTTGTTGACTTACAAGCTGGTACAACTAATGTTATAACTGGTGCTTTAAATGAAGATTATGACCCCCTATTTGATGGTAGTCCGGCTTTAACACCTAACAACTGGTTATTACAATTATTATACCCATATAAAAGTTTACCAGAATTCATAATAAAAACATTTTCACAATTTAGTTCTTACAATAGTTTAGCTAACAAAGGGCCTCAAATACTTAGTATGGTATTAAATCAACCTTCTGGTGAGGAAAATAAGGTTGGGGTTATATGTGCACAAAAACATAATTTAAAAGCAGGTGATTTTATACACATTTGTAGTGAACACAACACCATCCCAAATCCATATGAAGGTATCAAAAA
>Ga0181417_1000759_pt1 | contig 10282 bp, 28 predicted proteins | sample 40SPOviralmetaG_FD_130142 | JGI IMG/M metagenome (GOLD analysis project Ga0181417, IMG submission 130142) | Marine viral communities from the oligotrophic San Pedro Time Series (SPOT) site, San Pedro Channel, CA, USA - 40 SPOT_SRF_2013-02-13 | ecosystem: Environmental > Aquatic > Marine > Strait...
AGGAAATTAGGAGAATAATATGACGATTGATATTAGTAAATTTTGGCTTGGTATGAACAATGAGTGGTTGTTACACAACACTGATACATCATATCCAAGATATAACATTGTAGAGAATGTGGATACAGGCAACTTTCGAATAGAGGTTGCAGTGCCAGGTTGGTCTAAACAAGAACTTGAGTTGGTTCATGAAGATAATGAACTACTCATCAAGGGGAAAAAAGAACGAAAACTGAGTGAGAGTGAAAGATTCTCACATCAAGGTCTCAGTCTTAAATCTTTTGAGCGTAAGTTTATGTTAAACGCAGACTTAAAAGTTGACAATGTCGAACTAACAGATGGACTATTGACTATCGCCTTGTCTAAAACTCCGAACTCCAATCGTAAAGTATTGGATATTAAATGAAAACAATAATAAATAGTTTTAGACAAGTACAAAAATATGAGGACATACAAGACGCATTAGGAACAATGTTTCTAGCTTGTATGTTTGGGTTTGCTGTAATTGCAAGCACAGGTCAAATATTTTAGTACAAGTCAAGACCTAAGTCGAGAGGGCAGGCAACTGCCCACTCGCATTAATTTATTATATGGTAATCGTAAGTGCAGATGCTTTGGAAAGACTAAAGCAGAAAGTAAAAAATAAACAAGTTTGGGGATTGCGTTTAGGCATGAAACCAAACGGATGTAACGGGTGGTCGTATGACTTGAGTTATTTGGAAGAACCAAATGTTTCAAGTGATGCGGTATTCTATGGTATTATAGCTGTAGATCCGATGACATTTAGTTATGTCGATCAAATAAGTATTGATTGGACAGAAGATGGGTTAAATGAATATTTTGAAATCAGAAGCCCACAAGAAACAGCCCGTTGCGGCTGTGGAGAAAGTTTTACATTATGAAAATATCACAAGAGGGTATATCCCTTATTAAAAAGTTTGAAGGTTGTGAACTAGACGCCTATCAAGACGCAGTAGGAATATGGACTATAGGATATGGTCATATCAAAGGCGTATCAGAAGGAATGTCTATCACAAAACCACAAGCAGAGGAAATGCTAGTACACGAACTAACGGAGTACGAACAGCATGTTCTTAATCAAGTAACCATCTCACTCGACCAGTGTATGTTCGATGCATTAGTATCATGGACATTCAACCTCGGTCCGACCAACTTAAGTAGTTCTACTCTTTTAAAAGTATTAAATAGTGGCGACTACGAAGGCGTCCCTGCCCAGATTAAACGCTGGAACAAAGCAGGCGGCAAAGTATTAGAAGGATTAGTTCGTAGGAGAGAAGCAGAAGCTCTGCTTTTTGAAGGTAAGGACTGGTCTAACATATAGGAAATCATGGATATATTATTAGTATTAGCATTGATTTGGGGGTATAACAACCAACCAAAAGATGTAGATCCCGTAACTCCTACAGGTACAACGTTCAACCAAGCAGCAGGTTTTGAGTGTCAAAGTAATTGTACTCCAGCAACTTCTACAACTGTAGAGGCAGGAAATACAAGTGCAACGACTACTACAGTAGCAGATATTATAGCTGAGTTAGAGGCAATGCCAGTGACTACAACTGTAACTGCAACTACTACAAGCACAGGTACAGGAACATCAACGAGTACTTCAACAGGAACTTAACGGAAAGAATGGCAGTACCACTACTATTAGTGGTGCTTGCCTGTTTCTTTGTATATGACCATGCAAGGCATAAAGCAGAGTTAGAGATAACTCGCAAAATAGAATTAGCGAATTGGCAAAAGCTAAATCAACTAGAGAGTAGAATAAATGGACAAAATAAAAGGATTTATCGCAACAATGAAAAGGTGGTGGATTGCCTTAAAAAGCAAATTTATAACGCTGTATACATTGACTGTGAGTTATAATCAGATATGGGGAGATGCAGATGATGAAACTTTTATTGTTAAAAAGTTTCTTATAACAAAGCCCAATCATTTAAAGTTCAGAACTGAAAGCGGTGAAGTCATAGAGATGCATGGAGCAGAAGGACTTAACTATAAAATAGAGGAAATGTAATGAATCAATTCTTTTTAGCTTTATTATTAGTATTAAGTGGAATATGTTATTGGCTATGGAATGAGAATAAGATTCTAGTAGCTAACAACGCAGCTTTAGAGGGAGCAGTAGCTACCCAAGAAGAAACAATCGCCACTATGCAAAATGATTTTAGCTTACAAACAGAACAGTTGCAAGCAATGACAGTTAAAAGTCAAGCAGCACAACGAGAATTAAATAGATATACACAGTTTATTCAAAACTATGAATTAACTGCAAAAATCTTAGCAGACCCAGTTGATCTGGAGAGGAAAATAAATAATGGAACAAAACACGCATTTGAGGGTATTGAGGAACTTAGCAGTACCGTTGACGATCTTGATGATGGGCTCCAGTTGCAGCCTAATTCCAACTAAAGTAGTAGAAGTAAGTGCAAAACCTATAGAACGAACTATCGTTCAGCCCGTTATGCCTAGAGAGATTGATCTTAAGACTCCTACTTGGATAGTAGTCACCCCCGAGAACTGGGAAGATCAGTTGGCTCGTATTGAGGATCAAGAGGGCGAATTAGTATTTTTAGCTATGACAATACCAGACTATGAATTAATGGCTTATAATACGCAAGAATTAAAAAGATATATTACTGAATTAAAAGATGTAGTAGTATATTATCGAAAAGTAACGACAGAGGATATATCACCAAATGGGAATTAGATGCAGTATAATGCAAATAATTGAACAACAATTAAATAGAAAAGACATCAATATAACTACCGATCTTATTGATGAAACAAATGCAGATAGTCTTGACATGGTTGAGATTATTGTTGATGTCGAAAACGAGTTCAATGTAACAATACCAGACGAAGATATAAAACTTCTTCGTACACCTGGAGACATAATATTTTATGTTCAAGAGAATATTTAGTTGGTGGAATTCCTATCTAGCATACAGAGATGCAATGAAAGGGGCAAAATACTTTGAGAAACATCCACATTTACAAGAACGATTAGAAATAATAGAAGATTGGTGTGAAGAACTAGAAGTTAGATTAGATCAACTTCAAGAAAATAAAAAATAAATGGTAGAATTTAATAAATTACAGAAACTACTTCAAGATTTTGTTGTTGAAGTAAGTTTTACAAGTTTAAAGTCTGGTAGACAATACAGTATACCTTGTACACTAAGGGCTGATGTTGTGCCAGCTGTAGTCAAACAGTCTGAATCAGATTCTATATTACTGTATCGATTAGATACAAATAAATGGGAGGACTTACGTCTTACCAGTATAGATGGCTACAAAGATCCCTACTGATTGGGAAAGCCTCGTAAGAGGATTAGGAGAGAAGAATGTTAGGATTCTTACAATGGGTAATCGGATGGATTCAAGTCATCCCTTGGTTGGTCATGAGTGCTTCAATTATTGCAGCTTGTACTGACACACCAAAAGACGACAAACTAGTTGGAAAAATGTATAAAGTTCTAGACTGGTTTGCGATCAATGTTGGCAAAGCAAAGCAACAGGCAAAGGAGAGCTAAATGGCAGATGAACGATTCGCAGGTGATATGAGTCGAAATGAGGTTGAAATCGACCTTAGTAAGTTCATGGAACTTGTACAAGAGAACTCTAATCTAAAAGCAAAAATAGTAGAGATGGAAGCCAACAGAGAGCCAGATAATCCGTGGCAGCGTTGGATTTTTCTTTCAAACATGATTGATGCATGGAGGATCTTTCCCCGAGCATTTCTTAGTGTATATATTTTCCTATTATACTATTGCACAATGTGGTTTATGGCTTTAGAAGACCCCACAATGGAACAATCTGGTTTAATCAGTATTGTTGTCGGTGCAGGTGCAGCTTGGTTTGGTCTTTATGCTGGGACAGCTAAGGATAAAATTAACGGATCTGGAAAATAGTTCTTGACTTTATTTCATAATTTTAGTATAATATACATTATGAAAAAGTTTAAAGAAATCAAAAAAATCAAGTCAGAGAAAAAAGTTTGTCCGTACTGTAAGACTACAGAAAACGCAGACAAACTCTGTGGCGTATACAAATGTTGGAAGTAAGATATGAATTTATTTTATTTAGACGAGGATCTCGATAAGGCAGCACAGTATCATGTTGACAAGCATATTGTCAAGATGCCACTAGAGGCTGCCCAGATTCTTTGTACAACAATTTACATTGACAAATTTCTAGGGTATGTTCCTCGTGCGTTGAATGCAGAAGAACGAGAAGTTCTTAACAAGGTTAAAGCCGAAATTAAGCATCTGCCACTTGAGGAGCGACCCTTCCCCTACCTTCCAATGATGTACAATCATCCCTGCACAATCTGGGCAAGGGAGTCATTGGATAACCATGAGTGGGTTCATTGCTATGCTAACGCATTGAATGATGAATACTACTATCGTTATGGAAAACTACACAAATCAGTAGAACAAGTAGTAAACAAACTACCTGATCCAGTACATCTTGAAAGAGTAGGTTTTACTAAGTTCGGACTGGCAATGCCAGAGGATCTTAGAGATTATGACAATCCGATACAAAGCTATCGAGATTATTACCACTTAGACAAGGCAACCTTCGCAGCTTGGTCTCACAGAGACAAACCACATTGGTGGAATGAAGATTATGCCGATTACGAAAAAAGGATAACTCGTGTATAAATTTAACGAAGATTTAATTCAGACTAGACTGAAAAATTATATAGACAGTACTTATGATCAGCATTATGCCCAAGCAAAAACTCAAACTACAGAGATAGTATTTGAGAATGGGCATGGAGAAGGGTTTTGTATTGGTAATATAATCAAATATGCACAGCGTTTTGGAAAGAAAGATGGTAAAAATGAAAAAGACTTATACAAAGTCCTTCATTATACAATCATTTTACTAGGCGCAATGCATGAAGAAGAACTCAAAGAGTTAAACGATTATCATTTGGAGTTAAAAAATGATTAATTGGGTATTTGGATGGATAAGCATTGACTATTTAATTCACAAAGGAGTGATCAAAGATGGCAGTTAGAAAGAAAAGAGAGGAGAAACTCTCAGAAGCAAATATCAACAAAGTAATAGAATTACTCGCTGCAGAGAAGCCTATTACTAAAAAAGAGGCGTGTGAGATATTACATATATCATACAATACAACTCGTCTCAATAAAATTATTGCAGACCACAACGAAACATTAGAATTTCGTGCTAAAAGAAAAGCACAAAATAAAGGCAAGGGCGTAACAGAAGTAGAGAAAGTCTCCATAGTAAAACATTACTTAAATGGAGCAGTAGTATCTGACATTGCAAAGGCATTATATCGTTCTCCAGCTTTTATCAAAGCCGTTATTGAACGCATGGGAGTACCACAAAAACTTCCAGATACAGATTACGAAGGCATTAGAAATGCTATGATACCAGAACCTTGTGTAGCCGAAGAATTTATTGAAGGTGAGCGGGTATGGTCAGCTCAAGGCAACTGTATTGCAGTTGTAAAACGAGAAGTAACAAAGTCTCATAACTTTGAGAAACATGGTAGCAAATGCTATCTATTATGGGAAATCGAAATGGCAGAGTGTGAATCGCCATACTTCGGATTAATAAAAGATGCAGGGCATTACGCCCCACGACTTGCATACAATATCGGAAGTTTAAGACACTTACAAGAATATTTATGAAATACTTTTTAGCTTTTTATATTGCAGGTTGGGTTATTAGCTTAGCAAGATTATATTATCCCTCTATAAGATTTTTAAAATCAGTAGAGAGTACCAATATACTTGTACAACGAGAAAAACTAGGATGGGCAGTAGCAATCTTAGGTTTTGGTATGGCTACACCGCTAACACTTCCAATCGCATTATCTGATAAGTTATCAAAAGAATTCATAGTTGCATTTTGCGACAAAGCTTTGAGTTAAAACATGGCATATAGTAAAGAAGTAGTAGACAGATTTGAGGGAGTACTAAACTCACCTAAACAATTTTCAGTAGGAAGATACGATCCAAAAGACCCAACAGTAGCAACAGGTATGCAAGGCGCACCTGCTTGTGGGGATGTAATGAAATTACAGTTAAGAATCGATCCAGGCAGCAACCGCATCATGGGAGTTAAATTTAAAACCTATGGATGTGGAAGTGCAATCGCATCTTCTTCTTTATTTGTTGATATGCTACAAGGATTGACTATTGAAGAAGCAAAACTAATTAAAGATAAGGATATTGCAGAAGCATTGAATCTTCCACCAATTAAATTACATTGCTCTGTATTAGCAGAGGGAAGCATCAAGGCAGCAATCGAAGACTGGGAGACAAAGAAAACATGTTAGATTTTTTATTTGGATTACCTTTCATACTAGCAAAGTTTATTTTTAATCTAGCAGTATGGGCAGGAATATTCTACTATGGTTATGTCTTTATAAAAGATACTTACCATAAGTACAAAGACGGACATTATGATGAATACTTTAAATCATAGAGGAGAATTATGAATTATTTATTAAAAGCACTTATCGCCAAGTTACAAGGCGAAGTTGAAGTAGCAAAAGCAAATATTATGGTGTATACTAGAAATCCATCGGGTATCGGAGAACATCCAGAGATTGTAGAGGCTATCGAAACACAGATAGAAAAAATCGCAAATGCTGAAGAAAAGATTGAAACTATACAAAAGCATTTCTCAAGATAGGAAAACCTATAAGATACCGAAAAATACTTCTTGACAATTGGTTTCAAATTCATTATAATATATTTATATTAAAAAAAGGATATACATGAGCGACAGATTTTATACGCAACAGTACGACCGAACAGGTTGGAAACCCGTATGGAACGGCGAGTGGATCCAAAACAAACACAGGAGAAAAAGAATGGCTTGGACAGATGAATCTAAAGCACAGGCAGTTGAAATGTATCAGGAACAAGAACCTACACCTGAGACTTCAATGGAAATTGTAAAAGAAATCGCAGACGAACTTGGCGAATCACCAAATGGAGTTCGAATGATATTAACTAAAGCAGGCGTTTATGTAAGAAAAACTCCAGCAGCTAAATCCTCAGGTGGATCTACTGGTGGTGGGCGAGTATCAGTAGCTGATGCTCAAGCAAGTCTTACTTCAGCATTATCAGACGCAGGTCAAGAAGTTGACGAAGCTATTATCGGTAAACTAACTGGTAAAGCTGCAGTATACTTCAAAGGTATCGTAGAAGCATTAAATAATTAAGTAGTTGTAACTTAGTTTAGCCAAGGCATTGCAAGATGTCTTGGTTTTTTGCATTCTTTTTAAGTGACCTCTCAATTTAACAATTCAAAAGAGTTTTTGTTAGATTAAATTGGAGAAATAATGAAAAAAGAAGAGCTTAAGAAGAGACTCGACGACTCTGGTGATGCAATCATCACTTATAGAAGTCAAAACTCACGAAAATTAAAGTACAATGTTTGCACTAATGACTTTTCCACAGAATACATTCGTCAGAAAAGAAATAGAGCAAAAGAAGGACAGCATACAGTTTTGCTATTTTGTTGGGACACGGATTCTTATAGGATACTTGTGCCTGAAAATGTAACGAGTGTTGTACCTCTCAACCGAGTAATTAAGAATGATTGATCTTGATTCCCCCGCACCATACGAAAAAATAATACAACAAACAGACGACGAACAGATTCGATTAGTAGTAAATGTATTTCGTGGAACAGAGTATATATCTCTACGAAAATATTATTTAGACTTTGACGAAGAATGGAAACCTACACGAAATGGAATCACAATGAAAGTCGATTTTGAAAATACTAGACGACTCTTCGAAGGTCTAGTAGATATTCTCTCCCTAGCAGAAAGCAAATCAGTTTTGGAAGAACAATTCAAAGAACAACTGGATGAAATATACCTCCCATAAAATAATTCTTGACAACACCTTATAAATTTAGTATAATATACTTATGAAAAATTTAGAAGCACTAATAAATCGAGCAAGGATTGCTTATTATAATGGTAAACCTCTTATGTCAGACGAACTGTATGACAGAATGGAGGCTCAACTTGGTACATTGAATGATGTTGTGGGAGCAAAACAAGACCCACGCTCAGTAAGATGGACTCACGCCTTTCCAATGTATTCATTGCAAAAAGCATATACAATGGAAGATAGACCAGACTACGGTCAAGAACCTGTAGTAGTCACCCCCAAACTAGACGGAGCCGCAGTTGCTCTACAATATATCTATGGCACATTGTCTTGTGCCTTAACTCGAGGAGATGGAAAAGAAGGTGTCGACATCACAGAAAAGATGCGACAACTTGTTCCTCGACACCTACTCCCTGCTAAGGGCAAACACATATTACAAATTACTGGAGAAGTAGTCGCAGATAAGAACATAGAAAACTCAAGAAACTATGCAGCGGGTGCACTCAACTTAAAAGATATTGATGAGTTCAGAGAACGAGCAGGAAGTATGGAATTTATTGCATATAGTGTTCAGCCTTATCCTACAAATGATTATATAGAAGATATGAACTTCTTGAATCATTGTGGGTTTGAGACTGCTATAGACAGTAATTATCCTATGTTTCCTCAGGATGGAGAAGTGTGGAGAATTATAAGTAACAATGCTTTCGAAAAGTTAGGTTATACTTCTCACCACCCTCGTGGAGCATTTGCCAAGAAAACCAAACCAGCAGGAGTAGTAACAAAACTACTTGATGTTGTGTGGCAAGTTGGCAAGTCAGGAAACGTTTCCCCAGTAGCAATTCTAGAACCTATTAATATAAATGGCGCAACAGTAAGTAGAGCAACTCTACATAATATAGCAATCATTGAAGGTCTTGGACTTGAAATTGGTTGTTCTGTTGAAGTAATAAGAGCAGGGGAAATCATTCCTCAAGTTATAGCGAGAGTAGATTAATGAGCTTAACAGTAGAAATATTTGGAAAAGATAACTGTCCATTTTGCGACAAAGCAAAAGCATTGGCAGAAAGAAAAGGACACAGTTATACTTATAAAAGATTAGGAGAACACTTTGAAATGGGTTTCATTGCAGAGGAGTTTCCAGAGGCAAGAACATTCCCACAGATTAAAGTCAATGGGAATTATTGTGGAGGCTACACAGAGTACGAAACTCTAGTAGCAAAACTATGAGTTATTTAGTTATGAATGACAAACATGAGTATCATCAGTATTCACGAAATGCAAGAAGTGTAATAGTGTATAAGTATTTAGATGATAATTCATGGGGTTGTGAATACTACGAGAATCAAATTGTAGATGGAGAACATACAAAAGTACTCATAGCAGAGGAACGATATGAGGGAAAAGGAGAATGTTATGCAGAATCAGCTGCAGACAACTATGTATTTGGTATAAAGAATTTTGAAGAAAATCAAACCTAGACGAGCTACTCCTATGCCCGACAATCCGTGCAGGGATTGTAAATTTTATGATCCCGTGCACCATATAACTCCTAAACTCAGTGAAGGCTGGTGCAGGGGCAGGAAGCACACAACACTTGTGCTATCAGAAGAAACTTGCGAAAAATGGCAATTAAAGTATTAAAGTGGTTATTTCCACCAAAAAAGAAAAAAGAGACAAAACCGTTGACTAAATCACAAAAAATGAATGATGAACTACGACAAGCATTTTTGCGTAATCGTCATATAATGAAACAGAAACCAACTCATAGAGAGTGGATGGCAAGACAAGGAAAATCACAAACTGAATGAAAGAAGAAAAATTATTACAAGTCGCAAATCTATCTCCTAGTGAAGATATGATTGAGAAAATTGTAGACGTACACCCAATGAAACAAGTAGCTATTATGTCAGTAGTACAAGTAGGTATGTTTGGATTTATGTTATTATCTTTCTTTCTCATTGACTTAGTTGTAAAATGAAACATGTTGGCTTTCCTTTGCCGACAGAAATGTTTTTACCTCATCAGTGCTTTGCTTTACCAAAAGACGAGGCAATGTGTGAGTTGCTACAGATAAATCTAAAGTGTCATTCTTGTGGCAAACTTATAAAAAGACCTGTAAAAGAAAAGCGAGAAGTTAACCCACCAATTAAAAGGTATTGGATGAAATGAGTAAAAAAGTAGAAGAATACAAAGCATTAATTACAAAACAGTTTGATGAACTAGAAGCTATGATGAAAAAACAAATGCATCTTACAGATCCTCAAACAGTAGAAGAAAAAATGTATTCAATAAATTACAAGTGGCATTTCATATCTGAAGAAGATAGAGACTTCTATCAAGGATGTAGACACGCTCTTGAC
>Ga0181417_1000764_pt1 | contig 10254 bp, 9 predicted proteins | sample 40SPOviralmetaG_FD_130142 | JGI IMG/M metagenome (GOLD analysis project Ga0181417, IMG submission 130142) | Marine viral communities from the oligotrophic San Pedro Time Series (SPOT) site, San Pedro Channel, CA, USA - 40 SPOT_SRF_2013-02-13 | ecosystem: Environmental > Aquatic > Marine > Strait...
AAGAAGAAAAGATTCCTGCTCATCTAACTCAGGGTGCTGGGCTACAGCTTTTTCAAAAACATTTCTGTTTAGCATTAACTGAGGGTGGGCAGATATACCAAAGTCAGCAAACTTCCTAATATTTAAATGTCTTTGCTTGTCATCTTTAAAATAATTTAAAGCTCCTGAGTTGTTTAACGCAGAACCCACTACATGAAACATACTATCTAGTATCTCCTCATCAGAAGAATCCTTTAATGAAGGCACAGCGGCTCTTAAAGAACCCGCTATTTTTTTGGGGTTTGTTAAAAACTCACGCTCTTCTTGGTTTAACCTACTAATTAATCTATCGGCATTGATAGTTAAAGGATCTAAAGGCATCCTATTTCTAAAAATATTTTCTCGTCCACTACCGATGCCAGTATAATTAATAGCCGTATCAAACCTATCTTCTACAGAGCCTTTAAAGGATGCTTTAAAAGCATCAGAAAACAAACCTTTAACAGGGACAAAATAATCTGTAGCTGTAACTGCGTCTACAGCAGCTTTTTCTTTTAACTCTAAATCGTTTAAACGAACTAAAATTTCTATTGCAGATAACGCTTTGCTAGCCTCAACATTTTGTTGGGCTAATTCACTCATAACCTTTCTGCGCTCCGAGTCTCCTGTGAATCTCGCTCTAAAATCATAAAGATCGTCAGGCCCTACCCTATCAAAGCCCTCCTGTTCTTTAATATTATTAGCCGCAGTTCTCAACTGTACTAATTTATCTTGTACTGCTGTTACGTTTTTATTAGTTCTTTGTATCTCATCTACTGTCTTTTTGAAATCCCCATAAAACTGCAACTGCGGGGCTATGCGTAATAAATCTCCTTTTGAAACAGCTCCACTATCTAAAGCATTATTGAAAGCATTTTTAAAGTTTGGAAATTTACTTGTAAGGAATTGTGTAGAAGCAACGTTAACTTGTCTTTTACCTTCCTCATCATAGTACGAAGAAAAAGGCAACCTATTCTCAGAAAACTCACCCGTAACTTCTCTCTTCAAAGAATCAAAGTGATCACGAGACGCAGCGTATACTTGATCTTCTTGAGATAAATTTTCTCCTACAGGTTTTCTTTTAGAAAAAGGAGTTTGGTTTTCTTTATCTTCACCATAAAGATCAACATGGTGCGCTTTAAAAAAATCTACTTTATCTTGATCATGGATATTAGGATTAAAAGTGTTTAACTTTTCATACAAAGCAGCTTCTTTTTCAAAAGGAACATCATCAGAAAACAGTGAGAGTTTATAATCGTTGAAATTTTGTGCTCTCTCTGGGTCTATTGATTTAGCGTGTTCAAAAGAAGCACTCATTATTCCATCAAATCTATTTTGATTGAAGTCTCCTGAGTCTATTGCATCTACCGTGTAATCAAAAACATAGTCTAGATATTGATCATAAGACCCTCCTTGCCATGTTTTTAGTTTTTGTTTAGTCCCCCACTGTATAGACTTACCTGTAGTATTTTTATTTGAAGAAGGGAAAAAGTCAGAAAAATTAATGTTTTCAGCCATTGGTTTTTATTTGGGAGCTGGAGTTGGGACTTACTTTTTTGGAGTCTTTCCTTGTAAATTATTTAAGTCGCTTGTATTAACAGAGTTTGTCTGACCCTTTTCTTTTACACCAGAAGTTGCATTTAAAAATATAAGTTTATCCGCAGTAGCTCGTATGTCATTAGCTAACAATAAATATTGTTCTTTAACAACGACTTCTTTTCTTGTAGAAGGGTCTACTTTAACCCATCCTTTATTATTTATTTTAGTCTTTAACGTTGTGACTTCTTTCTCTATTTCAGATTTAGCAGAAGGAGGAAGAACACTACTGTACGTTTCTAATCCAGATAATAAACTTGTAAGCTTTACTTGAGCTGCGATTTTTTCATCAGGGACATCGTCTGATTCTAAAGGAATAGATGATTTCAATTCAGTCACTGCTGAACTTATGCTTTCTGTAATTTTAACGTTGGAAGCTAAAGATGCTTGTCCTTTCCTAAACGTTTTAACCGCCTTTAGTGCTTTTTTCAACTGATCTTGTTGAGGTTCCTTAAAGTCAGGTACATGCCCTATAGATGCAGCCGTACTATTAATAAAGTTTTGTGTAGAAACCTCTCTAGAAAACTCACGATCTTCTATCCTATCTGCTCTTGATCTATCGTACCTAAGTTCACTTCCTGCTCCCTGCAAAGCAGCATTAATTGCGCCTACTTGATTGTTATCCAACCTATACTTCGATCCTATGATAGAAAGTTCAGCTATCGCTTTCTTTCTGTCTCGGTCTCGTTGAGCCACGTCCAAATCGCTCTCAGCAGGAGCTGCATCAATTTCTTGCATATTTGTATTAAATTTTTGTAGTGCTCCTTGAACTTCATCTCTTTGATCTAAAGCTTCTGTTTCTTGTTTAAAATCTCTTTTAGCTTTATCAAGTCCTACTGCCCTAAGCTCTCCAAGCTGCTTTCCAGCTTGTAAGTTTTGCTCTGTAGATTTTATGGCTAACTCTTGATTCTTTAAATCTAAAACTCTTTTTTGTTCTGCGTCAGCAGCAGTCCCTGCTTTATCGAAGTCCTCAACAAACATACGCCTTATACCCTCTTTATCTTGAGCAGATAAGTTTGCAGCATTAACATCAGAAAACCATTGTCTTTTCAAAGGAGCTAAATCTTTTGCTCCTTCAAAAGCTCCGCTAGCATAGGCAGCTTTAAGTTGTTCTCCTTGCTGCATCAAAGAGTTAGATTCTGGAGTAGCTACGTTAGGCTCATCCATTCTCATAAGCTCCCCTTGGAGTTTTAACCTTCGGCCTTCTGGAGTAAACTCTCCTATTCTTCTTGCAGCGCTCCTGAAACGTGCAGAACGTGGAGAAACGGTTCTACGTCTAGAAGACATAGATTGACCGAACGGAGTAGAAATTAAATCTTGGAGGCCCATATTATTTATTATTATTATTTTTAGCTGCTTCTTTTTTTCTTCTTTCTTCTGCTCTCTTAGCGGCCCTGTCTATCATAGCTTGCTGCCTTCCCGCTATATTTGCAGAAGCTATTCCCATTATTGTGTTTTCTCCTAAGCGATTAGGAAACGCTTCATCATATTCTTTTTGCCTTTGTTCAGGAGTTCTTTCTTTTCTAGCTCCCGCTCTTTTACTTCTAGCTGCTGTTTGTTCTTCGTAACGTGCTTGAGCATCTTTTTTCCTCTTATTCCTTCTAGACATCATTCTATCCCTAAAAATATCTACATTTGGTTTTTCAGCTCTTACATCTCGCTTAACCTTGTCTTTGTTCCAAAGGAATCCATAAGGTTCCACATCAAATTCCCTTTCATCTTGTTTAGGCTTTTGGATATTTAAGGGCTTAATAGAATTAAGTCTTGTACGAGGAGCACTTAAAGGGGCAATATCTGGATCAGAACCTTTACCTATAACTTCAGGCTGTCCCATCTCAATGGAGCTGTTTTCGTAACCTTTTAAAAATTCAGTAGGAGAAAGCTTTTGATCCTCTTTTAGTTTTTTCTTGCGACGAAGAAAGTCAAATATAGCCATGTTATAAAAATATTAGTAAAATTTAAAATACCTTAATAATTTAAATTCATAGTAAATAAAGTCAAAAGTTCATTTAGAGGTACCCCCTATATATAAACTCTCTTTAGATCCTCTCACACTTTCCACTGTGTGTACTTTGTATTACAGTAGAAAATGTGAGCAGTGTAATATAAACTTTATACCCCTCCCCCCTCTGGCTTAATCTGCAAGAACCTGAGCACTTAACATACCCGTAAGATTTTTAATAGATTTTTGAGACCCTGATTGTGTTACTCCTTGAGCATTAGGAGGTTCGGCTGCAACTAATCCTAATCTCTGGCGAGCAACATCGATGCAAAGGAAAGCAGCATCCGCTACGTCTGGCGATTTTCCTAAGCGAGATTTAAACTCAGGCTTTGATTCTATCTTCATTTTTAAAGATCCTGACTTGTACATTTCAAACCTCCTGCCTGTCATTTCACTTGCCAGTTCATTAGATATACCAAACAATTGTTTTGTCCTCATTAACTCCTTACCAGCAAACCACAACTCACTACACCTGTTTGAATATAGCTCTGTACCAATTAATTTAGAATTGACAGACACTCTTTTCTCAGAAGGTTTACCTCCGAATGATACCCTTAAAATATTTAAAAGACCTTCTGCTTCGATTATGTCGCAAAAAGGATTCCCAGCACCCGTCGAGTCCACCGCTAGATTTGCAGGATCAATCTTCCTCTTCTCCAGTTCCGTCCGTAACATCTTCACGATCTGGTATGAACGAGGCACCGCTGTGTTGGTGGCATCGTCCAAAAGGGGGATAGAATCTTTTAGTTCACACACATACTGACCACTTAAATCATACCCAACTAACCCTGTATAAAGAATACACCTATCTCCTCCATTACTAAAAGCAGGGTCAAGACCTGCACACGGTATAGGGTTCCCTTTCCACTGTACAGTGTTCATTGAACCTGAACGACTTATACCTGATTCAGAGTATATTGTTTCCTCTTCGTCGTTTTCAAAGAAAACAGCAGACACCATTCGTTTATATCCTCTAGAATCAGGGCCTAATAAATCCCTGTCTTCTTGTAATTTTTCTTCTGTGGGCAACCAAGGATATATTGTTTTTCCTGCTATAATGTTGGGTGATCTTTCTCCATCTAATCTCAAGTATCTCCCTCCGTATTTTGTTTTCCATTCGTCTGCATCAATAGGAACAGAGTCCCACCCGTCTTCAGGCTGCGCCCAAACTCCAAAAGCATCGTACCTTGAAGCAGGGTTACTCATACCAATAAGCTTAAAACTTGGGTTTTTAGACAAGTTAGTAAGACCTGCTTGCAAAATACTTTCACTAAGTTCACTAAGCTCGTCAGCTACCACCAGCACGTTTTTTTGTTTAATTCCTATAAATTTACCAACTGCTGTCTTTTCTTTGCTTTTTTCACAAGCTATTAAACTAAGCCCTGCTTTTTCTATAAGGGTTCCTTTTTCGTTTATATAAGCTACGTTTCCTATTGAATCCCGTATCCTGAACGGTGCACCATTTATAACGTTTAGTAAGGTGATCACTGAACCCCATATCCTTTTTCGTGCTTCCCGTAACGTGGTTGATGTTAAAAGAACCAGTGTATCTCTTGGAGCAGCTAACCAACAGACAATAGCATAAGCAGCCATTGTGTGTGATTTACCAGAAGAAGCGGCACCTCCCACTGCTAAGTATTTATTCCCAAGAGCTGCTTTAATCATAGAGGTAGCCCACGGATGCCTAACCATAAGTTTTTCAGGAAGTTCATCGTTGTTCCAAAGCTCATCACAGACTCTCCAAAAATAATACTCTTTAGCATTTAAATTTTTATGCTTACCAAAACCATATAATAAAGCAGTAAGTGTATTTGTTGGTGGAATGTATAAACCCCCTACGCAAATTTTTTGAGTTTTAGAATCAAGGTAAGGTTCAAATTTGTTAATACTAGCCATAGTAAGTTGATATTTACATATAATTCTAGTATATATAAAGGGTATTGTCTAAGAGATCTAAAAAGTCAAAACTGCTAAAGAAAGCAATCGAATTGTATAACGAAGATTATACGTTGGTTAATATTGCTAAAGAGTTAGATATAAATACATCTACTTTACGAAGGTGGTTACGAGCAGAAGGCGTAGAACCCAAAACAAACTCACACAGTTCAAACCCGAAGCCTGATGATATTGATCCTTTGCAAACTGCTCTAGACGAAAACTTAGATAAAAAAACTCACGAAGCTATCAAGCTAGCAAAACTAGAAGCTAGAGCAGACGAAGAAAAAGCAATACTAGAAATATCAGAAGCTAAGAATAGCCCTGCTGAAAAGTACCAAAGCTATGTAGCTGCTTCTGCTATTAAACTTCTTAGAGATAATTTAAAAAACTTAAGAGGGCCAAGAACTATTAGAGAATTAAGTGAACTAGATCAATTGATTAGGCGTAATCTAAATATAGATAACAAAGGAGGTTCGGGCCAAGGATTACAAATTGATATAAATATTTTAAATAACACTAAAGCTGATTTAGGAAACGGAGCCGTTAAAGTAAACCCTAAAAAAGTTATAGATGTTGATCCTGAAGATTAATGAAAGGACAAAAATTATTTTTCCCAGAAAAAGAAAAGGTAGAAAACCCTAAAGTTCTTGTTAGAGAAAATAAAGGAAATGATTTTTATTTCAGACAGGATTGTTTAGTTGGAAAGTATTATAGGGTTTTTCCTACTTCAGCTCATGAAATTTTTTTATTACAAAGTCTAAGAAAAAACATTGATGTGTATCTCCCAGCCGATGAGTATGGAGGGTTAATTGTTTCTTCTGAGATTTTAAGTTAATGACAATTGTCGGAATAGATAATGGTTTAGATGGGGGCCTTGTAGGACTTTCTTCTCGCACGGGAAATATCATAGCTAAAACTCCAATGAAAACATTGGAAAGGTGTGGAAAAAGAGAAGTGGATACTTATAAAACATATCAATGGATATTAGGTTTAGATGCACCACCAAAAGATTTATTCATAGCTATAGAAGAACCTTTACGACACGCAAGGTCTTCTCAAGCGGTAAGGTCTATGGCTTTATCTTTTGGTAAACTTTTAGGTTTGTGTGAAATTCAAGGGTGGAGGCATCGGTGCGTAGTGGTTAGAGACTGGCAACGATCTATGTTAGGAACATTTAATAAAGGCCAGTCTAAACAAAAAGCTCTTAAGATAGCTTCTAACATAGAGCCTTTAGAAAAATGGCTAAAAAGCCCACGAGCCAAGACCCCCCACGATGGGATGGTTGACGCTTTTTTAATTGCTCATTATATAAAAAAACACGAATTTAACTTTTCTTAAAAAAAGTTTGGACATGTTTATCTTCCTGTAGTATTAGGAAGTTAATGAAAACTTTATATACTCCTCAACAAAAAGCAGCAGATTATTTTCTAGCTAGCTTAAAACAAGGGAAACACACTCTTGATACAAGCGAAGTAGGAACGGGCAAAACAGTGGTTGCCGCATACTTAGCTAAACAGTTGGGTATGCGTGTAGCCGTTATTTGCCCTAAAGCTGTTATCCCTATGTGGGATAGGGAAATGATAGATATGGGGGTAGAGCCTGATTGCGTTATGAACTACGAAAGAATACGCACAGGTAAAACTGCGTTTCTTTCTAAGAAAGGGAAAAAAATAATGAAGTGGCTTTTTGAAGAGCCTACGTTTGTTATATTTGATGAGGTTCATAAATGCAAAGGAGCATGGACTCAGAACGCTCAGTTATTAATTAGCCTTGTAAAACAAGCGGAAGAACACGGACATTTAATTCACGCTATGTCTGCGACCGCAGCAGAAGATCCTACTGAAATGAGAGCTTTAGGGTTTATGTTGCGGTTGCATGACTTAAATAAAAAACCTAATAGTTGGCAAGGATGGATGGAAGACAACGGGTGTGCTGTAGACAATTGGGGTAAATGGAAACTCCTAAGTAGGAAACGATTGAAAGATGTACACTGCACAATGTACGGTGAACAAGGAGCTGCTTATAGGTTAACCATCGAAGACTTCCCTGATTCGTTTAAAGAGAATAGAGTGTTTGTAGAACACTTAGAATTTAAAGACTCCAAAAAAATATTAGAAGCTTACGAAAATTATGGAGTAACTCCTTCTATAGTTTCAGAGTACTTGGAAAATGGTTCAGTTACTGACAATGAGTTTGATATTGTAAATATACTAAGAGCTAGACAATTAGCTGAGTCTTTAAAAGTTCATGATATAGTTGAAATGACGGAAGACTTAAAAGACCAAGACAAGTCAGTAGTTATTTTTGTGAATTTTAGGGACACCGCAGAGGCCCTTACAGATAAATTGGGGTGCCCTAGCATCATAGGAGGTCAGAACCCTTATAGGAGACAGGCAATAATAGATGATTTTTCTCTAGACGAAGAAAGAGTATTGGTGGTTAATATAGCCGCTGGTGGAACAGGCTTAAGTTTGCACGACGTTATGGGGGATTACCCAAGAGTTGCTTTAATTAGTCCAACCTTTTCAGCTAAAGATTATATGCAAGCGTTAGGAAGAATACATAGGAACGGAGCCAAGAGCCATGCTTTACAAAAGATATTGGTTGCTGCGGGGAGTGTTGAGGAAACCGTGGTTAAGTCTATTCAAGCTAAACTAGCTAACTTAAACACATTACATACAGGATCAGATGGTAGGTAACTTAACAAAAAAAAGAGTGGGGAAAGCTATAACTTTTGACCTTGATAAATGTTTTAGTAGAGAAAGATATTTGGACTACGACAGTTGGGAAAATTCTGATCAGGTACAAAAAAAGTATATAGATAGTTTGAAAGAAAAAGTAATGAAGTTATGCGAGGAGCATCTTGATAATTACATAGAAGAAATAGAAACAGAGGCAATTTTAAAACAAAAATGGCAGATTGACCAGTTAATAAAAGCAAGTGGTTTGTCTTTAGAATATTTAGATTTAGAAGATGAATAATCAACCAGATCACGGAAGCAGAGGACACGCAGAGTTTAGTCCATCAAGTTTAAAGTACGTAGCAGGGTGTGCAGGATATAAAAGCACTTCAGGTACAAACGCTGCTGCTGAAAAAGGCACCCGTATTCATGAGGCTTTAGAGGTAAGAGACCCCTCCGCTCTCCACGATGAAGAAGAGTTGGAAATTTATGAGCAGATAGTAAAAGACGAAGACGAATTTAATAAAAGTATATTTGGAGAATCTGAGTTTGAAGAAATGAACGAGATTCAAGTAACCGTTGATTTGGGTCAAACATCTACATGGGGAACTTGTGATAGGTTTTTAGTTAGGGGTGATAAAGCCATAATGGCCGACTACAAAACAGGCATATCTGTTATAGATTCCCCACGAAGTAATTGGCAAGCAAAAGCCTATACCTTGGGTGCGTTTCAAGCTTTTCCTGAAGTAGAAGAAATAATATTTGTTTTTTACATACCTGTTCGTAACGAAGTACTCCACGAAACTTTTACTAGAGATGACATTGCAGGACTAACAAAACAACTTAATGATGTTATTTTAAAAGGACAAGAAGTTCGCCCTAAGTGGGATACAGGAGCCCCCGAACTAGATGAACTATCTCCCTCTGTAAATTGTAGGTTTTGCATGTTTGAAGATAGGTGCCCTGCTTGTGGGGCTATTGCTGTAGAAGTTGCTCAACGGCTTTCTATGCTGCCTGATAAAGATGTGGACATATCAGATCCTGATAATCCTGAAGTTCTAGAACAGTTATGGGTTGTGGCAAAGATTGTAAGTAACTGGGCTACACGTATAAAAGCCAAAGCGGTTGATGTTGCTAAATCAGGAAAAGAGTTTCCTACTCTTAGGCTTAAATCAATGGGTTCTACTAGATCCTGCAAAGATAACAAAAAATTAATGGAGATTGCAGAAAAATATAGTTTATCTCCTGAAGAAATAATGGATACTGTGCGAATGCCTTTAGGAGCCATAGCAAAAGAAGTAAGTAGGAAAGCCCCTGACGGAGAAAAAGGGCAAGCAGCACATGATTTTCTTGATGAGTTAGAGACAGAGGATGTGATTAGCTTTTCTGAAAAAAGGTATACACTATCTGAAAAATAATTTTAAGAACAGAGGTTCTTAGAAACTAAATATAAAATATAAAATATAAAATATAAAACATGAGTGCAGTTAAGCAAAAAAGTAAAAAAGAAGAAAGTGCAGAAATAGTTGCTAGTAAGGACACAGCGTTGTGTGCTTCAGGCGATGGAGGTTTTGTTGTTTCTTTAGAGGATGTGGATGTTCCACGTTTGAACGTGATTCAAAAAATGAGTCAAATAGATGGGCCTATCGGAGGCATTGTAATAGATAAAACAGATGTTCTTTTAGAAAAAGATGACCGAGTAGATGTTATCATAGGGCACACTAAAAAAGGATGGCGTGAAAACGTTCCTTTCGGCAGTGATGAAATGCCTAGAATGGCGTGGAGTGAAGCTGAAAGATCAGAAGTAGAAAATGATTCTGAATACGGTAAGATGGTTGTATTTGCAGATATTACTCTTTTGATTCCTCAGCCAGAAGGTTCTGAAGATGATATCTACCAATATCCTATTGGAGACACTAATTATGCTCTTGGTGTCATTAACGTTAGTAAAGATGGATATAAGTTTACGTACAAAAAACTAAACACTTTTCAGCTATTTAATAGTGCGTTGCCTATTGC
>Ga0181417_1000765_pt1 | contig 10235 bp, 14 predicted proteins | sample 40SPOviralmetaG_FD_130142 | JGI IMG/M metagenome (GOLD analysis project Ga0181417, IMG submission 130142) | Marine viral communities from the oligotrophic San Pedro Time Series (SPOT) site, San Pedro Channel, CA, USA - 40 SPOT_SRF_2013-02-13 | ecosystem: Environmental > Aquatic > Marine > Strait...
TGTTATGACGACCATTTATTTTCACGACCCACATCAATGATAAAATGGATGATAAAGGTTCACTTGTTTTGTCTATTTGGAAGTAATTGTATTGAAAAAATTCAAACAGAAAAAATATTCAAGGAAGACAATAAAACAGTGAAATATATCAAATATTATATCGTATTGGAAGAAAACGTACCATATAATAAAAGTTTGTTGTTTATTTTGAATGACGAAAACCATCGGTATACGATGGATAGGTAATTCGTAATATGCAATATGCAAAGTGGTTTTCATTATTCATTTATTTCTTTTCATGTTTTTTATTCGCGATTTTATTATTTCTTGGAAGGGCGTGGCAACTTCACTTGCAGTTTTGTTTCTAATTTCGCAATAAATCCATTGCTAGGGACCGCTTTTCCATTTTCATAAGAAACAATTGTTTGTACTGGAACATTCATAGACGCCGCCAATTGTTTTTGACCCATCTTTTTAGCCATCCGGGCTTGTTGAATGGCTTTTTTCAGTTCTTGACTTGGTTTAGGGGGTGCGACGATTTCGTCGCCGTCAAGTGCAATTGACTTCTTATGTTGCGGGGGATTTGGTTTACCCGAAGTATTTGAAGAAGTTGTTTTTGGTTTCACAAGAATGACTTGTTCCCAATCTTGATGAGGTTTAGAAGAGTCCATTATATAGATGTGTTATATTTTGTTTGTTGTTGTGATTCTTTTCAATTTTTTACGGGGTTAACACTTCCATCGTTGACCGCAGTTTGTACATGTTACAAATGTTGTCATGGGCTCATCTGCAGAACGAGTTTGTAATTGATAATAGGTACACGCCCGCGATTTACACTTTCCACATTTAAAGTTATCAGTAGATGCTTCAATTTTAGGGAAGAATTTGTTATCTAGACGTAATTCTTTTTCCTTGATTTGCATTTCCCACTTTTCCGGCATCAGTTCCATGTGATTTTTGAAAGCAATATTATAGACGAACAATTTATCGTTTTTTAGTTTTTCAATGATTTCAGGTAACTTCAAATGACAAAATATGACCTTGCATTTATTCAAATAAATCAATACAAACATTTCATTGTTCCATTTTCGCATGACCTTTTCTTGTTTTGCTTTACGTATGCAGTAATTAAATATACTGATTTCTACATTTTTACTTATCGCATCATCCATGATATAGGTATTTAGGTGATTGCACATGGTTCCCCTGAAATGTTGTGGGTTTTCTACGGGTTTCACTTTCATATTGTGTTTTCTGTCTTATCATGAAAACAACTATTTAAATTCAATTTTTATCCTTCAATGTAGTCCTCTTCTTCTAATTCATCGTCTTCTACTACAAAGTTATCTTTCAAATAACCCTCTTTTGTGTAATCCTCGTCTGAATACACTTCACTATCAACGGAACGTTCTTCTTCGCTATCAAGGTCTTCAAACCCGCCAAACAAGACTTCGTATATTTTATTCCATTCTTTTTTATCTAAGGATACAAAGTCGTCATCGGTCTTTTTTAAAATACAAAGGGTTCCAAAGAGAAGCACCGTATCTATGGGAGGAGGGAAATCATATTTATTTTCATTGTTTGCTCGGCCGCACTTTTTACCATATACGATGTATTCGTCGTCGGCAAATTGGAAAATATGGATACATTCAAAATCCTTGTCGGTCTTATAGTTGCAGCACTTATGGAGATTGCTCGTTGTCAACGTTTTTGCGTTTTTCTCCTCCACGTCTCCATTAGATTTGATTTGCAAATAGGTCAACATATTTTGAACTAAATACTATCTTTTTTTTTATTTAAATAGATTTTGATTTATATATTCAACGATGCTCATCTACACCAATATACCCATATGCTGTAACATTGAAGACCTTGGGTCGTGTACTATTTCTTATGACGAATATATATTTACCTATGACGGTGTGTATAAAAAATACAAGAAACATTTTTACGAAATAGATCTATGCGATGACATCCAACAAGCATGTTTGGATGATGAGGATTTTTTTATTCAAAAACAGGAGCATTTTTTGAATAAACACAAGATTATCACCACCGTTCCATTCAAACATTATTACGTTCAAAAGAAGACAATTACTCATATTATTGACGATGACCTCACATTTGTCAAAGAACTAGATAATGACGTATTTACCAATCATTATTTCATCACCAATAACAGTGATTTTAGTATGTTTGATAAAATAAGTTCGTTTTTGAAGAATAATGTATCTCAATAAGTTAAACACGGATGAATATGAAGATTCTAATATATTTTGTCATGGCCGTCATATCAGTGCATTTCATTTGCTATTTTTTCAATGTAGATATTTTGGAGTGTTTTGAGAAAAGACCGTTTTCCGGATCAGAATTGGGAGTAGGTCCCCCCGACGACGAAGTGGATGATTCCATTGATACGTTAACCAAAAGTTTAGAACAACTTAAAGAAATCACCGAAACATAGTATATAACGCATACCTATGAATTATACGAATTTATTCCCGGAAATGTTGAAGAAGTTACCACCTATACGAAAAGAAGATGTGTGTTATCATTATCAAAGACGTGAAAACAATAATAATGATAACAACAAACTGAAATTATTTTTACCATATGGCAAGAAAATGCTATTGTGGTTTTTGACATATGATTCAAAACGATATAGTATTGTGATGGAGTTCAATGACCACAAGCAGACCATTCAGAAATGTTTTTTCCAATACATGGCCTTTAAACCTGAATTATGCGAAGGTTGTGGAACCATGATATGGTGCACAAAGATGAAAGGGCAATTTTGTTTAAACAAACTTATTTATTTGAAAGGTCAAAAATATACAAAACCACTGTGGAGTTCTCACATGATTGAACTCAAGTATATCTTAGAAAACTATATCCATAAAATGGATTATGGTTCTTTTTTTACACTGGGATTGCCGATCATGACAAATCGCAACCAATCCCTATTGCTGCAAGCAACCTCATTGTCTTACGAAGTGTATGGTATTTTATCTCCCACAAATTATCGTAATTCTTTATTTGAATGTATGGCCAATTTTCGCGTGGTCCCCAATGACCTCAAACGGGATATTTATGATCTGGAATGCAAAGATGACGTTTTGGGTACAATCGTCCATGGACGCGCGTTTGTCAATGACTTTAAGACCAGTCTTTTTTTAAAATACGTATTTCAATGCAAAGATACCACTTATAAAGATGCGGAATATAGCGACGACGAGGATTCTGTTCCTGAAAAGGAAATCCGTCCCATGGTTGTTTCATGTGTGTATATTCCCAAACTCCGGATGTGGAAGCCATACAAAAGAACCAAGGATTCTATGGACCACAAGAAAAAAATTATATTTATAGAGAAAAAAAAATATGACCCTAGTATATAAAAGCATGAGTTTAGAAGGAAGCGAATATACCAGTCAAGGCGGAGAAGTCAATTCGATGGACATGTTGAAATCTGGAACCTCTTTTCTTTCCCATGATTTCAAAGATACGGCTGCCTTTGCGGGTTCCTACGCGCCCATTATGAAAGGCGTCCATCAATGCGGTGGCAAGAAGAAGATCAAGAAGACCAAGAGGAAAACGAACAAGAAAAACAGGACTCAAAAGAATCGCAAGAATACGCGTAAAAATCGTAAACAAAAGAAGAGACGCGTTCAAAAAAGGAAGAGCAAAAAGAACAAGAAAGGTGGCGATTCATGTAATACACCCAAGGTTTAAAAATTGAATCTATATTATCACATATATGTCATATATATGCGATAAGATGAATATCTTGGAAACATTTCTCACTATGTTCTATGGTACAAAGGCACAATGTTTACACTTCTACACATATCTTGATATAGAGTCATTGATGACATTGATTCCATTGTGCAAGTATTTTGAAAAACAAAAAAAATATATTTATAAATTGGTTATTGGTAAAATACCATTTATTCCTTTCCCAGGAGAAAAAATGATGTTTCGGAAACGTTCCTTGTATTATAGGGATGTACTAAAAAAACTGATATTGAAAATAAAATCCAACGGCTATTTGCAAGAAAAAAGCTATTTGCTCAACCGAACTCAAAAGTGTCTTTCTCATTACACAGAAGATGTATGTTGAAATACTTTGTTCAATACTTGTGCTTTATTTACCTTTGTGCTTTTTTTTAGATGGATTTTATTTTCATAAATTGTCTCGAAGTCATTGTTGTCCTCGTGAAGCTCCGGGTATATCTTTGTTAGGGGCTTATCAATAACCAAAATAAGCCGATCGTATTCTAACAATTGACGGTATTCTTGGATGGTTAAATTGCCATAATATTTGTCCAGCGTATAGTGTGGATCCGGTGCCGGTTTGATTTCTTTTTTATAGCCGTATACTTTTCCGTAGAGGTAGTTAAGGAGTTGGTAGCGTTCGTATTTGGTGTTATTGTCAATGTTTTGTTTGAACAAATAGGAACACGCGCACTCGGGACTACAAAAGCATCCATATACGTCGTATTTTTCCTGGAAATACAGCGAAGGTATGTGAATGGTATTAGAATTGAACGCACAGGTGCACCAAAAACACGCCGAATTGGTATTGACTTGATTTGTATTGAATTTGTGTTCTAATTCTTTCAATTTCTCGTTGATGTTTTTTTTCATGAGGACATATTCTTTGCTCTTTATATCGCTTTTATCACATTGCTCTTGTTTCATTTCCACATGACTATGTGCCTCTTCCCCTGGTATAATACAATAAGAAGATATGTTTTCATTGTCATAGGGCTGAATTTCACCCACAATGTGGGGATTGTATTGTGTAATATCAGTGATAAAGTGTTCATTCAAATCATCGTTCTTGCATTTTAAATGTAAGATAACGACTTTTTGTTCCATAACAGGTTCGTGAATATTGATTTCCGTTTTGATGATTTTCCCGCCTTTTGGTTTACGACCCCTTTTTTTCGGTACCTGGGTTTCCTTTAGTTTTTCTTGTTCCGCCTTTTTCTTAATCATGTCGGCTTTTTTGGTTCTGGGTTTTCTCGGTTTTTTTACCACAGGTTGTTCCATAGTTAATTGGTTCATTGTATAGCACTTTGAAAATGGATTTAAATACTTTTTAAATATTCAATTAGCGAATGAACCAGCCGTGGATTGAAAAATACCGACCACAGCGTTTTGAGGACATTGTGTTGAGCGAATCCAATCGCCATATGATCCACGAAATGATTCGCAATGACTACTACCCAAATCTATTGTTTTATGGGCCACCGGGCACTGGGAAGACAACGACCATATTGTGTTTGATTCGCGAATATCAAAACAAACACAAATGTAACCGCAATTATATACATCTCAATGCGTCCCATGAAAGAGGGGTTGATGTCATACGGAATCACATTATGCAATTTACGAAGAACAAGACCTTTTTTGAGAATCATCGAAAATTCGTGTTGTTAGATGAAATGGATTCGCTTACAAAACAGGCCCAGAAAAACTTGTATCACGTCATTCAACATACAAAGTCCAAGGAGGTTACGTTCATACTTATTTGCAACTATCTCAACAAGGTTATTCCATGCATCCGAAATTCATTGCTAATGATTCACTTCAATAAAACCTCGTTGTGGTGTGATCGTTTTATTCAAAAATGCTTAAAGCAAGAGAAAATACATATTAACCAAGAAACGATTGACGTCATCAAGGGTCAGTATTTGCATGATTTGCGAAGTATTTTGAACGCATTGCAAACAACTCAACCGAAGAAAAAATTATTGGACCACGCCTGCTTTCTTCGCTTATTGAACGACGACCAACCAACGAAAACATTTGACGCATTGTTGCAGGATTACGACGAATATGCGATCTTTACTAATTTATTTCTATATATTTATGATCATTTTGATGTGGATCCTACAATGGTGCGTTTGATGCACTATACCTTGAACCAACATGAACCCTATGCGTTTTTCCTTCACCAATGTTTGCCTTTGTTGCGGAACAAATATAAATAAAATTGAATTCATCTTTAATTTAAAGACAACATGTATTATAACCTAAATGGATTTGGAAGAGCAATGGAAACTCTTCATGAGTGGTAACGATGACGAGTTGTTTCAATGTCAACCCAAGGAGGAGGAAGAAGAAGAAGATGAGGACTCTACTACGATCGCCAAAAGTGCCCCGGAATGTTCGCCCTTGAAAATATCCACTAAATCAAAGATAGTTTATCTCAATTCCACGTTTTATTTGAACGACTTGTTTTGGAAATTAAAGATCATTTCATACGACGAAGAGAGGGAGGGTATCGTGAAGAAACAAATGAAGTTCAATTTCCTTAATGCGGGCGAAGTGACTCATTTTGAGAAAATGGTACAACACGAACCGGATGTCAAGATGAAAATCCTGAATCAAATCAATAATCCCAGTGGGCGGGTTCCTTTCAAAGACGTACGAAAGGTAGACATTGGGTTGTCTAGAAACGATATTATGAAACCAAAGAAGCAATCTAAAAGTGCGTTTTATAATTGTTTTGTGATGATTTTTCGTAAGCTCTATCACGGTGAATATCGGGAATTTCACGTGAAACTGTTCAATAGTGGCAAGGTGGAAGTACCGGGAATTCAAAGCGACGAAATGCTGGACTGTGTTGTGCGCACGCTGATAGACGCACTTCAACCTCATTGCGACTTTTCTATTTCAGAACTCAAAGAAAAACGCGAACTCGTATTGGTGAACTCAAACTTCAATTGTCACTATTACTTGAACCGGGAGAAACTCGTGGGGCGATTAAAAACCAAGTACAAGGTCAAGTGTGGAATGGATTCGTGTAATTATCCGGGAATTCAATGTAAGTATAAACTCAAAAACGACAAAGAGGTATCGTATATGATTTTCCGCACGGGTAGCGTACTCATTGTGGGGAAGTGTGATGACGATGAACTTCAAGATATTTATAACTTTCTGAGGACAGTATTTAAAAATGAATATCTCCACATTTGCGAAGAAGAAAGCGAATTAGAAAAACTAGAGAAAATCAAAAAGAGTAAGAAGAAACCCACTAAAATGAAGAAAACCATTACTATTTGAGGATCCATAGATTCCTATGTGTATTAGTGAAAAAAGTATTTAAAGAAATAAGTTGGTAGTTTCCTAAAATGACCGAATTAGTTGAAGACATTAAGCTTCCAAGCGAGACGGTTTTACGCCACGCTTCTAAAATTTCTATCACCGATGACAAGCCCATCATGCTGGATTATTGGGCCGACTCGTACGGCGAATCGGCCGGGGTTTTGATTGGTGTGAAAGAAAATGATGAAAAACTTTTGGTGCGATCGGAAGAGGAATATACCAGTCCCATTAGCAAGATTTTCAAGGTATGTGAAGAGTACATTGTGATTACGGAGAATTCCATTTACATCGTATCTACGGAAATTCCCACAAAGCGTATTTCGTAAGCATTGATCACAATTTGGATATATCACTGTGTTTTTTTTGAAATATTCATTTTTTTTTCAAAAAAAACAATCCCTGGGTTATATAAAAATAAAAATCTATGAATTCTTTAGATGCGTCAAACAATGAAAGCACAGAATGTAATATTTGTTACGAAACTGTATGTGACAAGAATGATCTCATCCGTTTAGAATGTTGCAATCTTTCAAAAAGCATGTGCGTGAAATGTATTCATTGTTTGACGACGCCCATTTGTCCTTATTGTCGCAAGCCTTTACAAGACAATTGTGTGCCCTATTTCAATGAAAATAATAACATGGCTCGGTCTGAACCGATTGCCATTGTTTCGGCATACACATGGGAGCGTTTCCTACAAGAGGAGCATATCATCAATCCATATGTATACGACGATTCGCGAAGATTACGGCGACACATACGTCGGTTGAGATATGAGTATCAGCAAATGAGAACTCAACAGGCGTCGCACACGGAGGTTCGCAATCGGTACACGCGTAACAATGGTCGTTCCCATTCACGAGCGCGGATTCGACATGATCTAAATCAGTATTCTAGAAATATGACACATTTGTATAATGAAAATCCGCAAGACGACCTCTTCTTATTTCAGATGGATTGATTCTCTAAGGAATTATGAAAGCCTACCCAAAAGAATACATTGTATAGAATAAAAAAGAGGATTGATTCGCATTTTTCATATACAGTACTATCATGGGGTTTATAGACAAATACCAAATAATAGATATGAAAGGCAAACGCACAATAATGTCCGTTCATGAATCGGTGACTCCATTCATAAAGGGATAGTGCTCTTTGAAAACAAGGCAATGATGAAAGCATTTATATATATATATATATATCAATAGATGCATGATAATGACGTTATGCGTTTAATTCACTTTTGAGTTTGTTGTAAAAACTCACCACTTTGGGATGGGCTTTGATCTTCTGAGCGTTCACTTTGGTCAAGTATAGACCGTCTAGAGTTTTCACGCGACTGAGGGCGACATAGGTTTGTCCGAATTCAAAGATATTGTTTCCAATGTCAATAAGGGCCTTTTCAATTGACAATCCCTGTGATTTGTGGGTGGTAATCGCCCAACTCAAAATAATAGGAAGTTGTTGTACGCCAAATTTCTGGTTGGATTCAAGATTCCATTGGTTTTCTTGAATCAATACCGGTTCGTCTATTTTATCAAACTGAATCAGCGGATAGTATTGATTCTTCTCGGGGACGTAGCGAAACTCAAGAATGACGCCTTGCGACCCATTTACAAGATTCTTTTCTTGGTCCAAATTACAAATACACATCACCTGACATCCAGTGCAAATAGTCAAGGATTCCTCAAACATGCCGTTTTTCATGAGGTATTCTAATTCATTTTTTATTGCTGGTGCGCAATTGAGAGTCGGCATATAGGTATTGTTATGATACGCCTTGCATGGATAGACGAACTTCTTTTCATTGCGTTTGCTCAGCTCTTGTTGATTCACGCTGTCCACTGTCTTTTTCACGGGATAGATTTTCGTTGGCTTTACCAGATCGTCGGGGTTTAGGGTCTTCTTGCTACATTCAATGAGTTCACTCACGGTATCAAAACTCACTTTTCCTTCGCGGATTTCATTCAGCATATTGAAATACTTGGGGTCTTCGTGTTGGCGGAAGTTGATATCAAATATATACGAATTATGAAAGGTCTCTTCCCATAAAGCCGATTCAAAACAAAAGTTGGATTCGGATACGTTGGTGCGGTCCATGCACACGGGGGGAAGCTGATAAAAGTCTCCACTACAAATAAGTTGCATCCCTCCAAATGGTTTGTCTTCTATTTTTCGGAATTTCTTGCATAAATAGTTGAGCACTTCAAAGAGTTTTTCGTTTAACATGGAGATCTCATCAAGGACGAGGATGTCCGTTTCAATGTAGTTTACTTGTCTTTTCATTTTTACGATTTTCTTGAATATATCAAATTCTTCCCCCTTTCCCAGCCCGAGGCAACCCCACTTGTGGATGGTGGTCGCCCCGCAATTCAGGAGAATGGCACTGCAACCGGTCATAGATGTGATCCGAATGTTTTTGCCATTTTCCTTTGCGTGTTTATATACTTTTTGTATGAAGTAGGATTTACCACACCCACCCGGTCCGGTGATGAAAATATTTTCTCCATTCGCATAGGAGTCAAACGCCGCTTGCTGAGCAGGGGTGAAAGAGGTAGGTTCTTCGGTGTGATTCTCGATGGCACTCATGATGATTCAAGGTTGTTTTTATAGTATACAGATATGTAGAGCAAAATCAAATCAATTTTATTTTGTCTTTGTTTATTTTGTCTTGTCTTTATATAAGAATGAGCACTTCGTGTAAAGCATGCGAAGGAGTAGATTCTCTCGTAACTTTGCATGAAAGCCAAACCCAAAAGGACATTTTGAAACAAAACAAGGTAGGTCAGTCTTTGTATATTCAAACCATTGCGTCTTTGAACAATACCATCAACAACGACAACGAAGGAAAAAAATACGATTCCTATCAACGATATCTGATGAAGAAGAAGGGAAAGGTGTTGAGTAAACAAGGTGCTCAAGAGGCGACAAAGGCGAAGTATGGAAATAAGACAAAGAGTATTGGGATGTCATCCAAGGCAAATTCATGTGATTTCTGTCCGTCTTCTTAAGGCTGTTGCTTTTTTACTTTCACTTCCCCCTTTTCATTCATGTCGTCCCATATAAAGATTCCCCATGATGTATCCCAATTGTTATGGTCTAGTCCAACTTCTGTTAAATAA
>Ga0181417_1000767_pt1 | contig 10231 bp, 18 predicted proteins | sample 40SPOviralmetaG_FD_130142 | JGI IMG/M metagenome (GOLD analysis project Ga0181417, IMG submission 130142) | Marine viral communities from the oligotrophic San Pedro Time Series (SPOT) site, San Pedro Channel, CA, USA - 40 SPOT_SRF_2013-02-13 | ecosystem: Environmental > Aquatic > Marine > Strait...
ATGCGCTGATCTCCAATGCTCTCTTGATTGCAGATCTAGCATTGCCTCGAACCGTCTGGCAGATCTCTTTAAGAATATTACCCTCGAACTTAATCCAGTCTAATTTCCTTTGCAGTATGCCACCCAACTGCTCCGCACTGTAAGGCTCGAAATCAAGTTGAGTTAGGCGATCTTTGAAAGGAGGAAAGAGTTTATCAAGCTCTGTAGTAGCAAACAGAAAAGTCTGACGCTCGAACTCGAAGAATAAGGTGGATTCACCAAACTCAAATCTCTTTGTCTTCGCTCCCTCTACGTTAAATATCGTAAGGAATGCCATCTCCAGATCTTTCGGTAGTGCGTGACACTCATCCAAAAGAATGGTAACGTCCTTATCTAAAATCGCAGGAATAAAAACTTGCTCAAAGAACTGCTCTGCATTCCGAATAGTAGAACAGTTGATCTCGACCATTGGTTTCTTTAGAGACTTGGCAAAAGCTTTTGCGAACTCTGTCTTACCCAGTCCTTTGGCTCCGTTAAAGAGCATAAAAGGAAGCGTTCCTGTAGCTTTCTTTGCTTTGCTATAAAAGTTGAGACGTTTTTTAAGTGTCTCCTGTCCAATTAGCCCATCAAACATATCAGTGGTTTTGCTCATTACTCAAATGTGTTTACGGTGAATTCGATTCTCTCTTCGGTTTCTTCAATTTTAGCGGGAGCAGGATCGACTGTCAAGGATTCTTGTTCTTCGATTATGTCTTCTAGCCAACGCTTAGATACAACGATAGTCGCTTGGTTGGTCATACCCACATTACGCAAGCGATCAGACAAGTCTTTGAGTCTGATCTTAGTGAATGAAGTAGAACCTTTCTTGCGTCCTCTTTTCTTTGGTGTTTTGCTCATATGGTGGGTATTATACATGGCTCGAAACCCTTCGCAAGTCTTTTTTTGCATTTTAATTATTTTTTTTTCCTATAAATGTAATTGATATAATATTCTTATAACGGATATAATCGGATGTAATTGGATAGGCCGACCGTAACGACACAAAAAAAATGCGTAACTAACTTTTAATTAATTACGCAAAAAAAATATCTTGATAAGATTTAAAATTTAATTTAATTTTTTTTTATTCTTTTTTAAAAATTTTAATTCTTTTATTTGAAAAAAAATCATTCGATCTGGGACTTATTTGGCTTACAATCATTCGATCTGGGGAGTGAACCAAGAAGGAGTTTCTCTTTTACTCCATTTTGCGAAGTAAGCTTTTTCTCCGTTGTAATAAGAACGATAAGCTGTGACAGAGCATTCGTTTTTGTATTCATCTGGCATTGCTTGAGCAAACTTGGTCAGACCAATACGTGGTAGATCTAATTTGTGGTAGTTGCATCCACACCAATGGATAGCTTGTAAAGATTTATGGACCTTACCATAGCGTCTAGTATACTCTTGGCACATAGCAAAAGCGTGGGACAGCAACCATTCATAATTTTCTTCTGATTCTCTTGCCCATTTAGTGCATGGATGGTTGTAGAAGGCTCGTTTGTATGGAGCATCTCCCTTGGGGAAGACAGCGCAAAGCATTTGAGCTGATTCAAGAATCATTTTTACTACATGTTTATCGCACAATTGTTGTGCGGCTATCTTTGGGTCAGTGTCTACTGCGAATATATTCATGTCTCTCAAGGGTTATGCCTTAATTTTTGGAGCGAGTCAAATATTTTCTTTCTCTTTAACAGTATCTATCCAGCTTTTTATGTTTGTTTCGGGAGACCACTGTAGAAAAAACTTAGCTTTTGAATTACTAGCTAAACTCTCTTTTGATTCTCCGAGGCGAGGAGGAATAAAAACATATTCTCCTCCGATATGTAGAGCGAGATCAAGAATGGAGTGATTTTCCGCAGTTCCTATATTAAAGATTTCCCCTGAAACTTTTTTATTTTGAAGGTCTGAAGCTGCTAAATTAGCAGAAACAACATCATTGATATAAGTGAAATCTCTTCTCTGCAAACCATCCCCAACTAAAGTCATTGGTAATCCCTCTTTTTTTTGCTTAAGAAAAAGACCAACCACTGGGGCATATTGACCTTTTGTGGGTTGCCTCTCTCCGTATACATTAAAATATCTTAAAATCACAGTCTCTAGACCAAAAAGATTTGTATACATCTTGCAAAATTCTTCTCCAGATACCTTACTAACAGAATAAGGATTTAGACATTCTGGAATCATCTCTTCAGAGTTTGGTATTTTATTTTTTAGACCGTAAGAAGAGGAGGTAGAGCTATATATAACTCTTTTAACATTCGCTTCTCTTGAACATTGTAGTATAGTGCATGTCCCTACACTATTAACTTTTGCGGCTAATATAGGATTATGTAAAGTCGGTTGTATTCTAGATTCTGCGGCTAAATGAAAAACAACATCAACACCATTAAACAAAGATCTAATCGATTCGTAGTCGCAAATGTCCTCCCTGTAATTTTCTGCCTTTTTATTCCAATAAAAATTATCATGAGTCTCGGCAGATTCATTATCAATTACAACTACATGACAACCTAATTCAATTAGACGATCAACGATATGAGAACCTATAAATCCAGCTCCCCCTGTTACTAATGCTTTTTTAATTTCCATAAGACTTATTAGAATGAATATTGACGAAATCCTCTGGGATTTCACGATTAATACCTAAAAAATCAAGGATACTTTTGACACCAGACTCGCTATTCAAGCTAGTGACATCGAAAATTTTAAAGTTATCCATAGTATTTTGAAACTCAAGAGATCTCCTATGATATTCTTCACAATATAATCTGATACCCTGTGATTTATCGCTGACATTGTATTTGGGGTAACACTGATCAAAAATATCTTCGCGCCAATGATCACCATTGTGTTTCATCCAGTGATTTTTATTAACAGTTTTATTCATATAACTCTGAACCAACTCATCAATATTTCTTTGAAGACAAACGAAACGTATATTTTCACAAATTTTGTTCATTTCTTCGATCAAATTCAAATACCAAAAAGAGACATCTCCATCTAAATTTGAATTTTTTATTATATCTAATCTTTCTTTACCTTTGCGGTTTTCCCAGCTAACAACTGGAGTCAATTCGTGGGTGACATATAATCCGACTTTTTGTAAGAGTTTAGACAATGAAACCGTCCCACATCTGCCTGTCCCTAAACCAATAATAATTGGTTTCTTATCCCAATCGCACTCCCATTTAACTAATTCTTCTTTTGTTTTTCTAGGATACTCTTCTCTAAAGCTAAGATCATCTCTTGTTATCGCAGTCCTGTGATCATCATTCTGAAAAGTGTCATTGTTTTTATGTATTCGGTAAGAATATATTTTCTCTTTTAGAAAAAAACATTTTTCTTCCCCAGCCATTTCAGCCATAGGAATATTTAAAATGATATCCTCTGGAAACTTGAACAATGTGCCACTCCTATATCTTAAATCTTTATCTCTTAAATTTTTTAACAAAAAAAACTTATGAGATCTTAAAGCCGTTATACAAAATCTTTGATTTCTTAAAGACCTATTCCAATCTATTGGCGTTAAGTGGTCTGGAGCCACACTATCATAAAAACTTTTTTCTGAAGCAATGAACCCTCCGTAAGAAAACCAATAACCTTCAGAATATATTTTTTTTAAATAGCACAGAGCATATTGACTACCTAAATAATCGTCTCCATCCAAAGTGACAATAATATCTTCATCATCAGGTTCTGCGTGACGGATAAAATTGTATGTCTTATTGTATACAGCTCCCCTATTTATTTTATTTTCAATAATTTTTATTCTAGGATCGCCATTAGCTACTTCTTTAGCTACTTCCCTAGATTTATCGTAACTAGCATCATCAAAAATATACATCTCCCAATCACTTTGTTTTTGGGCGAAAACACTTTCAATGCACTCTTTTATAAATGCTTCACAATTATAACAAGTGGTAACTATTTTAAACATCTTCTTTCAATATCTTTTCTATATCGTATTCGTAGAACCTTAAACCAAGAACAACGCAATCCCAAAGAAAAGTTTCTAAAGTGGTGCTGGGATTTATTTCTTCTTTTAAAGAATTATAAATATTTTTTTTCTCTTTATTAGAATCTATGTCAATCTGACGGATTTTTTCTGCCGACTTCTTAATCAAAGCTAGTTTTTCTTCAGCGTTCATTACCAATTCTTTATAATATTAGCTACAATAAATAAATTACAGACAACAGCTTGGAGAATAATTACAGTTCTGATAAAAGCCACACAATCAGCTTCGTGGTCTTTGCCCTGCTTTTCTCCTAATGCTTTTGCCCACAACCTCCAAACATTTTTCACGGCATATCTCCCTCTCCGACAGCATACATGTCTTTATTATAATGCAGACCATCATTACCGTTTCGACCGATAACATCCATCCGCTTCTCTGCTTGGATCTCTTCTTGTCCAGTTGGTAATTTGGAAACTGGTCGTTCGATCTGGGATCTTTCTTCCATCAACATCGCTTTAGCTAATATCGCGTAATTTACGATATCATCGCAAGCGTCCTCTACTGTTTCATTTGGAACAGAAAGTTCTTTATCGTTAGTGAATGAGCGGATTCTTTGGATCTTATCAATCACACGCAACAACAACCCTTGAACTGGGTGAATGCCGAGCATTTTAGATGCATTAAAATTAGCGAACACATCAGTTGCTCCTTTGCCACCAGTGTAATCGCTATTTTTTTGTTTCATGATCGCCTTGCAAGCATTGCAGGTGTCATCGTGGAGTTGTAGTAGTTCTTTATTTGTCATTTTTTAAATATTCCAGTTAAATTTCTTTTTCCTTTCGGTAATATATGGTAACTTCTATATCGTCTTTTTTAGTAATTCCTATCCAATATATATGATGATTTTTGTATGTATTCAGCCATTTATCTATATTTTCAATATTACATTTATAATTTGACAATAATGATTTTATCTTGGATTTGTAATCATTTATTTTATATGAATTAATAAGAAAATGATACGAATTCAATATGTAACTATGTGTTTGATCATATTTTTCATATACCCCTGTTTCATCTTTTATATTGAATAAAGTGTAAAATAATGATGATTTATCGCGTCCTATAAAAGTGTCTAATTCATACTTTTTAAAGTTTTCGATGAATTCATAATGACGAATTGAATATTTATCCTTACGTTTTTCCATACCATATATCATCTCATTAAATTTAGATGTAATATATAGTTTCGAAACAGATGTAGTTTTATCAATACCATAAATTATTTCGAGTTTATCCATTGATTTAAACAAATCATTATAGATAAATACCAATTTATCATCAACATCATGTTTTTTGAAAATATTTTCGACAGTTATATCATTATCTATATTATTTGTATACGAATACGTGATTCTGTCATTATTGTATAGGGTCGAACGTGTAAATTTTATTGAACGTTCGACAATGACAGATTCTCCATGCATTCTAAATATATAAGGTTATTCAATTGGCTTCCTCGCTAGATGCGTAGAGGAAATATTATATTCTTCTGAATGCTTATTACTCTTAGCTATAGATGTAAAGGTAAGACTGTCTTGGGGTGCAGCAGGACCACCGTAGCCACTATCTTCATCAATCATGTTTAGCATTTTCTCCAGTTGATACTTAGTTAGAGTGACCTTTACTGGAATTTCTTTTTGTTTGTTGTAAGTCACAACGAATTCTTCATTAAAAGTAATTTTTTCCCTTTTAATATAAATTAAAGTAGCGACAGTCGCAATTCCTGCGGATAGTAATATATATTTCATTAGTCTATTAACAATTCTATTATTTCTTGGTCTGTGAACCTTTCGGGGTATTCAGATGCTTCGATCAGTAAATTAAGTTTTTCTTGTTCGCATTTATCCTCAACAGTGTCTTCTATTATAGTATTGTAATCTATTTGATCCTCAACAAAATATAAAAATATTTGGACAAATACAAATACTAAAAGGCCGAATAGAATACCTGCTAGAAAAGCTTTAAAAAAATCTTTCTTAGACATCTTTTACAAACTTGCCATCGACCATCTTGCCAGTTCTGTCTTTGATTTCGTTGTATGCTTGCTCCAGACAAGTTGTAGGATCAAGCTCTAACATTCTGGCGGCGATGATAATAGTCACAAGCATATCACCAATGCCATCAGCGATTTCGAGATGGTCACCATCTTTAACCGCTTGGATTGTTTCATTCAACTCTTCTTGAGTCTTATCTAATTGAGCCAAAGGATCTCCATCATTGAAAATACCTCTCTCTTCTGCCCATTTTATGACATACAAACTTAATTCGTAAAACGATTTCATTAGTTATTATTATTGTTGTTCTTTTTTTGTTCCATTCTTCGGATATGTTTATCCCAAATAGATTCTTCTTGAGGGGGGACTTGAAAGTCAGCACGTTGAAAATCTTTAGAGACACCAAAAATTCTCTTTAACCTTCTAGCCCGATGCGCTTCTACAGACTTCTTGTAGATTTGCAAGGGAAATATAACAAGGGAATTAAAAAAAGCACAAATCCCAATAAATGTTGCCAAAAGCAAACCCACTGTCAATCCTGCCACTAGGCTAAATAAACCGTATCCTAATTTTGCGTAATCATATTTCATAAACAACTGTGTAATTATCAGGTTTGATGCCAACAACATTGAACTCAATGTATTCAGCAGCTTCGTCTACATTCATGCCAGACTTAGAAAAATAGTCAAGCATTTTTTTATGGGAATAAACAAGAAGCCCTCTTTGGTCAGTCCCGATGATGCAATCATCTAGACCATCAAACTGTATGGCCTCCTCGCATAAATTCAATTCCTCTAATTCCATATAAAATAATTAGTCAACATGTAAAAACAATAAAGCAAAAAAGCTAAGTAAACAAAAGATTCAAGTCTAGACATGTCGATTTTAATGGTAATGTTCGACATGTATTACATTCATGCGTCCACATTCGACGCATGTTCTTCAGGAAAATACCTACGAAGACAATCCAAACGATCATCTGCATCAACCAAAAGTTCCAGAGCTTGCCTTGCATTCTTCCAGTAATCGTCTGTAGAATGATCGCCAATGCCTACGGCATGGTCAGATAGTAGATCAAGAGAAAGCAATGCCTTGTTTCTCTCCGCAATAGCTTCGCTATGAAGCATTTCATATAGGTGTTTTTTCATTTATTTTCTTCTTTTTTTCTTTGCCGCTCCTCAATGAAGCGTTCTTGTTCTTCATTAAGCCCTAAAACACGGCAAACAAATAGAACAAAGGCTATCCAGGCGATAATAATAAATATCCATAGTAGCATGGAGTCGATTATACTTAGAATCGAAGTCGCGTCAATAGATTTTTTCAAGAATCTAGAAAAAAGTGTAACTAAAGGAGTATGCCAATAGACTTATTAAGCGAAATTCATTCTAGCACTGCGGTTGGATCTGGTGATTGGGCCAGTTTTAGATCTGAAGTCACTGGTATGTATCTACTAAGTGGACAAAATGGTGAGGTCGGTAGACAACACTTATTAAGAGAATACAACAGAAATATCAACGAGAGATACAAATCTTGGACTGGTTCTGCACCTGCCACCACTGGTTTGTTTATTGAGCCTTACAATGATGGGTTCAGCTATATAGGGACGGGAAATTTCAGAAGCTATCCTTAAACACTATCTATAGGTAGATCATACTCCTGATATGGCAGAATCCAATGTTCGCAATCTGCGATAAATATGTCTTGTAAAGTCACCATTGACATCAAATCTTTCCTGCCTTTTCTCCTGTAGCCTTTATAAAGACACTCATTTACTTTTGTCACAGTATCTCTTAGATCACATTTTTTCTTTGCTAACTGGTATAAATCAGAGTTTTTGACATGCAAAAAGAAAGCTCCTACATCAAAAGCTATCCAAACTGGGGTTCCACTTTCATTGCACCAACCAGTTTTACCACCGACATTTAGAAACTCTAAAAGTATTTTACCTTCTCTTGTGGAGTTTTTTAAACCTTTTAGATCTACAGTCTCACCCTCTACAACAAAGTCCACATGACCGATGTCTTGGGCCTTTCCTGTTTTTTTAATAGATAAACCCGCTGATAAACAAGAGTGGTGATACCTCCTTACAGACTCATCCATCAATTTTTTTGTATGAGCCACATGGCTTAAACCAGACAAGCCTTTAGCTTTATTAGATATCATGAGTTGTATTGTAACGTTAAATTAATTTAAATCAAGTAAATATACAGCAAAACCCCCTACCCAGAAGGAAGGGGGTGTCTAGAGATTAATCTAAAAAATAACCCGTAGACTATTTCTGCTTGGCTTTCCCGATATTTAACGCAGCCCAATCAATTATAGAATAGATTTTGGACCAAATCGTCCCCTCTTTAGGGGTTGGGGTGGCAGCAGCGATTGCAGATGCAAAAGCAATACCAGCAGTCACTACACCAAACCAAGGGTTATCTTGAACTAGTTGAAGAATGATATCCATACTATTATTTACACCTAATTAGGTTAAAGTATGTAACCTTTTCTTGAATTTTAGACCAATCTCTAACTAAATTCATTTAAGTCTTCGTTTTTGATCTCCCAATTATCCGCTCTCAAAGGGAAAGGCTCTGGACCCCTCATCCGAACCGTGCCTTTAGGGTAGAAAGATGCCCTCTTTTTAAAATCTTTTTTAGAAACCCAACCACAGATAGAAAGATTTTTCTTCTTTGTATTCAAAGAAGTGAAAATATAAGCCTCTGATTTATGTTTTAATTGAACATCAAAAACATTATTTATGTAAAAAGGTTTAGGATCTACAGTCCTATTCATAGACTTTATATCAGCCTTCTGTCCTTTATACATTATATCATAACCACCATCAAACCCTTTAGGCTCAATCAAAGGTAGCTCTAAATATTGCCTCACCATATTTTCAGAAAGTATCCCAATGAATTGTTCTTTGGGACTCCCATCATCTTTACCTCTTTGCCCAAAGTTATTTTCTTCTATTAATTTTTTACTATAATCGTAAATTTCTTTTTTGATAGGTAACGTTATCATTTGTTTTTAATTGTTGAATTCAAGCTTAATAGCTTTCGAAGTCCCAGCCAAACCAAGATAAACATCGTTACCTTTTACTAAAGGTGCTGTTGAGTATCCCGTCCCAATGCTCATAATACCAGAGCCGCCTTCGACAGTCAAGTGACCATCTGAAAATTCATACTCATAATCTTTCCACTGCACCTCATAAGTCTCTGGATTAATCCTAAAACATTTTGTATCAGCCCAAAACGTGCTGTAAACCCAACCGTCAGGGGCTAAATAACCTTGAAAGTTTTTGTTTTTATTAGCTACTGCCAAGAAATCTAAAGGTAAATCAACCTCTTCATAGCTATCGTCAGAACAATCAATGATAAGAATTTTTCTACCTGTTCTTGGAAGGCAAAATACTTTATTAACTGATGCAACATATGTAGCTCCTACATATTTGACATCGAATCCACTAATCCCAGATTTAACAGGTTCTCCCTCAAGATATTTAAAAACACCATTTTTATCTATTTTAGCGACGCTTTGATTTAAAGCGGGGGGCATATAAATCTCTCCCTTTGTATCTGCTGCTGCACCCCAAATATGGCCAAAAGCTGACCAAAATCCTCCTTTGACTGGTTTATCTGGGGTGTATGATCCTACTTCTCCAGTATTTGTATCTAAAGTATAAATCTTTAGGGTCTTAGTATATGAGGGCATGTAAACAATACCATTTAACCCCTCTGCCCCAGATCTAACTTGAGGACTCATCCTGAATTTCTTTTCTATAGTTATAGAACCAGTCTTCCTACCAAGCTTACCAATGGAACTCGCATAAGCTGGCATAAAATAAGTATATCCATCTGAAGCCTCAACAGTACCGATAAAACCTTTATAACCTAATTCATTTCTTTTTATAGAATCAGTAGCTGTATCAGTCTCAATATGCATATTCGACTTATAACCTAATGAATGAATTGTCCCGTTATCATCCATAGCCATAGTGCGTGTTTTGGTAAGATTACCTACTATTTCATTTTTTAAATATTTAAAATTTGGCCAAGGCAAATTCCTTAGACTGATATCAACGCTCGTCGAACCGATACCAACGCTGGTCGAACCGATACCAACGCTGGTCGAACCGATACCAACGCTGGTCGAACCGATACCAACGCTGGTCGAACCGATACCAACGCTGGTCGAACCGATACCAAC
>Ga0181417_1000770_pt1 | contig 10203 bp, 13 predicted proteins | sample 40SPOviralmetaG_FD_130142 | JGI IMG/M metagenome (GOLD analysis project Ga0181417, IMG submission 130142) | Marine viral communities from the oligotrophic San Pedro Time Series (SPOT) site, San Pedro Channel, CA, USA - 40 SPOT_SRF_2013-02-13 | ecosystem: Environmental > Aquatic > Marine > Strait...
ATCTTTAGACCTGAACCTGAAGACCACCATTCTTGATCTGGAGGCGTCTTAAATGTGAAACATAATTATTCCATAATTTCGGTTTAGTCTGAGGGAAGGTAGCAGAAGTATATTCAACCTGAAGTGTGAAGTCTTTACCCCTAGCATCATAAACAGCATTCTTGCCTAGAGCCAGTGCCCTTCCTACGAAGAAATTATCTTGGAAACCCATGAAACTCATAGGTTCAATATCTGCCATGGCGAGTGCTTTCTCTGCTTCAATACTCCAATACTGTGATACACTATCTTTTTTAGCAATCTTAGATGTATCAACCTTACGATTAGGATTGATCTTACCATCATATATGAATTGATATTCTTGAAGACCATCAACAATTCCTACAATAGCAGATCTCTGCGTGCGATTTACAAGATCATCCGGTGCTTCATTAATTAGGTAAGTGGTTGATGCCGATAGTAATTGTTTGGTTGAATAGGTCGTTGCATCCGTAGGGACACAGAGTACCGATGTTGCCCGACTTTCAATTAGGGGCAGACGGATATTCGCAACATTATCTCCTACTAACTGGGAGAATCTGTAATTGGTAAATGATCGATAATCATAATTAATAGTTCCTCCTTCCTTCATCATGGTCATCATACTATTTTCATATCCATCTGGGACAGAAATCTGTTTTACAATCATTTCAACATTGGAGACTACATAAGAAGCAGGATAATCAGTAATACCAGCACTATCAGGATTAGCAGTAACAAGATGATATTGTTTTCCTGGAGCATTTCCGACTGCTCCACCAGTCCAAGTTTCACCAGTTGTATTGACGATAGATGCGTTCAATGTTATTTTTGTTTTAGTGATACCGAATGCTACTCCGCTTACTTGTTCGATCTGTGTGATCGTTCCAACACTACCATTTACAGAAGCATTATCACCCGAAACAAATGTTACTTTTTCACCAACAACAAAGGGGAATGTAGCAACAGAAGTCTGGTTGTTATCTTGAGTAAAGAAGAATGTATTAGAAGAAGCATTGGCACTTGCCGATTTAGCAGCAAAGGATCCGCTAGTAGCACGAGCATTATCAGAACCATTAATAGAATGATAAACTGGATTTAATCTCAGACGGCGATTACGATTCGTGCTGTCAAGAGATCGGAAGACCCTACGAGAATCCTGAAGTAAAATTTCAATAAAAATACCATCTGTAAGTAAAGCAGGGAATACAGCTTCATTCCTGAATAATCCTGTGTTTAGATGAAGTTCGCCCTTGACTTTTTGGAGACCATAGGTGCCGTCAGATGCCGAAGTGAAAGAAGCAGTCAAAGTAGGAGATCCTTCAACCTTGGTGAAGTAAGGATTGCTGAAACAATTGCCCTGAATTGTTTTGGTAGTTCCTAAGGTTCCGCGAGATGCTGGATCATAGGTAGTTGCTCCTTCACCCAGTGCTCGCTTAGATCTTAAACTTTCATTAGTTTCATAATCAAAGCGAAGAGCAGTCAAAATATCATAACCTTCTATCTCCTCAAGTAATGCCGTTTTACGACCAGTGAAGATACGGATCGAGCGAATCAAAGAGTGTAATCCAGTCTGTGCGTCTAACTGAACACGCTGTGCTCCGTTGGCAGCAGTAGTTTCAGGGATGGATAACAGAACATCCATTTTTAATTTTGATTGAGACAAATCAACAAATTTGCTCGTAGGGGGAATGTATAATTCAATACGACCCCCGGCATTGTAATTGAGACCATTTTCGCTGGGAACCGAAACTTCAGTCTGTCCAACTTTAATTTTATCAGAAGATGTAAAAAAACCACTCATATTTATAATATGAATTGATAAAAAAAAATGAAAAGTTAAATAATTAAAATCTTGAAGATTAATTCTCAGAATAATTCTCAAAATAGTTTTATTTTTGAAAAGTAAAGAAAAGTAACATATATGTAACTTCTGATTTGAAGAATACTTAAAATGTTGATGAACCTTGAATACTCTCCTTTGCTGACATTGGAGCAGAAGCAGCAAGTCCTAATGCAGAAAATGCCGGAGTAACTTTTGTAGCAGTTAATTTAGGTTTATCGGGTCCAGCAGCATCTGTAGATTTTTTATCAATATCTGCCTTAATATCAGAATAAGCATCCATGAGACCACCAATTGCAGAAGTCACACCACCAACTACTTCCAGAGGAGGAAAGACTGTTCCTGCTAAATCAGCAACTGATCCTATTTCTTGTAATTTATCACCAGTTGATTCACCACTGAAAAAATTCTTACCATCTTTTAAATTTTCAAAACCTTTACCAACTGAAACAAGACCACCAAAATCACCAACTGCTTTTCCTCCTATTTCAGATACTGCTGAAAGACCTGCTTCACCCAACGCTTTTCCGCCAACAAGTTTGAGACCTTTTTTGATAATTGCAGATCCAATTCCAGAACTCTCAATTTCATCACCAGCAGCACCCTTCGCATCTCCTACTAATTCACCTGCTTTTTCTAGATCACCAGTAGCAGTATCAGTTGTGATAATACCATCTTCATCAATTTCAGTATTTTCAAATCCTTTGGTAGGATCAGGAGGAGGTTTGCCATCTTTGATTTGTCTTGCTGTATTTCCAATTGTATTTAGACGATCTCTTGTAGCATCACCGACATAACCAGCAAATCCTTTATTTTTAATTCCTGATCCAAGTTCACCTAATCCAACAAGACCACTTACAGCTTGTTTCCCATCAAATACTCCTGCCTTTGCTTCATCTTCTTTTTGTTTCATATCATCAGTAGCGAGTGTATTTTTTTTTCCTTTAACAGCGTCATCATAGTTATCTTGAAGTTTTTGATTGGCGACAAGGACACCATCATTGAAATTTTTAGTTCTTGAATTAAATGCTTGCCCCTGTGAAAGAGCACTCGAGTATCCATACATATCCATCTTTATAATTAATAATTTATTTTATTTTACTCAGGGATATTATTTTTTATTTGACTCCCACTTTTCAATGCAAATAATAATTTATCTCCTTCTGCCAATTGTTCCTCAAAGTTTCTGAATGCTCTTGCTGGATTACTCTGTAAATCAAGATAAAGGAAATCATATCTTTGTTCTGTTGCTTTGTGATAAATTTTTCTGAATTTTTCATCACCACCAAACATCCCCGAAAATTCTTGAGAGATCTTATCTAACTCCGACATATTTTGAAGATTTCCACAAATAAAAGCATTGGTATTATTTCTTATTGTTGGTCCTACTGCTTTGAAACTCTGTACCGAAACTGCTAGAAGACCAACTCCATAATGACGAGATCTTGTAACTAAATGATTCAGATAACTATTCCTTTTTACTGATCCAAGAATATCATCAAAAATCATTCCAATAAATGGTCTGTCATCATCATTAAATTTCTTTTGTTGATCTATGATTCCTGCTAAAACCATATCATCATAACCAGTATAACAATCACAACTTTCACGAAGAAATCTTGAAGTTACATCCTGATCAATAGTATTGCTCATAATTGTAATATTATCCATTGCTCCTTTATAAAATTCATCTCGTAAGATAAGGTTTGATAAAATGGTGCTCTTTCCGCTCTTAGTTGGCATAACGAGACACATAATACAAGGGAGTTCAGGAAGGTTCGGATGTGTAATCTTTCTAGGTTTTTCTTTTGGAGGATCTTTCACTGGAAATATTCTGGGAACTGGTTTGTCCATTATTTATATTAACTTTGATTTTATTTTCAGTAGAAGAATGTATTTATAGCAAATGGCGTGTGTTTTATTTTTATAATATTTAACAATCTTTTTTTTATTTATTTGTCTTCTAAAACACCAAGAATTATTTTGAAAATTAAAAGATATATTCTTAAATCCCGACTTATTATCTTTTCTGATTTTACAAGATTGTCTATTCTGATCTTCAATATTACATTTCCAGCAAAGAATATTTCTAAAATTTTCTTTTGTTGTGATTGAATGATCATGATCTAAACATTTTATTCTTAATTGAATTGAATTATCTAATAATATTTTACATTTATCACAATGAGTTGTTTTTTTGTAAATTTCATAATATTTTTCAAAGTCTCCTATGACACCCCTTTTATGCCAACCTTGGAACAAATATTTGCGTTCATATTTAGTATGATTCATTACGTATTAATAACTTAATAAATTTTTAAATCAAATTTAACTAAAATACGATCTCCATGGGTCCTGTGCTGCTTGAGGTTTGATTGCTTGTTCAAGAGTCCTTCTCATTTGATTTTCTCTTGCTTCTGCTAGTTCTTGTTTTTTCTTTTCTTCTTTTTTCTGTTGTCTTATTGTTTCATAAGAAGATATTGCTGAAAACATTGCTGCTTCCATATCTTGTCGAGTGAATGTTTGACCTGCTGCTGCTGGTTGCTCTCTAGGAGTTGCCACCGAAGGAGTGGGTGCTGCTTCTTCTTTTTTTTGCTTTGCTAATAATTTCTCTGCTGCTTTATTAATTCTTTGTTCTTCCTTTTCTTCTTCTTTACGTTTCTTTTCTAATTCTTTCTCAAATTTTTTTTGTTTTCTTTTTTCTAAGGAGATCTTTCTGATTTTATCTAAATGTTGTTTTTGTTTTTCAGACATTGGTGCTTTCCTAGTATATTTCCTTTTACCAGTTTTTGGTTGAAACTCTGCTGGTGCTTCCTGCTCTTCTCCTTCGGGTGCCAGAGGTTCATCTGAAATTATTGGTTTTACTCTTGGTGCTGGTGGTTCACCAAATACATCATCTTCCTCTGGAATAATTCTTTCATCAACTTGAATTATTTCATCATCATCTGCTTCACATGCATCTAAATTATCTAGAAGATCTTCTTGAATTTTATCAATTATTTGTTTATCATTAGGGATTTCTGGTAGATTAGTTTCTTGAGCATGAGAAACAGGAGGTTCTTCTTCTGCTGCGGGTTTATCCATTTCAATAACAGGTAATATCTTGTCCATTTATAATATCATAAATAAAATAAATTTACAAAAAAAGATACAAAAGATACAAATAAGATACTTAATGATAATGATCTATCTTAACTATCATTCAGATTAATCGTTAGTTATTTTTAGATCTTACTATAAAGACAACTTCAGTTGATCCAGTTAAATCATCAACAAATGTTTCATCCTTTCTGACTATCTGAACATCAATATCAGTAAGTCTCATCGGAGCAGCGTTCTTCAGATCTATAAATGTTTTATCTCCATTCTGAAAATATAATCCACCAACTTCAGCACCACTATTATCAAATCTAGGAATTTGAAACAAGATCTTTGAAGGATTACCAGTATTAAAATTATATGTTTCATGGGTCAGTGTCGGTACTCGGATGAATGATGATTGAGTTGAAGTTAGAGAAGGGATCACACTAGATGCGAATGATGCTCCATCATATGCTCCGTGTGCCATGCCTGAATCAGGATTGATTGAAAGTGGGAAAAATCCTAACTGCTTGGTAGAATTGGCTTGCCAACTCTGGATACGACGATCAATGTATTTTTCATTACCTCCCATAATAAAAATATTTTCATAATCATCCATGATTGCATTTGATTGTAATCCTTTATAATTACGAATCACATTAGAAGCAGGAAATCCTACACTCAGTAATGGTTTATATATTGCCCTCTCATAAATTTTCTGATTCCAAAAAAATGCATCATTCCATGGAGGAGTTGTTTTTTCACTAGTAGCAGCACTATCTGCTTGACTTAGAGTTCGTCCTCTCTCGATCATTGCTGGAAGTTTAGTTCTTGTGATCCATGAATTTTCAGGAAGATTGTTGTAAATTGTTGAATTGGTTCGGCAAGCATAATTACCTATAACGACATTTGCTCCGTTATCTTCAAAATAAACAGTCGGATACATCTTCCAGTTCGCAATGCTAGTTGGCATGGGGATCTGATTTTTGAATGAAGCACTTGAAAAATCATTTACTTCCACAACCACTTTACCAGAAACAGAAATAGCAACTTTTTCATTTTCAACAGTGAATGTCACTTCTCCCATCGATGCTGATGCTATTGGAGTGCCAGTAGCAAATGAAGAGTTAGGACCATTGTTAATATTATTTGCTCCGGCATTTTTATTGTAATATTCAATTTCTACCATTCTTGGAACTCCATTATTACTCTGTGTGAATTGATATAATCTTATGCCGTCACCTCGGTTTTCAACTGCATAATCCATATAAACAGTTTTATTAGGACCAAGACCTTTTTTAACCCAAGTCGCTCCAAAAGGACTATTATTACCTTGTCCCATTATTTTACCATTTGCTTTGAATCCCTGATAAGCACCTCGCTCCAAGTCAAATCCGTAAGGTCTGCTTAAACCAACAATCACATTTTCTGTAGGAGCAGCACCCGTATATGTAAGGGATCCACTGAGTAGCGATAAAGGACCACCTTCATCATCTTGAGGAAGTAACTGAACAAAACAATCGGCAGCACCACTCTGTATGACACCACTAGAATAAGTTGCTGCGACAGCATTAATTTCAGATAATTCACAACTATCAGGAAGAACTACAGTCGCTGCTGCTGCTCCTACTTGAGGGATCTTGTATTGAAAACCTGTGAAGACATTTGAAGCATTGAGAGCAACATTTACTTCAATTGCTTGAGAATTTATGTCAGGATGAAGAGAGTATGTCTCTTGAAGAATTTTTTTAAATTCATCTGCAAAATCAGCAGGAGTTTTACTACCCAAAATTTCATTATCCGCAGGGATAAAGTAAGATGTTTGAGCATCATAAGAAGCATTGGTTGTTAATCTTTCACCAAACCAGAAGTTAGTTTTGATGCTGTTAGAGTAATCAAGGACTGGCATCCTATTGACTTTAACACTCTCAACTGCTACTTCGCTGTTGGGAGGAATAAGTAATGGATTTTTAATATGATTCCTGTACTGAGCGGGATTCGCCGTCCCAATTTGATTCGTTTCATCTGTTTCTGCTGAAGATGTAATTATAAGACTCATTATTTATAATAACTAGTAGTAAAAAAATTTTATTCTATAAATTAATAATAATGGCTAAGAAACCTAAAAAAATGAAGAAAGTCCAGATCAGTGAAGGAATTCCACCCGATACTAGTAGAGGATTTGATACAAAGGTAAATCACAATAAAGTTAATGAATTAAAAATAAATAAACTTCTTGAACAAAAAAAGGAAATTAAAGAAAAAGATGTTTTTGATTTTTCGGGGAAAAAATAAATAACTTAAAATTTTATCTAGATATACTTATTGAATTAATGACTTGGCAATATTATGAATTTATGTTTTCCAAGGATAGCGGAAGCAGACCAGAACCCTTACCTGATTATTATAAAGGAGATTATAGATATAAACAAAAAGAAAAAGATAGTTATGATTTTGACGATGATAATTTTCATAGTAATAGCAAGAGAAATCCTTTTGAAGATTTCTCTCGAGATAAAAGCGATATGACTGATTTTGGAGAAACTGATGATCAATATCCATATTCTGTATTTGGACTTAAAAGAAGTAATTCAGATGAAGATATGAAAAAAGCATATAGAGAAGCAATTATCAAGTCTCATCCTGATAAGGGAGGGGATGTTGAAGAATTCAGAATGTATCGTCAAGCATGGGAACATTTTCTTTTATAAAATTCTAATTCATCTTTTAACTCTTGATTTTGTTGAGTTAATAATTGATAAGATCTATCAGGCATCGGAGGACGTTCTACTGCTTTCAGCGATTCAACTTTATCAGTTAATTCTTTAATTTTTTTTTGCTGTTTCACCATTGATCCATTCATTTCATTTACAAGAGTAATTAATAATTTGATTGTATCATTGTTACAAGATATCCCTCGTTTTATTTTTTTTCTGTTTTTCACATAATCATCATCTCTTCTTTCATCTGGAAATAAATTATATCTCTTCAATTTTTGTAAAACAACTTCACAATCATCATTAAGTTTTTTCATTATATATACTACATAGATTTTAATCTTTAGGTAAAAGTAACATATATGTTACTTTTCTTGACTTTTTCCGTATAAAACTATTTTGAGAATTATTTTGAGAGCAATAGATACTTAAAAATAAAATTTGATAATTATATGTAATAAATAAACATACAGACAAAGCAGATAAATAAAAAATGGAAAATCTGCCAAAAGAAATGCTTCTTAAAATTATTGGCGATAAAAAGTTAGAAGATTTCCCTAATGAAGTATTGGTTCATATCATTGCTGATAGAGAAAAACAAATGAAATTACAACAATTTGAAATTGATGAAAGACAAAAAATCATTATTAAACAAAAGGATTGTATAGATGAACTTGTAGAAAAAATTAAATATCTTGAAAAAGAGCAGGGAGATCGAGAACGTGTCAGCGTCGCAGAGAGAGATCGTATGTATGATGATCCTCCTCCAGGAGGAGAACATCTAGTAACAGATCTTCCACAATGTGATATTGATTACTCCAACTATTCACCAGCACAATTAAAAGAAATTAAAAAGAAAAATTTCTATGATTTCTTGAAGGAAAAATGTGAACCATGTTGTGACTTGGTTGATAATAGAATCACCATGGGATCAGATTGTCATAAACAAGCATTTTCCACTTGTAATACAATTTATAAAGCATTTAGGAATTGGGCAGTTGAGAATAGTATCATCATTGCAGCAGTAAAAGGAGCAAAGAATGTATTTACAACAAAAGAATTTTATGAAAAGTTAGTGAAAGTTAGTAAGAAACAAAATCCAAATATTCAAGTGATATATGGCAGAGGTCTTGATGCTCATAAAACAAAGTTTGGAAGGAAAGAAAATCCAAGAGTATTTATTAAACTTAAAAACAATTTATGAAATTAATATGAAGATTGAATGATAATTCAAGGAAAAAAAGGATCTTTAGTATTTTATTTTAATAATAAAATTGTAGGATCTCTTCCATTAGGAAAGAGATCTTTACAGGATTATGAAAAACAAAGAGATAAATTATTACGTGAAGCTCTAGAAGCAGAGAAATTTAAAGAAGTAAAAAGGATAATGTGGAGAGGTCTCCATAAATTTGAAGGATCTCCATTTAAATGTGATAATCAATTTTTATGTATGACAATGCTCTGTTTAATTAAACTTCGTCAGATAGATCCTGATGGACTTCAGGAGGGATTGCTTCAGGCACCTCGGCGGCAGTCGCTTCGTCTGCCTGCTCCATCTGATAAAAAATCTGCTTTTCAATAACAGATTGTAATTGTTTTTCGAGTTCTGCTCGTTTTAACCCTGTGACAGTGACATCTTTTAATTTATACTTAATTGATCCTTTTTTCAATGCCAATTTACCCCTTGGTGATTGATGATATTTTTTTATTGTTTTATCTCTTAAAATTTTCTTACATTCAGGAGATACATAACATCTCCGTACATTGATACGATTCTCTTTATTTTCATCTGACCAAAATTGTTCCCTTTCTCTTAACATCCAGTCACATCCATCAGGATAACTAACTTCTTCTAAAATTTCTACATGAGGATCTCCGTTAGTAAATAATCCATGATAATTCTGCCATCCTTTACGATTTCTTTCTCTATGATGTGCCATCCTGATACTTACATATTTTGATTTTGTAGAACCAACATAACATTTATCACAATTAGGATTTGTTAATTTATAAACTCTTCCAAGAATCTTTTTTTCTGCTACTACTTCGTTTGCATTTGCTTTTGTCATTTATATATTGAATAGAAAATAAATTCAAATAATATACGTGCTTAAATATAAAAGAATAAAAAGTTTAATTTTCTAGAAAATTAAATATTTACAGATTTATTCGTCAATAAAACCATCCTTGCCTTAATTTTTCTTTTTCAATAACTTCTTTTTCTTTGAAATCCTGAAGTTCTTTAAGTGTATTTTTAATTTGAATCATGATCTTTTCCATATTTGTCATTTGTTTATTTTGATTTCTAATTAATATCTTTAATTCACAAATCTCTTCAAATGCTCGATCAATAGGTCGTTTCTCAATCATCTTATTAATATGAAATCCATTTTTAATTTGAAGATAAAAATCTATTTAATTTTGATTTATGTCTCTTGACAATTGCTTTGACATAATTTTCACTAAATTGGATTTCATAGCGGGGATCTCCTCCAACATTTAACAAAGGATATGATTTTAACCAGATTCCATATTTTTTAGGATAAA
>Ga0181417_1000773_pt1 | contig 10187 bp, 10 predicted proteins | sample 40SPOviralmetaG_FD_130142 | JGI IMG/M metagenome (GOLD analysis project Ga0181417, IMG submission 130142) | Marine viral communities from the oligotrophic San Pedro Time Series (SPOT) site, San Pedro Channel, CA, USA - 40 SPOT_SRF_2013-02-13 | ecosystem: Environmental > Aquatic > Marine > Strait...
GGGATTAAAAAAATTTAATACAAAATGTGTTTTAGCATCTGATAATGATAAAAAATGTCAAGAAATATATAAAATAAATTATAATATAGATGTACAAAATGATGTAAAGAAAATAAATCCAAAAGATATAGAAGATTTTGATATAATTTGTGGTGGTTTTCCTTGTCAGACATTTTCAAATGCAGGTAAAAAAAAAACATTTTCAGATGAAAGAGGTTTATTATTTGATGAAATTATAAGAATCGCAAAAGTTAAAAAACCAAAATTTATGTTTTTAGAAAATGTAAAACATATTTTAAAAGTAGGTGATGGTAAAGTTATTAAATATATTAAAGAACAATTAGATGAAAATAATTATATTTTACAATTATTTAATATGTCTCCTCATAAATATGGAATACCACAACAAAGAGAAAGGATATATTTTGTATGTATAAGAAAAGATATATATAATGGTTTAGATATAGAACTACCTATTTCTAATAAAAAAATAATATTTAATAATTTTCTTGATAAAAAAAAAAATATAGATAAAAAATATTATATAAAAGGAGATATTTTAAAAGTATTAGAAGCATGGGATGAAATGATTAAAATATTTGAAGTTGGTGAAAAAATATCACCAACTATATTAATACATGAATTTTATATAGATGATAGAAAAAAAAATTTTGATACTTATTCAAAATGGAAACAAGATTATATAAATTCTAATAAAAAAATTATTGATAAATATAAAGATAAATGGGATTCTTGGTATAAAAAACACAAAGATATTTTACAAAAAAGAGAAATATATGGTAAATTAGAATGGCAGACTGGTTTAATTAAACCTAATGATTCAATTTTTAATTATTTTATTCAAATAAGACAATCTGGTATTCGTGTTAAAAAAGCTGAATATTTTCCAACACTGGTAGCAATATCTCAAATTCCAATATATGGTAAGGAAAAAAGATATATAACACCTAGAGAATGTGCAAGATTACAGTCATTTCCAGAAGATTTTATAATGTCTGAAAATGATAATGTTTCATATAAACAATTTGGTAATGCTGTTAATGTTGATAATGTTGAAACAGTTATAAAAGCAACTTTTCAACATTATAATATTTAATATTTTATTTTATATTTTGTGGTCATGTTGCTTCTAAAAATTTTTCATATTGCTCTTTAATATTTATTTTTTGTGTCCAATCTATATCTTTTGTAAAATCTCTAATCCATATTGTTTTGCATTTTGAAAAAGGTATATAAATATCTATACCATCTGATTTATATTTAAAGTATTCTTTATTATGAATAAATAATTCTGAAGGGATAATAACAGTCATATTTTCATCACTTAATACATATATATCTGCTTTTTCATTATTTTTAATTTTGCGTTCATATACTGTATAAAAATCTTCATTTTTTGAAGTATGAAAATTCCATAATCTAAATTTAATTAGATTTTTCGTTTTAATATATTGAATATTTTTATTTTCCATTGATACAAGTGTCTCTGTATCTTTAACATCTTTTCCTTTTTGAATAGAATCATATAATTTAAATTCTATTTTTTGTTGAGATAAATGTCTTTCATGATTATCTCCTTTATGAAAACGATGCGCTCCATCTTTAAAATAATCTTTATTAACATACACCCAGTCTCCATATTTACGCCAATGTTCTTTAACATCATCTGATTCAAATTTAGACAATGTTTTTATTACTGATTCTGAAAGAGATTCAATATTATATTCAGAACCAAAAAGACTGTAGCATAGTTTATTATTTTTTGATTTACTCTTCTCTTTATTTGATTGAGTAATCTTATTATATGCTGTTGTAATACATTTACTAAGTTCAGAACGAGTATATTCTTTCTCAAGATTGATCATACTTTTGAATTCATCAATAAACTTCTGTGTAAAAGTAGTCATTTGAATTCAAATAAGATTTGGTCTAAAAAAAATTTGTTCAAGGGAGTTTCTCTATTCTTTGATATCAAACTCTAGATGTTCAAACTGTCATTTTTTATCTATATCCTACCATGGACTATACAACCATATCAGTTATTTCACTGAAAAGGATGTGTAAAGAAAGGAATTTACGCGGTTATTCCAATAAGAAAAAAAACGAACTGATTTCTCTTCTTCATCATAATGGAGAAGAAGAGAAAAAATCAGTTACAAATAATGATGATACACAAGATAAGATAACTCTTCTCAAAGAAGAAATAAAGCGTCTACGAGCAAGTAATCTCTTTCTTGATATTATTTCATCAGATGCATTTGATTTCATCAAGAACAACATAAATCAAAAAAAACCTTTACATATTGATGATATTCATATTGGGGATAAAGTAGAGTTCTATTATAGGGGAGAACTTTGGGTAGGAGTAGTAAACAAAAAGTACATAAAAACAGTTGGGGTAAAAGCAACTAATTATAAAGGAAAAGAAAAAATTAGTGTGAACTGGATTTGTTCAGTTAATGTTCTCACAAAAACAAATAAAGACATTTAGTCTCATATAAGCATATATATGTCTATGTGTATATATTTGTGTATATATTTTTTTAATTTAAAAAAAAGTACATTTCATAAAAAATTTTAAAATTTTAAAAATTATTTTAAAAATAAAAATAAAATTAAGAAATGTACTTTTTTGAAAATTAACAAGTATAATTTATTATTATAATAATTGTCTTACTACTCTAGATATTTTATTTTTCTATATATTTTATAAAAATTTGTTTTATTTGTACTCCATCTACCTCCATCCGTGCGACATATACCATTTTTTGGTTTATTAGGAATATTAGCATATAAACCTAAATTTTCTCTATCAGGAGTATAATTTGAGTCTCCTAGACTTATAGGTGGATATATATGTTTTACACAATCTATATCATCACCACCATACCATTTCTTGCCACGACTAAATTTATAATATTGTCGTTTATTTTCATCCATCAATATCCATGGCGTTTCATTGAAATACGCCTTATCCACATCACCATTATCTTTATATTGAAAAACTTGATTTCCCCAAACAACATAAGTATATAGATTACCTCTTTTATTATTACTAACAATCCATCCGAAATTAATTTTTCCGTGTTTTGTATGTCCTATGTGTTCTCCATAAGGTCCTTCCCAACCTTTTTCAACCCATCTTTTACATCTATTTCTATTAACATTTACACCATAATCGCCGCATGACAAACAATAATTTCCTTTATCAATATAATTACTAAGACATGCAGTACCATCACTATTTGCACCTGGTACATTTACACATTTATTACCATTTTTATTTTGTAATCTATTACATTGTTTACATTTATCAGTATTTGATATAGTATTTTTGATAGAATTATTGGGACATATATTACATAAACCAGTATTTGTATCATATTCATAATTTTTATTACATTCACATTTATCAGTATTTGATATAGTAGTTTTAGTAGAATTATTATGACATTTTGTACAAATTTTTTTATCGCTATCATATTGATAATTTTTATCACATACACATATATTTAAATCATTAAAATCACTATTCTTTTTAGATTTATCATCAACTTTTGTTACTTCACCTGGTCCATTACAAGATTTTTTTTGAGTACAATATCCTTTACACGCAGGATGTTCATCAGTACCACAATCTTTAACATAATATTCAGCTTTATCTTTATCATTGCATACATCTTCAAAACTACAATCATTATATGTAGGATCACCAGTTTTTGGATCACATGTAATCCAATATTTATATTCTTCTGTATCTTCAATATCATTACTATTATTATCAGTTTCAGTTGTTATAGTAGATATTTTATCAGCTAAATCAGATATAATAGTATTAGAACTTTTTTTATTTTTTTTATATGTATTATAAGATTGAATTATACATGGCGACATAGATCCCATAGATTTACCTGAACATCCTTTTAAATAATGGTTTAATTCTACAGTATTATAATCACAATATTTACAAATAGGTTTATTTTTACTTTTACAACCAATTTTATATTGATCTTCATTGGGACAATTTACGCATTCAATACATGTACCAGGATTTGTACCATTACAATTAACCCTAGAAGTATCAATTTTAGCACATTCTTGACATTCAATACATTTATTATCTTTTAAATAATATCCAACACCACAAGTTTTACAAACGTGTTCACCATTATTGATACAACCTTCATAATATTTAGCAGGAATACCATTATCACAATAACAAGTTTTAATATTTTTTTCAAAATCTAATTCTTTTTTAATAATTTCAGCTTTTTTAATTATAATATCAGCAATTTTACTATCAATACATCTATTGGGAATAAGAGTATTATGTAATAATAAATTACAATCAGTATCACTAGTTTTATCAATACATTTAATAGTATTATCATAAACAGTAGTATTATCATTATTAGTAATACATATATGTTCAGTATGAATATTATCGAAAATAGGAGATTTATTTTTTTGACCTTCAATACCAGGTTCACCTTCTTCGCCGTCTAAACCTTTTAAACCTTGTGGGCCTGGATAACCTCTAGGACCAGGTTTACCAGTAGGACCTTTTTTTTCAATATCAAAGAAACATTTAGGATTAATACCAGGTGGTCCATTGTCGCCTTTAGGTATAAAAACATCAATAGGATTTGAAACTAAAGTATTAGAATTTCTATATTCTTTAATAATATTATTAGATTCTTTATCTTTAAAATTAATAGGAAACATAACAGCATTATCACCATCGTCACCTCTTAAAATATTAACATTAGTAGTTTTATCATTATAAGAATATAAATTAGGACTATGAGAAGTGCTAATTAAATTTTTAGTTAAATTATCAAAGAATTTAATAAAACCTAATTTATAATAGTTTTTACCATTTTTACCTTTTAAACCAGTATTACCATCATTACCAGTAATACCTACACGACCTTTTCTACCGGTATTACCAATATCACCATATTCAGGTGTATTTATATTAACACATTTTTCATATTTTAATTTAACTCTAGCAGGACAATTGTCTTCAACATTATTAATATAAAAATTTTCTTTTAATTTATAATTAATTAATAATATAATAGTAATTAAAATTAAGAGAAAATATATTAAATATTTATTAAAAATATTCATAACTCTAATTAATATGTATATTAATATATTAAAAAAAAATATATAAGAAAAAGCATATATATATATATACAAAAAGAAAGTATAAATAATAATAAAAATGTCAACATTTCAAAAAAAACTACAACAAGACAGATCAAATGAGCAAACAAGTAATGCAGGACTAAAATGGGATCCAGATGATGATAAATATTTAGTAGAAAAAGCGGCAGAAGGTGTAAATACAGAAGAAATTGCTAAAGCTCTAAAAAGAACAGAAGGTAGTATTAAAACCCGACTTGTAATTTATGTATTACAAAATTGTGGCGATAATAAAGAAAATCTAAATTCACTAGTGGAAAAATATAATATTACACTAGATGATGTTAAAACATATGAATCAAAAAAAGCACAAAGAGATGAAAGAAAACAAAAAAAGACACAATATGGTAAAGAACATAATAGTGGTTTCCCTTCTTCAGAAGTAGTAGAAATTTTAGAAGGTATGACACAATTATCAAAAAAAATGGATACTCTTCTAGAAAAACAAAATGAAGTTCTAAAAAAAATTGTAAAATAAATTTATTTTTAATTTAATTATATTATAAAATAATTCTAGATTTTTTATAAATTATTTCAGGTATATTAGAAATAAAAGCAGTATATCTAGCTAATGTAAATAAATAATCAGATAAACGATTAATATATGCTAAACATCTATTAATATTATTAATAGATAATTCATCAGTATCTTGATTAAAATAAACAGGGTCATATTTAATTAATGTTATTTTTCCTTCTGCTCTTCTACATACAGTTCTTGCACGATGTATAGATGATATAAATAAATTACCACCAGGTAATATAAAATTATTTAATTTAGGCATAGATTCAGTCATTTCATCAATATATTTTTCTATAATTGTAATAAATTCATTATTTTGATCAAAAATCTGTTTTTGTTTACCTTTATTTGGATCATTTGCTAATATAGAACCCATATCAAATAATTCAGATTGTACATTATTTAATAAATTGTAATATTTATGTTTTTCATTATATTGTTCATTATCTTTTTCTAAATTATAATATGCTAATATACATCCAATTTCTGAATTAAATTCATCTAATTCACCAACAGATTGTATAATTACATTATGTTTAGTAACTTTAGTACCATCATATAATGATGTTGTACCAGTATCTCCTTTTTTAGTATAAATTTTCATCTTATTATTATTCTCTATAATAATAATCATTTTTTTATTTATTTTAGAAATAAATTATTTAAATTTTTTATATTTATATTTATTTTATAATTTGGTGATTTTTTTTCTATTATGTTTTTTGATTTACATTCATTAGTTTCTTCACAATCACATAATTTATATTTAAAACCATTTGTTCTATTATAAATCCAATTAAAATCTTGTATATTTTTGTTGGATTTACTAAAAATTAATTTACACAATGTTACCGTTTTATTTCTAGCATTTATTTTTGCATACATTTTTTATTTCATTAATATTATTCCTATTATTTATAAATAATTTTTTTTTATATAAAAATATTTTATCTTATTTATATAATAATATGATTAAATATATTGTATTTATTACTCTTTTATTTTTTAATGAGAATTATTCTTTTAATAATAATAATTTAATTTTAAATAAAAATATTAGAAAATTTGCTTTAAAACCTCTTTCATATAATAAAATTAAAATTAATAATTCAAATAAATATAAAAAAATAAAATTATTACCATTAGAACATATTCCACCATATAATAAAACTTATTTTGATAATTATTGGTATGATCCAAGAATTCATAATTTTGGTAATATAGGATTTAAAGGAATGATTCATGCCTTTTTAGCACCAACTGCATCTAAATTAATTGATTATTTATCTTATAATAATACAAATATTCGTTTTAATATTGTAAATTCTATTCCAGATGAATATAATGTTGTTGATTTTTGTTGTGGTATTGGATTTAGTACTAAAAAAAATTCAATAGGTATAGATACTTCAAATGAAATGCTTAATATTGCAAAGTTTATTAATTATAATAAAACTTTTATTAATAATAATGTTGAAAATTATGGTTATGAAAATAGTTGTGATATAGTAACTATTATGTTTGCAACTCACGAAATGCATTCAAAAGCAAGAAGAAAAGTTATATCAAATGCTCTATATAATGCTAAAAAATCAGTTCTTATTATAGATATAGACCCTTATAATTTTGTAGATAGTCTATTAAAAAAACCTTATAATGGTTCTCATTTCTTAAATGGTGAACCTTATATTCTTAATTATATTAATGAAATGAATTCTGATATTAATTATTGTCATTTTAATAATTTATTTAAATTTAAACTACAAAAAAAAAATATAATTACTAATCATGTAGTATTATGGAATTTTACTAAAAGATTTTAATTTATTTTAAAAAAAATCTATTAGCAGATTCATATTTTTTTTCCATAAGTATATTATATTGTTTTATTCTTTCTAATCTTTCTAATTCATCTTTTTCTTCTTTGTTTTTTATTTTATCTATTTGTTTTAATTCCTTTTCTGTAAATGTTTTTTTAATTTTTTTATCACTATATTTTTTATATTCTTCCGTATTTTTAAATTTCTTTATATTTTCAAAATCTGTCTGATTTACTAAACGATTTGTTGTATGTGCTTTTAAATAATCTGTATATGCTAAATTATTAGTTTTTTCTACACCACTACTATAATCATTATTTTTACCTTTTCCAATTTCAGTATATGATAAATTTTTTGATAATATCATAGGTGTAGGATCTTCATATTTTATTATTTCATTATTTACTTTTTTAATTGTTTTATTAAATGTATTATTAAATGTTTCATTATTAACTTTTCTATTATTAAATATATTATCTATTTTAATATCATCCCTTTCTGATGATGATTCAACCATTTTATCTCCATATCCAAAATCAATATCTTCATCTTCCATTTTAAATTCATTAAAATGTTTATTTAATCTTTCATTAAATGATAATCCATCTGTAAATTTATCATTATATCTAACTTCTTTATTTTCATTTACCTTTTCATTATGTAAATTAAAATCTTTTTTTAATTCATTAAAATTTTTATTACTCGTTCTTAACTTATATTCATCTGATAATTCTTTAAATGTTTTAGTTAAATAATCAAAAATTATTTTATCACCACCTTTATCTGGATGTGCTTGTATTGCTAATTTTTTATATGATTCCTTTAATTGATTCCATGTAAAATTTTTTGGTATATTAAATAATTTATATCTGTCATATTCACTTCCATTTTTAATTTCTTCTATATATTTTTGTTTTATTTGATTATTACCCATTTATATATATTTTATTACTTTTTTTTATATATGTATATATTAATATATGATTATTGATTTTAATTGGATTATTTTAGCAATTATTAAAATAATTGTAACTGTTTCGGGTAATATTGTACAAAAATATTATAATTTTCAAGGAAATTATTATCCTATTTTTACAGGTATTTTTGCTGCTGTATTTTTAATATTTTATGGTCTTGCAAATGAAAATATCAATGATTTAAATAAATTAAATTATCCAATTTTAATTTTCTTTGGATTTTTATTATTCTTATTTATTTTATTAAATTATAAATTACTAAAAAATTCTCCTCATCCTGGTTATTTTAAAATTTTATCAATATATGAATTACTTATTATTCTTATTATCAGTTATTATTTTTATAATGCTGAAATTACTTTTAAAAATTGGATTGGATTTATTTTCATTATTATTGGTACTACTTTTCTTATTAATTAATTTTTATTTAAATTTACAATTATTACATATATTTGCTGTATTATAATCTACAAAAAAATTACAATATATACATCTAATATCCCAACCTTCATATAAAAATTTTATTTTTGCTGTACAATTACTACATATATTCTTATTATTAAAATTTAATATATCCTTACATATTGTACACTCTTTTTTGTCATTTAATGATAATTTTGAAATATCTAATTCTTTTTCCATTATATTTTATATTACTCTCTATATTTTTATATTAAATTAAAACAACTAATTTTTTTTTTATTTTTTAATTCTATATGATCTATATCTTTTATTTTATCAAATACTTCTTTCATATCTGGTCTTAAATTTGGATTATTATTCCACATTTTTAATATTAAATTACTTAATTTATCACATTTTATTAATCCAATTTCAGGACGATATCCGGCTTTTATAAATATATCTAAATATCTTTCTGCATTATATTTATTATATGGTATTTGTCCTGTATATATATACCATATATTTAATGATAATGAATAAACATCTATTTTTAAATCATAATTATTATCTGAATCTATTATTTCTGGTGCCATATATCTTAATGTACCTGTATTTCCAGACATCTTAAATATATCATTATTTTCTTTTATTGCTTTCGATAAACCTAAATCTGTTATTTTTATATGTAATGTATTTGATAATAATATATTAGAAGGTTTTATATCTCTATGCATAATTGGTATTGTACAATTATGTAAAAAATATATAACTGATGATAATTCATATATCCATCTATACATTATTTTTGATTTAGGTATCCATAATTTTCCATATTCATTTGATTTTTTATTATAATATTTATCAATTGAACCATTCTCCATATATTCATATAACAATAATAATGGTTCATAAATTGTACACGCTCCTAAAAATAATACTAAATTAGGATGTCTTAAATGTGATATTAATTCTAACTCATTTTTTAAATCTTTATTATCTTTTTCATTATTATTTAATTTTTTACAAGCACATAATAATCCTCTCCATTTTGCTAAATGTATTATTCCTACACTCCCTTGTCCTAATGTATTATTATATAATTCAATTTCTTTATTATCTATTTCCCACCATTCACATCTTCCTCTATATTTAAATGGTATTTTATCTTTATTTATATATACAATATTTTCTATCATTTTAGTTTTATATATTTTTTTTATTTTATATATA
>Ga0181417_1000774_pt1 | contig 10178 bp, 11 predicted proteins | sample 40SPOviralmetaG_FD_130142 | JGI IMG/M metagenome (GOLD analysis project Ga0181417, IMG submission 130142) | Marine viral communities from the oligotrophic San Pedro Time Series (SPOT) site, San Pedro Channel, CA, USA - 40 SPOT_SRF_2013-02-13 | ecosystem: Environmental > Aquatic > Marine > Strait...
GACAAAGATATACATTGTTTTTCACACGACCAAGACGAAGTAGCTTTAACAACAAAGGGATACTTTTGGTCAAGTTGGGGAAACCAATTAACAAAGAAAAGTATATGTGTTATGCCACCACAAGATGAAGAATTACCAAGTTATATAGCAGGAGTATGCAGTGATTACATTAAACATTACAAATAGTTGGGAAGTAGTAGATACTGATAATATTAAGGGTAGACTTAATGTTATGTGGTTGTCACCAGAGGGATTGGGAGTCTCTACAAGAAAATTTTCCCATATGACAATATTAAATATGATTTGTGAAAAGTCTAATGTAAATGACTTTTGGGACGTTCAAGAAATTAAAAGTCATAATATACACGACGCAGTTCAATTAGAGCTACCAAACTTTGAGGGTAATAACTTAGAATTGGCAGAGTTAATGAAATCATTTATGAAAGCTACAAAGTTTGTAAGAATATCTGGTCCTTATCGTGAGTATGAAATGAGTGAAGGTTATGGACACGCATCAAGGTTATTAGAAAAGAGAAAATTTGTTGTGGAATCATACCACCCACTTACAGACGAACAGACCAAGTTTGTCCAAAAGGTAATTGATACTTACAATTTAGATAGAAGAGAAGAAGTTTTAATCAGAGATTTTACAGATGACAATGTATTAGAGGAACAAATTTATCCAATGAGAAAGGTAGACTTATATTTTGATAGGGAAGTAGAGGGAGTTTTCATTCCAAATGGAATACCCGAAGAATATACAAAGTTTTATGTTCCTATATTTGATGCTTATTGGTTTAGAAAAGAAACAGGTGTAGAACCTGCAGTGTATCCAACTGATATGAGACAATCACATTTCTCTAATATGTATAATGTTGAAAACCTTTCTATTGATGAAAAACAATTTAAGGGGTATTATTTGATTGAGGGATTTGGTTCAGCACTAAATGCTATGGGATTGAATAATGAGTGTAGAGGTATTTATGAGTCAGTATTTAAATATATTGGTGATAAAAGTCTTAAGTTGTTACAAGATGGAGTCTTAAAACTATGCGTTTGTTATTTACAAGAATCATTTATTACGGATAACATTATACACGCTATACATTATAATAGTAAGAGATTAAATATAAACAATTTTTATGTAATTGTCAATGATTTTTTAGTCCAACGAAGATATTTGGGTTGGTGTAGAAAACACAATGAAGAACCAAGATTTAAAGCAATAGTATTTTGTCATTCATTAGTTGAAAAGTCACACGAAATAAGTAAATTATTAGAGGGAGAGGAAATATACCATTTAGCAGACGATTATGAAGACCATCAAGGTTCAGCTTTATCATTAGATGAGTTCTACAAATCAAAAGATAAACTAAGAGACAATACTATCTTGTCGATGAACAGAAGATTGAGAGAACATAGAATTGCAACTCTTTGTGTATTGAGTAAAAATAATTTAGTAAAAGATAATGGTGTTAGTTTTCAATTCACAATAGACAAAAATTATCCTTACAATGTTAATGGATTTTTCAGAGATATGGAAAGATACAACGACTACAAAATTGAATTTGAGAAGTTGCGAGAAATGGAATATCAATATGTAGATTACCCATTAGCATTAGAAGCTAAGGACGGAATGAATCACGGGTATGGTTGGGAGAATAAATTACCATATATAAATTCATACATCAACATAACAACAGAAACTGACTTTGTAAATCCTACTGGATATGCTTCTGAAAAGGTTTGGAAACCAATTGCATATTTACAACCATTTATATTGGTTGGTAGTCCACATACACTTAAATTTATAAAGTCTTTTGGTTTCAAGACATTTGAAGGATTTATAGATGAAAGTTATGATAGTGTTGAGGAAATTGATAAAAGATTTGCATTAATAGAAAAGGAAATAGAAAAGATATCTAAAATGTCTAAGCAAGAAATACACGATTGGTATTGGAGTATGGAAGATATATTAGTTCACAATCATAAACTATTTTTAGAAATAGGAAAGCACAAAGCAGACCAATACAAAAATATGTTTAAGGAGTTAGGGGAGATAAAATGAAAATACTAATAACAGGTGGAGCAGGATATTTAGGTTCAGTCATTACAAGAAACCTATTAAAGAAACACGAAGTAATCGTATATGATAATTTGATGTATAATCAAACATCATTAGTTGATTTATGTCATCACGAAAACTTTACATATCATTATGGTGATGTTCGTGAATGGGATAGATTAAAATATATAGTGGAACAAGTTGATGTAATTATACCACTTGCAGCATTGGTTGGATTTCCAAGTTGTGAAAAAGACAAAGAATTAGCAACAAGTATCAACACCACACAGATTACAAATATAGTTGATATATTAACACCAGACCAAAAGATATTATATCCAAACACTAATAGTGGTTACGGAAGTAGAACAGAAGGTATGGTTGATGAAACAAATGACTTGACACCAATCAGTCATTATGGAGTTACGAAGTGTCAAGCAGAAGATTACATACTACAAGAAAGTAATGGAATAGTTTTCAGATTAGCAACGGTATTCGGTGTATCAAGTCGTATGAGGTTAGATTTATTAGTTAATGAATTTGTTTATAAACTACTAACAGATAAATACATTACATTATTTGAACACGAATTTGTTCGTAATTTTATTCACATACAAGATGTAAGTAGTGCATTTGAGTTTATGATTGAAAACTATGATAAGTATCAAGGTAAAGTATTCAATGTTGGATTATCAGATACTAATATCAACAAAAAAGAATTAGTTGAAACAATCCAAAGACAAATACCAAATACATCAGTAAATTATTCTGATTACTATGAAGACCCAGATAAAAGAAATTATGTGGTTAGTAATGAAAAAATAGAAGCAACAGGTTGGAAACCACAATATACATTAGATGACGGAATTACAGAATTGATACAAGCATACAAAATGATAGTTCCACAAGAAAGTTCAAGATATAGAAATGCTTTCCCACTAAGTTATGGACAATCAATATGAGTTTTAAATATACAATAGAAGAAACACAATTAAAGGGTGTAAAGGTTTTTACACCAGATAAGTTTACAGATTATCGTGGAACAATGTGGACACATTGGGAAAAAGATATGGACACACCACCACATAAAATTTCAAAGTTTACACACTCTCGTAAAAATGTTCTTAGAGGATTACACGGAGATAATGAAACTTGGAAACATATTACTTGTGTGTATGGTGCATTTTATTTAGTGGTGGTTGATTATCGTGAAGATAGTCCAACTTATTTACAATGGGATAGTTTTACATTAGATGACAAAAATTGTAAAAGTGTATTGGTTCCACCAGGTTTTCTAAATGGACATTTATGTTTATCAGATGAGTGTGTATTTCATTATACACAATCTTATCCAAATGAGTATGTAGATTGGCAAGACCAAATGTCAGTCAACTGGAACGACCCAGCGTTAAAAATAAACTGGCCAATAGATAATCCAATATTATCGGAAAGAGACAAATGACATATATTGACAAAGCTAAATGTATAATGGACAATTATAATTTTTGTACATACCAAACACCGATTAGGTATAATGGTATGAATGTAGCAGACCCTTCTACATATTTTTGGAGATTATTTACACCCGAATATTATAGAATTTCACATACTAAGGGAACATTTCACGATTCAGACTATGTTAAATTTTTATCTGAATACGAATATAAAGATGAATTAAGTATTAAAACTTGTTTAGAAAGAGATAAAAAAATTATATTACAAATGGATTTACACCCGTGCACCGATAATGATAAACCATTTGAAATAATTAAAAATAAATTCTTTGATTATATGTTGGGTAAAAAAGAAATTATAGAAAATATGCAATCTGGAAAAATGGTTATGTTTTTATATCAAGGTTGGGAAGCAGAAAATTATACAATTAGTCATTGGGAAGATGATAAATACAAAACATTTTATCATATGGTTGAAGATGTTTTACAACAATATGGATTACCTTATAACTCAATCGTTATATTAAATAGTAATGTTAAACTTCATAATTACAAACATAAAGTAAATGTTATATATGATAATGCTATGGAAATGAATTCATTTAAACGGGGAGTATCAGGAACGGAATATGGTATTAAAATAAAAGATTTTGATTTAACATATAGAGTTGATGATTATTTAGACCAAGTAAAAAATTCAAAATATAGATTATTAAGACTAAGTAGAACACCACATCAACTTAGAGATAAAATGTTATACTATATTTACAAATTGGGAATTCAAAATAAGTCAATAATTGAACACAGATACTTTGATGCTAAAAATGTTTATGCTGATGGTAATTTCTTTGATGAAGCTAAACATAAAGTTGATATGGATATTTTAAATAATATAGATAATGATATACCATTGATAGCTAGCCCTTATGAAAAAAAGCAAGGTTATCATAAAATACACGAACACCCAAATTCACCAATACCATTTGATGTATACCAAGATACTACATTTTCTTGGGTATCAACATCTTTACCAGACCAAGCTTATAAGGTATTTTTAAATCAATCTACATTTAATCCAATTTTACATTATCACCCAGTTTTATGGCACGGACAAAAGCACACTACTAAGTGGTTCAAAGACTTTGGTTTTAAATCTTATGAATGGTTATTTGAAAATGAAAGTAAAGCAGATAATACAGACTCATTGGTAGAAAGACTTATGTTAAATATTCAAGACATAATGAATGTTATGAATATGAGTAATGATGAATTATACAATAGATTAAAAGATAATAAAGATACTTTACAACACAATAGAGATTTATTATTTGAGTGTAAAAGTATTGAAAGGATTATAACGAAGTTTTATGAAACAACGATTTAATATAGTAGTGCCTATGGCAGGTAGAGGTTCAAGGTTTACCGAACAAGGATACACGGATTCAAAACCATTTATAGATGTAAATGGAAAACCAATGATACAAAGAGTAATTGAAAATCTCAATATAGAATTTGACAGTAATTATGAATTTACATTGATTTGTTTACAAGAGGACTTTGATAAATATGATTTCAGAATATTTGATGATATTATTGGACACACAGAATATAAAGTTATTTGTTTAGAAGATGTAACAGAGGGAGCAGCACAAACATTGTTGGAAGCAAAAGATATCATAGACAACGATACACCAATGTTAAGTTTCAATACAGACCAAATGATAGATTACAATCCAGAAAAGATGTGGGAAATAGCAGAACAATTTGATGGATACATACCTTGTTTTTGGGGTGATAGTGAAGATTGGAGTTATGCCAGAACACTTGACAATGGATATGTCCAAGAAGTAGCAGAAAAGAAAGTTATATCAAATAATGCAACAGCAGGATATTACTATTGGAGTAAAGGTAGTGATTTCGTAAAATATGCAGAACAAATGATAGAACAGAATAGTAGAAGTAATGGAGAGTTCTATGTAGCGCCGGTTTACAATTGGGCTATACTTGACGGAAAGAAAGTCGGTATCGGTATGGTTGATAAAGTATATGAATTAGGAACACCAGAATATTTGGAGAGATATCTTGAAAAAAATAATAATATGTGAGGGAGATAGTTGGACATCTGGTGATATGATAAATCCAGATATTGAAACTACCTATGTAAATCATTCAGATAACGATTCATATAGGTTACCAAAAGTTTGGCCACATAAACTTGGAAAAATGTTGGGTATTAATACACTTAATTTTTCTGAGGCAGGTAGTTCAAATGATTCGGTTGTAAGAAGATTAGTTCCTAACATATTTAATTTATTAAAAAAATATAATGCAAATGAAATGTTCGTAATTATTGGTTGGTCGTCACCGGAAAGAAAAGATTTTTTCACAGAAAGTAATTGGGAAACATTATATCCAGCTCATAATCATAGGCAAGGGGTAGAAAGTGTAAACAAATTGTGGGATATATATGTTAAACATTTTTGGAACGAGGAAGAATATATAAGTAGATATATACATACAAATTTATATATACATTATTTTTTAAAAAGTCATAATATAGAACATATGTTTTTTGACGCATTTTATGAAACATCAGAATTTGGTATCAATCACGACTTAGAAATTAGAAATATTATTGATGATAAAGAGTATTTAAAAGTTACCAATGAATTTACTAAAACTAATTCGTTTAAGAATTTTTTACTAAGACAAAATGAACAAGACTTATTCAATGATGATGACCCACACCCGAGTGAAAAAGGACATCAGTTATGGGCAGAAGAACTATCTAAGGATTTACAATGGATAAAATAACATACGCATATTTAGAAACTACAAACTATTGTAATTTAGATTGTAGTTTTTGTAATAGAACTGATGTAATCGGTCCACTCAAACATATGTCATTAGAGAATTGGGGTAAGTTATTGGACGGAATAAAACACCACCCAATCAAAGAAGCAAAACTTATGGGAATGGGTGAACCAATGTTGCACCCACAATTTGATGAAGTATGTCGTATGTTTAAAGAAGTATTTCCAAAGTGTAAACTAATCGTAGCAACTAATTGTCAATACAATGTAAAAGATAAGTTTCGTGAATGTATGAAGTATATAGATATGTTGTATTTTTCAATTGACGGATACAAAGAAAGTTATGAACGAGATAGGTCACCAGCAAAATGGAAAAAATTAATTAAATTCCTTGACCAATTCAAGTCAGTCAATAGACACGATTGTGATGTAGTAGTGAACTATGTAGTGAATGCTTATAATGTAGATGACATAGAAAAGATTGATACTTTGAGAAAAGAAAATAACTTAGGTCAATTGAGATTAAACATCGCACAAATTTGGGACGAGAAGAAAAGTTTACAAGATGATATCGCAACATCAGGATATACAACAGAACAATTAGATTATCTAAAAAATACTTGGGGTGATAACATTATGGGTAAATCCAAGTGGAATTACAATGATTGTTTTTGGGTAAACAATGCAATTTACACAACTGTAGAAGGACACGTCAAAATGTGTTGTATGAATACAGGAGCAGAACCATTTGGTAATTTGTTTGAAAACTCAATAGATGAGATTAGACAAATGACAGATTATCAAAATGTAAAGAAAGGTTGTGAAACAAACAAACCAACATCACATTGTAAGAATTGTTCATACAAAGAATTAACACCAATATTGGAGTATGTCGGAGTATGAAACCACACCTACACAGAGTAAACAGAATCTTTGATTATACTGATAAATCTGAATATGATTTTATTCTGAACCAATCAGAACGCTCACAACCAATTCCACAATCTTATTATACAAAATTTTTAAGAAGTTTAAAACAAGAAGACTTTGCATATTATCCAAATACAAAAAACTTCAAAGAAAAAATATGTGAATTTTATAATGTCAACACAGAAAATTTATTTTTAAGTGATGGCTCGGATGTCGGTATCAAGTCTATATTTGAAACCTTCACAACTTGTGGCAATATCGTTACATCTGAGCCCTCATTTCCTATGTATGGAGTTTACGCATCATTATATAATTGTCCTTATAGAGGAATAAACTATGATGTAGACTTGTTGGAGTTTTCAATAGACAATATGTTAAGTTTTGTAGATGATGAAACTCAGTTGATTATATTGGCAAATCCAAATAGTCCAATTGGTGATTACAAAACATTTGAAGAAATAAAACCATTATTGGATACAGGTAAAATAGTATTAATTGATGAGGCATATATTGAGTTTAGTGGTAAAGAAAGTATGATACAATATATTGACGAGTATCCAAACCTAATAGTAACCAGAACTTTTTCAAAGGGGTTTGGTGCAGCAGGTTGCAGAGTTGGTATGACATTTGCACACAAAGATACAATAGAACCCTTATCAAAATTTAGACAAATGTATGAAATCACAGGCGTATCTTTGAAGTATTGCGAATTTTTATTGAATAATCATCATTTGGTTGATACTTATATACAAGAGGTTGTGGAAGAAAAAAAGAAAGTGGTTTCAATGTTAAAACATTATGAGGTTATAGATTCAGATTGTAATTGGATACATTTCAATAACCAAGACGATAACAAAAAAACAAAACAAATTTTAGATAAACACAAAGTGTTGGTCAAGTATTGTAAAGTGCACCCATATGGATTTAGAGATAATTGGTGTCGTATGACAATTCAACCAGGACTTTCAGAACAAGAATTTTTTAAGGAGATAGTAAATGGATAAGCCAGTTCCAAAATATTTAAAAGGACAATACGACATCTACACAATGAAATCATTCAAAGATGTACCGGGTTGGATAAATGACGCAGAATTTGTTTATCCAAAAATGGTAAACAAAGCACAAGACGGAGACCACTTTGTAGAAATAGGAACTTTATTAGGACAATCAACTTCTTGGATGTGCCAATTAATTAAAGAGAGTGATAAAGATATTAAGTTTGATTCTATTGATTTATTTTGGCCAATTGAACACGCAATAAAAAACCACGAAGTCACAGGACACCCAAAAGAATTCAACCAATACATAACAGACTTAACAAAAGAATTTAATTTAAACACATTAGATATTATTAAACACCCATTAAGAGTGCTTGGGATTGAAAAGTATGTTAATTTAATTACTTGTGATGAACAATATGCTCACGGAATATATGAGGATAATTCAATTCAGTTTCTATGGATTGACGGGGACCACGGAAAAAATATAGTTTATAATGACTTAGTAAACTTCTGGCCAAAGATAAAGAATGGTGGGACAATAGGTGGAGATGATATGGTATACAATGAAGTTGCAGATGATGTAAAAAAGTTTTCAAAAGAATATAATGTAAAAGTCAGATATGAAAATACAGATGGACTAAACCACTTTTTAATTACAAAAAAATAATATGAAATTTAGAGAAACAAAAAAACGTTCAACATCAAAGTCAGTTAGTTGGAGACTTATAGCTTTTATGAACTCTTGGTTTGTATTGGCAGTAGGACTTACCAACATACCACTTTGGAATGCAATCATAATGAATCTAACCGGTATATTGTTTTTCTATATACACGAGAGAGTTTGGGATAATGTAGATTATGGGAGATATATTGAAAAATCTAAACAACTATAAAAAAGTAAGAGATATAAATTTTACTAAACAAGACTTAATTGATTTTGAAGAAAAGATTGTATCTTTGTGGGAGGGTGGTAAGATTAAAGCACCAGTTCATTTATCTCACGGAAACGAAGATGAATTGATAGAAGTATTTTCACGCATTGATACAGATGATTATGTATTCTCTACTTGGAGAAGTCATTATCACGCATTACTTCACGGACTAACACCAGAGTGGATTGAAGATAAAATTTTACAAGGTAAGTCAATATCATTGTGTAATCTTGACCACAACTTTTATTCATCAGCAATCGTTACCGGTGTATTACCTATCGCACTTGGAACAGCTATCGGATTAAAACGACAAAAGTCAAAACAAAAAGTGTGGTGTTTTGTTGGTGATATGACTTTTGAAACAGGTATATTTTATGAAGTTCATAAGTATGCCAGAAACTTTAATTTACCATTGTATTTTGTAGTAGAGGACAATGGAGTTTCCACACAAACACCTACAAAAGCAACTTGGAATAACAGAAGGGATATTCCTGATGATGTAATTTATTATGAATACAAATCAAAATATCCACATTACGGTACAGGTAAATGGGTAATATTTTAAACATTATAAATAGTGATGAACATTTCCACAATCTTAATGATTTTGGTAAAAGTAATTATATGAAATGCTTAGACGGAACATTTTTAAGTTCTGAAATTAAGCCACATTTTGGATTAACTATTTGTAATGTTGATAGTATTGATGAAACAAAAAAATATTTATACATCATAGAGTGTAGAACTATAAACGCAATATATTCAGGTTTTTTTAGAATACCACAAAAAGTAATTGACTTAGTAAATCAAGACAGATGTAAAGTAATATTCAGCTATGAAGCAGAGGGAGATATGGATACAGAATATTTTAATGATTGGTATAATTTATCTTGTATTGGTATGGAAGATAAAATTAAATTTTCTAATTTTTATATTTTTCATTGTGAACTTAATTGTGAAAAAAATAATGAAACACCAGTTAA
>Ga0181417_1000779_pt1 | contig 10104 bp, 4 predicted proteins | sample 40SPOviralmetaG_FD_130142 | JGI IMG/M metagenome (GOLD analysis project Ga0181417, IMG submission 130142) | Marine viral communities from the oligotrophic San Pedro Time Series (SPOT) site, San Pedro Channel, CA, USA - 40 SPOT_SRF_2013-02-13 | ecosystem: Environmental > Aquatic > Marine > Strait...
CATGTTTTGTAGCATATCACGAAGGCGGGCTGCCTCTTCATAGTCCTCAGTGTCTAATGCTGCCTGAAGACAATGTTCTACTATTTGGTAACTATAGGTGTTTTCTAATTCAACTGGTCGGTCAGCCTCTTCTTTGGGGTTAACCTTTCCTAACCAATAGGCCACCAGTTGCTGTACACGTTCCTCTTGCTCCCTCTCTATTCGTTTTTTTATAGTTTTGTATTTATACATTCCCCCTATGTAGAATCCTGACAGGAAGATTAGGGTGACTATTAGCATGTAGAATACTTCTATCATAAAGTTAGTATTATTAGATTAAGGTATTATCTTTTTTTATCTATTTTTCTTACCTGGTGAAAAGGGTTTAGATATATAACCTATATTAATTCCACGTCCACCCCGGAGTTAGTAAAGAATTAAAATACAAATGTTGAAAATTTATTTAAACATTATTCACGTATTAAAGACCATAAACACCCGTCCACCGGTGAGAGAAAGTCTTATAATTCTTAAAAAAATAATCAAATAATATAATGGCACAATTAATTAATGGGATAAACCTATTTAAATTAGACAATGCAGGAGAAAATGGAAGAATCTGTTTTGGTTCTCAATCTCCTATTACTGATACTTCACAAGCTGCAGCTACCCACTGGGTATCTAAAGGAGCTGAAGATAGCGGTATATTCGTTTATACTAATATTACTGTTACTGTTTTTCAATTAGAAAACGGTGTTTGGGCAGAATATGGTATTGTAACACCTGAAAATGGTGAATTTGAAGGAGTTGATATTCCTTGGAATGACGGAGCAACTAAAATGTTTTTTGTATCTGAAGCTTTAGCACCTGCTGATAGCGTTCTTAGAATAAAAGCTCAACAAGGACCTATCATTATCGATAGTACTCCTGGAGATATTGGAACACAAGCTGATACTGTTAAAGACGGAGATGCAGTTACTTTAATTCCATCTACTGGAACTGGAGGACCTGGTTCTAAAGGAGATAAAGGAGATAAAGGAGATCCTGGAGCACCTGGTGAAAAAGGTGATAAAGGTGATGCTGGAGAAGCTGGAGAAGCTGGAGCACCTGGTGAAAAAGGTGATGATGGAGACTCTGCTCATAAAGTATGGCAAGATGCAGATCCTGCAAACGCTGGTAAAACTGAACAAGAGTTTTTAGACTCTTTACAAGGAGAGCCTGGAGAAGGTATCAGACTTAAAAAGTATACCCAAACAGAAGAAGGTCACTTAATACCTGAAGATTCAGACCAAGATATTGGTTCTGTTACAGATCCAATCAAAACAATATACACTACAACAAATACAATGTATTTTGGTTCAACTGCTTTTGGAGCTGATGAAGATGGTATTCTAAAATCAAAAATGCTAAAAGCTGAATTTCCAGATGCAATAAAGGCTGCTCTTAATGAGAAAGAAATGTCTGAGAAAGAGTTAATGAAAGAAATTGGTTTACCAAACATGACCCAATTCAATGTAAAATTTCTAGAGCGCGCTATTCAAATACTTGAGCTTAAGACGACTGCTGGTGAAATGTTAGCAGAAGATACTACAGCTCAAGAAGCTACAACAGCAGAAATTCCAGATATTGATTACTATTTAAATAAACAAGCAGTACATGGTCAGATTGCTTCAATGGATGGTATATTGTTGCAATGGAATTCATTCACCTTTTCATGGATGAAGATTGCTGATACTAAATCTTCTACGTTTAGTATGATTTACGAACTTAGATCATGTGATGGTGAAAACGGTATCAATGTTGCTTATGATATCGAAGCCCATGCTAAAATCGGAGGAAGTGTTAAAGATAACGAAGGAAGATGTTGGACTGTCGCTGGTCTTAAAGAAGGACCTGCTTCAGAAAATTCTGGTTTTGAAAAAGTAACAGCAGGATATGAAGATTGCGAATCTTGTATTGATAGTCTTTTAGATGGACATCAGGAAGATGAAAACGATTATGTTGATGTTGACGCTCTTAATGCTGAAATAGCATTAGTTGAAAAAGAAATGGCTTCTATTGAATCTCAAATGGAGTCTAAATTACAAGAACTAACTAAAGCAGCTTCTAAAATCGAAAGAGCAACAGCTCTTTGTGATAAAGGAGATTCTAAATGGTGCGATAGAAAAGATGAATACATTCAAATGTATGATACTTTTAAAGCTGAACATTCTTCTCTTTATCTCTCGCTAATAGCATTTGCTGCTAAATTAGAGGCTTTAGAAGAGCTTAAATCAGGAGGTACATTTAACGAACAAAACAGTAAAGACGATGCGATTGGTTTTGAACTTTCTAATGGAAATGTTTTCAAATTCGCTACTAAAAGAGAATTTGGTTTATCTTTTAGAGATACTCAAGCTACTTGGGGAGATATCAAACACTTATTTGAAGATAAACTATCATGGTTTGACCACAACAACGGTAATTGTAATGCTATCCAATCTTGGTGGTTTGATGGAGATTATGGTGATGTGGGTAATTTTGGACCTGACGATTTAAGAAACGTTTCTTTCTTTGAAAAAGAAGATGATTGTAATTCTGCAATCGTTGACATTAAACTTCAAGTTGCTGTTGAAGAATCAGAAAAAAGTGCTCTTGAATTTACTGAAAGAGACTATTTCGGTTCTGTAAATTTTGTTAAAAACAACAGAACTACACCAACAGGTTGGTCTATTCACCCTATTTTAAGGGCTTATAATATAGATGTAGATTTTGCATTGGTTTATCAAAATGTTAGAGAGGCTTATTCGAATTTAGAATTTTTTGCACTTGAACATCAAAGTGAATTACACTCGGAGGTTGCAATGCTTGCTAACGCTAAGGCCTATTTTGAATGGGCTTCATTAAAGGCTAAAGCAGATGATGAAAGGGAATTGAAAACAATCAAAGAACAAAAAGAAGGTTTAGCTGATGAGGGTAGTGAATTACCTGAGGAAATGCTTATGAATGAGGCTATCATAAAAAGAAGATTAGATGCTTATGTAAAAGCAGCAGATAGTCTTAAAGAAAAAGATAGCAACTTACAATTTCCAGAGTTAAAACAATCTCAAATCAACGAACTTAGCGGAAAAGCTAGAGAAGTGATGAAGAGGATGATTGATGAAGAGGTTAAGCCTATCATTAATATGAAAGACTCAATTTGCAATCATAAAGAGATGCTAGAGCGTGAGATGGAAAAGCTTTCAACTCAATTAGCAGACTTGGATAATCTAAAAAATCAATTAGCTAGTGAAGTAGCAGAACTACAAGACCGTAAAGACGGAGGAGAACCTTGGTCTGCTGAGGATGAAGACGAATTAAAGGATAAATCCAGTGAACTTTTGGATGTTGAAAATGAATACGACATGTCTAATCAGAAATATGCAGAAGTAGTTGATACAAACAGACCTATTGTAGAGATAATTAACAAATGGGAATCTGATCTTGAAAATGAATCTAATGGCGCTAAAGCGTTCGTAGAAGCATTTGAATCTTCTAGAGAAAGTGCTGAAAAGGCAGATATGGACAATAGAGCAGATATGTTAAATTCTCAAGCTGAGAAATTAGAAGATGTTGCTCAATCATATTCTGAAGCTGAAGCTACGTTTTCAAATGAAAGAGCTACACAGGATGATGCATTGAAAAGCGTTGAAGCTGAAATTAAAACAGTTGAAGACTCTAAAAAGCAAAATTTGGATGAGCAGAAACAGACTGAAGAGCAGCATGCTGCACAGAATGATCTAGTAAAGCAAAACGAATCATTGATTGAAGAATATTCAAGACAAATTGTTGGTTTCGATGAAGTAAAATCAGAAGAAGAAGAAGGACTTGTAGAGGTTATAGAGGCTAATGAAGATACTCAAAAAGCTGCTGATGAAAACAAGGCTGAACTTAGTAATGCTAAAGATTCTAAGTCTGTAAAAGAAGAAGAATTAAAAGCTGCTGATGAAAGTATTCAAAATTTGGATGCTGCTGAAAAAGCTGCTATTCAACTATTTGAAGAAGCTGCTACTGCTTTAAAAGAAGCAGGAGGAGAAGATCCTGAATTACAAGAAGCTGAAAAAGCTGCTGCCGATGCTGCTGCTCAAGCACGTGCTGATGTTACTGAAGCTATGGAGTCTAAGGCTAAATTAGAAAAAGAGTCTAAAGAGGCATCAGAGGCAATTGCAAAGTTAGAAGAGCAAGAGCAAGAGCTAGTTAAATTAATTTCTGATGGAATTGCTGAAGAGGCTGCTGCTAAAGAGGCAATTAAAAAAGCTACAGAATCTTTAGATGAAGCAACGATGTTAAAGGCTGAAAAAGAAAAAGATTTGGCGGCAGGTAAAGAACTTGTTAAAGAATTGGAATCTGAAAGAAGTCAACTTAAAGTTCAATTAGAATCTTTAGAAGATAAAAAGTCTCAACTATTTGATGAAAAGTCTGATAAAGAAACTCAAATTGCCGAAGGAGAAAGTAAATTCCAAAAAGAGGTAGATAATCTACAAAATGCTTGGGAAAAAGAAATGGATAGTATAAACCAATTTATTGAAAACTCTGCAAAAGAGGAGGATGAATTTACACAACTATTTATTCAAACGCCTTTTAATGCAACTTCTGAAGTTGGAAGCATGGCAAGTAAAAGTTTTGAAGATTTCAAAGGGTTGATTCCTCTTTTAGCATTTAAAAGATATGCTTTAATGGTTGAAAAGGCCATAAAAGAAGAGGATGATATTCCTAATCTAAATGAATGGCTTGCGGACTTCTTTGAAAAGGCTTTAGATGTTAAAGAAGAGTTTTCTGAATATGGTTCTAAAAATGAAGATATGAAGTTTATAAAAGACACTCAGTTTGATATAAAGGGAGTTGATAAAGACTATTATAGTTTTATGAATCCTGGTTACAGCGATGAAGAAGCACTTTACATTTTAAAGAACTTCTGTTTTGCATGGTTAACTTTACCACAAGGTAAAATTTTCCATAAAGAAACAGGAAGTACTGAATCTTCAGAGCCTATACTTAAAATGAGTGGTATTGCAGAAACTTTTAAAATCAAGTTTGAAGCTCTTAAATTAGAGTTTTTGAAAGGACCTTCAGGATATAATATGAATGGTTACAGCCCTGCTAATGATTTTTATCAAGATGTAAATCAATTTGATTTTGCAGGTATGGCAAAAGCTTCTAAAGATTTAGAAGAATTAAAAGATGTAAATACAGATGAAATGTCAGAAGAGGAAAAACAGAAACATAGTGATGAATTTGATGACTTGACTGATAAGTTAAAACAAATGCAAGACGATCATGATTCCTTAACAAAATCAGATCAATTTGTTCAAATATCAGAGGCTAGAGATGCAGAACAGCACGTTAATGAGGTTGGTGATATGTTAGACAGGTTTTTCAATGAAAGATATGCGTATCCACATCATGATGTTAATCAATTTGGTGCAGGTTTCTTAGCGGATTTATTAGATACAATAAGAAAACATGAAGATGTTCTTATGGATATGAATTCAAAAGCTGATGATATTCATCCAACTGATGAATATGAAATTAACATTCATAATTATAAGATTAGCTCTGCTATCAAATATTTAGAGTCTATGCTTGAAACTTTTGATAATCTTGAACAATATTTTGTTGAAGAAGACTATACTGGTAATATTGAAAAGGTTATATCTGGAATGCAAGATACTATTTCTAAATTAACAGCTGAGGTTGATAAATTAAAACCTCAAGTTGAGGATATGGAATCTCAAATGAAGGCGTTTGATGAGCAAAATAAGCAACTAGATAGTGTACTTGAAGATGCTGAAGACGCGCATTATGCCGCTGGAGAAGCTAAAGATGCGGCACAAAAAGCTAAGGATGCTGCTGAAAAACATTATAACGAGGTTTTTAACCATCCAGAGTCTACCGAAGCTGAAAAAGCTGAAGTAACTGATGAGTTAACAACTAAAAATGATGAACTTGCAGGGGCAACTGCAGATTTTAATCAAGCAACTGCAGATGTTACTAAAAGTCAAGCAGAGTTAGATCAGCTTAGAAGTGATAGAGATGTCGCTATGGATAAATTGATGGATATGAAATCTTCTCTAGAACACAAATCTGCAGAAGCCGCTTCTTTAGAAGAGGAATATGACATGAATGTTAATGATGAAGGTGGAGCATGGAACAAATTTAAAATGGATGTAGAAGCTGATTTAAGAGGTTGTAAAGAGGAAGTTGATAAAGCTGCTAAAGAGGCACAAAAAGCTAAAGATGCTGCTGAAAAAGCTGAAGCTGAAAAAGCTAAAGCTGAAGCTGAAAAAGCTGAAGCTGAAGCTGAAGCTGAAGCATTACCTGAAGGAGAGGCACGAAAGTCTAAACAGGCTGAAGCTTATCTAGCAATGGAAAAGGCTGAGTTGTTTCAACTAGAAGAGTTGATAGCTAAAATCAAATATGAAAAAGACATGGAACATTATAAGAAATGTCAAATCAATATTGATTTAATAGAGGCTTTAGTTGATAAATTAACTGAACAGTTGGGTCTTGGAATAAGCGAAGAAGATCAGCACTTAATCAATTACACTGAAAAGTTAAATACAGAATACAAACACGCTTTAGAAGCTGTTAATAATCTGTTAAATCTATCGCGTATAAACGTTACAGTTGCTGGCGAGAATGATTATACAAATCACTTTGGTTTATTAGTTTCTCACGTAGGATTATGCGGAATTGACTGGTCTGAAAACGGACAAGGTGAATGGGATGGCGGTTTTTGGTCATCAGAAAAAGGATTGGATATCCTAACTACAAATCTTGGGAGGTCTAAAGAAAAGTTTAATTCAATTGCTTTCTTTAATGAATCTAAATTTGTTGCAGATATTGCAGCAAAACTTGATGCTCATTTCGATAATATCCAATTAAATTTATGTGAACCTGTACCTTTTTATACTGATAACAGTTCAGACGTAAACTGGTTAAGAGAAAAAGCTGATGAACTAATTAATCAATTGAAAGATGCTCAAAGAGGAAATGAAGGTTGGCAATACCCTGTAAAAGAAGGTACTCCAAAATATCCAGAGCATGATGGAAACGGAGGATTTGTATTTGATGAATATTCAAATTTAGATGAATTACTTTTAGAATTTAGTGATACAATATTACAGATTGAATTGCTAAACGTTAACCAACAATTGGTAAATGGAAGATCTGATGCTATTTATTATAACGATATGATAGAAGCTGCTTCTAAAAAAGTAAAAGATAAACATACTGAACCTATGGTTATTAAATTTACTAATAATACAGGAGCTGTAAAAAATGCTACTATAATGTATACCAATAATGGTGCTGGAACTCTTGGACTAGTTGAAATAGCCGATGGCGTAGCTGTCGCTAATCAAGTAACTTTTAATTCTATGGAAAGTTTTATTGAATTAGATGGTAAATATGCAGCACATATTGATGACTCTGCTACTAACGCTAGTAAAAGTGTTGTAATTTCTATTCCTGAAGGTACTTCTGAAATGAAAGTTTGGGGACAAATGTACTACAATTTAAATACATATGCTCAAGTATCGGACAATTACGAAGTAGAGATTGTAAAATGGGGTAATTACGCTCATGAATTGGTTGGATCTATCATGGGTCTTTATGCTGTTAAAAATGAAAATGGTGAATATCATAAAGACTTCGGAAACAGATATTCTGTAAACGCAGAGGCAGGTGTTCCTAATCTTTCAAATTGTCACATGATTGTAAAGCCTTTCGAGGGAATGGAATACTATAGAGGTATGAATGACTGGGACGTTAGCGAAGTAAAAGTGATTGCTAGCATTTTCCAGAACTATAACATGTATATAAAATCTGAAAAATCATTAACTAATAATGAAATGGTACAGTATATCCAACATTGGCAAAGTGTAGTTACAGATTTATCTAATGCTGGTTATGAGTTTAATGATTTATCTTTGTGGAATACTGCTAAGTTAAACCAAACATCTCATTTATTTAGTGGTGTAACCGTATACGGACAAGCACACTTTGATGCTATGTGGGGTCAATTTGACCTTTCATCAGCAGTTAGAGGAAACATGTTATTTGGTTACGGAACTAGATGGATATTTGGTGAAGGAGAAACTACCTTTAATCTTGGAGCATTGAAGTTCAGTGAAGATGCAGTACATTATATGCCTTTCTACTTTTTCTCAGGATATACTAAAATATTCGATGGAGAATGGAAAGATGCTATGGATCTTGACCAATATTACCGAGGAAACTTTGGTTGTATGAATGGAGTAATGTCATCTGGATATAGATTAACTGAAGAGGGTGGTTCCCAATTTGTTAATAATATGTCAATTACTGAAGCCTTTGGTGGTTGTCGTGAAGAAGATGATAAAGATAACATGGCATAATTAATGTTTGTTAAAAACTAAGATTTAATTTAAATCTATTTTTAAAGAGGGCTTCGGCCCTCTTTTTTTGTAAACATTTTAGGTTTTTATCATATAAATAATATGAAAGAACCAAAGCATTTAGATTTATATTTAGATTCACCTGATGAACTAGAATCTATTTTATATAATAATAAACATAAATTAGCAGTTACTATCGCAGAATTCTTAATATGGGCCTTAGAGAATAACGTAGATGATTTCATATTTGCAGAAGTAACCGTTAAGGATCCTGAATCAGAGAGTGAAGAACATAGTCTCACGTTAGGTTGTAAAAGAGAAGATTATCATACTGCTTTAGAAAAACAACTTAAGAATTTAATAGAATTTGAAGAATTTGAAATGTGTCCTAAATTACAGGAATGGATAGATTATTTAGATGTAGAAGAAAAAGTAAAAAAATGAAAAGAAACCAAAACTCAACAAGACCCGAACTGAATATAGAATATGTTTCGGATAATGACCAATTTGATGGTTCAGATGTTTATAAAATTTTTGATAAAATATATGAACTTAAATTTAATACAGATATTTCAAGCGAAGAAAAGTTTAATGAGCTTTTAGACTGGATATCAGATGGAAACCTAATATATAAATACAGTAGGTAGGTCCGTGAAACCCCTTAAAAATTAGAAAAGATTATGGCAAAGAAAAGAGAATGGAAAAATACAAAAGCAGAAGATGCTTGGCAAGTTTTAAGAATTCAGGGAGAATTTACAAAAGGATTCGATCAATTATCAGAATTAGGTCCTTGTATATCAATATTTGGTTCAGCTAGAACAGAACCCCTAAACCCGTATTATAAAAATGCATCTAAGCTTGCTTATTTATGTACTGAAAATGGATATGGTGTAATAAGTGGAGGAGGTCCTGGAATAATGGAAGCTGCTAATTTAGGAGCGCATGAATCAGACGAAGTTTCAGTAGGTCTTAAAATTCAATTACCTTTTGAGGCAAAAGAAAATGAGTATATAGATGAACTAGTAGACTGTAGATATTTCTTTACTAGAAAGGTTTTCTTTTTAAAATATTCTCAAGCATTTGTCGCATATCCTGGAGGGTTTGGTACTTTAGATGAACTCTTCGAAACTTTAACATTAATTCAAACAGGACACATGAGAAAAGTTCCAGTTGTTTTAGTAGGTAAAGATTATTGGGGAGGTATGATGGACTGGATAAAAACTACAATGTTCGAAAAAGAAGGAAATGTTTCAGAAAAAGATTTCGATTTGTTTACAATAGTTGATGAGCCTGTAGAGGCTATTGAATATATTTTAGATAACATTCAAAAAGACGAAGTCAACTTTTAAATATAATCTAATATTAATATAATATATAATATGATAATACAAGTTTCGTCCTAGTGTTAAAAATAAAATATACAAATATGGAAACAATAGGATTAGTTTTAATAGGTCTATGTGGAGGTGCAGCATTGGTAATGTTAGCAGTTACGTATAGGTCAATACAGGAAAAAGTTAATGTTAACGACTTTGATATTAACACAAATAAAATCTATAGAAATATAGATAATGCTAGAAATGAAATAGAGAATAGCATGGAACGATTAAGGAATGATTTAGGCGTTGAGGTACGAGCAATCGAACACGAGATATCTAAATTAGACTCTAGATTAGACTCTAGAGTAGATAAAGTTTGGAATGAACTTGAAAAACAAACAAACGATAGA
>Ga0181417_1000780_pt1 | contig 10098 bp, 8 predicted proteins | sample 40SPOviralmetaG_FD_130142 | JGI IMG/M metagenome (GOLD analysis project Ga0181417, IMG submission 130142) | Marine viral communities from the oligotrophic San Pedro Time Series (SPOT) site, San Pedro Channel, CA, USA - 40 SPOT_SRF_2013-02-13 | ecosystem: Environmental > Aquatic > Marine > Strait...
AGGTTAAAGTTTGTATCTGGTAAACTTATATTGACGATGTCGGACACAAGTGCTTCTGCCGATTTTGAACTAGCAACTGGGTTGAATGATAACAAGTGGCACGTATATGTAGTTAGCATTGACCGAAGTGGTAATGCAACAACTTACGTTGACAATGTTGCTCAAACACCTCTTAGGGACGTATCTGGAACTGCATTATCATTGGATAATGGTGGAGAGTTCAGAATTGGTTCTGACGGTGGCACTAATGCTGGAGATGGTATTGCCCTCGGTAATTACGTTGCTTTGCACAAAGGGTCTAGCGGTGCTTTAACTGCTGCTCAAGCGTCTCAGATATTTTTCTCAGCGGACTCAGCTTTAAAATTATTAAATCCAGTCGTAGCACCGTCCTTAATGGTGGACTTGCGTAAGGCAGATAAAACCTTTACCGATTTAAGTGCTAATGGACTTACCGTTACTACTAACGGAACTATTATATTTAACGAAGGTAGAATAACTTCATTGGATGGAGCTACTATTGGCGCAACTACACCTGCTGCTGTTACAGGAACTAATGTATTAGCTAGCTCAACTCTAGGTTACAAGGCTGGCAGCGGTGGAAGCGCAACTGCTCAAGGAACAAATAAAAGTACAGAAATAACACTTAATAAAATTAACGGCAAAATGACTATGCACAATGAGTCTATGAGTGCCAATGATATTAAGACTTTTCAATTTACAAACAACACAATAGCAGCTACGGATGTAGTTATTGTTAATATTGCTGACGGTGGAACAGCTGGTAATTACTTGATTAGTGTATCAGATGTTTCTACTGGACATTGTAAAATAACGCTCAAGTGCATTGCTGGTTCAGGTTTAACTGATGCACTGGTATTAAATTTTGCGGTAATTAAAGCAGTTCAATCATAATGGCAGTATCTCACAGAACAAATAGACTGAAGCTTATTGGAACTCCAGCAGTTGAGCAGTTACAAAATGGTCGGTATCAACTGACCGTTAATTGCACTACTATAAACAGTCGCGAGGACTGGTATAGTTCTAACAAGGCTCGCATCTTTCCTGACTTCGGTTCATTAGAATCCGCAGAGATGTCCATTGATGGGCTATCTCCACGGACAGGAGAAGCATATACGGATATGCGCCTCGTAGCCGTTCAGTCCAGCACGCAAGGAGGTCAATACATTGTTACCCTAGTCTATCAAACACTGGGGGATAGCTTTGTTCAGGTAAAGGACGATACTGTTAATTACACTGAGAATGGATTACGTCGAGTAATTAGAGAAAGTATTGCAAAAGCTGGAACGGATTTTCAAAAGACAGTTGGCACAACTTCTATTACATCACAGATCGACAATGAAACAGCAGTGCAGTGCTTTCTTTCTTCCTATGAAATTGATGACACAGATAGCTACAGAGAGGTAACCGAGGTATACGTAGAGCCTGGTGAAATTCAAACTTCAACAAAACCAGGAAGAATAGACGGAACAACTGAAGTGACTATTGTTTCAACGGGGACTGCGGTTGTACCAAGTGGAACTCCAATATTTAGTTCTCAAACGGAAAAGCAGGGTTACTCAACATTTACAAATACCTGCATTCAAGTTGAGTCGCCAGCAACTATTACGGGAGTAAAACAAACATACAAGGACGTTGTTCAGGTAGAGGTTCCTGGAGAAGTAAAATGCACAGAAATATCTGTATCGAGTGGAGGAATTAATGGGAACATCGCTGTCCCTGAGGTAACACCTCGTCGCAGAAAAACAATCGCAGCGCAAGTAACTGTTGAAGTTACAAATACTCCTCCCAATACTGCTAGTGTTGCATTTGATTTGGGTGCTATTTCTTGCTCAGTTACATCAACAAACGTATCCCTATCAAGGGGACCTGGCCCTACCGTAACAGTTGGGACAAATGCAGTTGTTTCACAGACTGGCTTCACGCAGAACTTTGGTGCATCAGCTAGAATACAAACTTATCCTGGTTGTTTTTTAACGGACTCAAGTTCTACGGGAACAATTTCTTATGTTTCTAGCTCAACACCAAGAGCCGCAGGTGCTGGTATTGTAAGTGATGTATTTAATTCTGACCGTCAGACCAAGTGCGTTGGAACGGGTTCAACGTCAGCAACTGGTTATACTACAACTGGAATAATAAAACGTAACAGTCGTCCTATTGTAACTGCACTGAACGGAACAACTTTTTATGAAGTCATAACCTGGAGCGTTTAAAATATGGCAAGTCAAGCAGACAGGGATACAGCACGGGCTAAGTCCAGACAAGGTGGAGGTCAAACCGCTAGTGATACAGCGAGAGCGCAGTCCAGGACTCAAGCCGACACAGCACGAGCTAAGTCCAGACAGAACGGAGGGGACGGAGGAACAAGCGAACGTATGTCCCAGCGCGAAGCTGCATCTGGGTTAAATCTTGCTGGAAACGATACAATGTCTGGCAGAGGCGGATCAAGTGCATCGCCTATCGGCGAAGCATCAGGAGCAAATGCTCCTCAGGATAGCACAGTAGCTAGACCTACTTCGGGTGACCCATTTTACACTTTTGACCGAGAAATACCTAGCGAAGAAGTTACGGACCAAGGTGTTCACGACCAGACAAACGACGTTCTACCTGTATCTCAGTCAGCGTTTAATGCTATTGTATGCGTAAATGGAGTGCCGCACTTCGCTTCTATACAAGGAGAAATAGGTGGCGAAATACTAAATTAATGCCAACAGCAACTCCATTTACATCACTAGGAAGGGGCAACGGTTTTGGTGAAGGTTGTCTTAGCCGAGTAGATACGTCTTTTTTTGACCACGTTGCACCCGTGACACTAAGTCAAGCAATGAATTTTTATTGGTTGTTTTATCGACTAGAGCATAGTGCAAGCGCAAATCGTTCTGGAAGTGGTGTTTTTGATAGCAGTGTAAGCTCATCTTTTGTAGAACCAGTTTTTGGTTCTGAAGGAGAATACAACGATCCTTACAAAAGAGTTTGTACGAACTTTGGTAACTTTAATGATCCTTTAGCCACGTCTAGTTTTGCAAATATATTTACTCAATGTATTGTATCTGCGGAAAGACTTTACGATGGTGATGTATCGGATGAAAATAACTTTATAGGTTACGGTATTGGCGATCTCTCGATTACTGCAGCTTTAAGTAGATTAGGTCGGTGTAGAGCAGAATATAGAATTGCGTCTTATCTTTTAGGAACCAACTTTAGTGGCAGTGGCACAGTGAGGTCTTATGGAACAACTGAAATTGAAATTGGAGACGATACGATACCCGTAGTTTTTGAAGCTAAGGCTAGTGGAAGAGATTTAGGTAGCGGAATATCAGTAAGCGCAAACCAATTTGGAGCTTCTGCTGGCACTTCTCAAACTTCACCCGCAACCGTTTCGGAATCAGCTTCGGTAAGCGGATTTAAGATATCGAAATATACCATTACATAGTAACACAAAGGCTATTTACCTTTTACACTTACTAACTAACCCTTTATGATATAATACAGCTATGGCAATAGGAGATACACCAAACCAAAACCTTTTCGGCACAAATTATAACGCCGAAGAAGAGGAAAGAAAGAAAGCAGAACTTGCGGCACAGGGTGCAAGGATGGGAGCTGGCGATCAGTCCTTTAGGGGTGCAACTGGCATCCAAGACATTGCTGGTATGCAAGGGGTTCCGCAGGGAGGAACGCTAGACCCAACGCAAGGAGCAAGAGACTTGCTAATAGGAAGACAATTTAACAGGGGTGGACCAGTTAGAATTTCAGATATGGGGTCACTCATTCAAGAACCGCAAAACGTGCCTGACTTAGATTCTAATATAGTCGCACAAGTTCCTGGCATTCAAAACATTAGGAACCCTGGTGCGTTTGACCCAACAAACATAGAGCCAGTTGAACAAGTGGGTCCGCCCACTACAGTTGGAGAATCTATAAGCCAAACTTACAATGAGTCTGTTTTGGCTGATTTAATTAACAGGGGTTTTGGTCAAGAAGCGTTTCAATCTCAAACACTTGACGGAACACCGACGTATTCAATTTACAATAAACGCTTTGGAACTTTGGGTTCTCAAGTCCCTTACTCAGAAGCAAGTCCAGAGGCTAAAGCGCAAGCTATGAAGTTTATGCTAGGGACAGGTGGACAAGAACGTCCTCTTCCAGAAACTCCTACATCTCCAGTTCGTACTCCTGAGCAAGTGCAAAGCATTTTAGACGAACAGAGAGCCACACAAGCTGCTTCAGCCCTTGAGGCAACCTCAAGTGTCACCCCACCTGTTGAAAGCCTTTCAGGGGGCGCACAGGGGCAAGCAGGGGCAGTTCAAAGCCCTTTTCTTCAGTCTCCCGATACACCTTCTGGTTTGGGTGGCCCACTCCTACGTGGATTTAATATGGTCAATGACGCATCACGACCACCTAGTGCCCCTATGGGTCAAGAAGCGACACGTGCCGCTCTTGGTGGTAGGACGCTCAATGAATACTTAACTGCTCCAGCTGGAACTGAGGGTGTATCTGGACTACAAACAGACCCACAGGGTCGTATGATTCCTTCTGGATTTGAAACAAGGGCAGATGCGTTCCCAGACTATGAGGATCAAGCTACCGCACGTGAGGCTAGACTTGAAGCTCGACCAGACTTTGGTGAAGCCGTAAGTGATCGCGATCGCAGAGCAGCTAGAGGAGATGGCATTAGCATGGCAGACCAAGTTGATATGGCTAAGGCAAATGCTCGTGGTGCAACTCCTCGTGAGATTGCTCGTGGTAATCAAGTTGCAAATGCACTTGGTGTTGACTTAAAAACAGGTCAGCCGTTACAAGCAACTGGTGGTCTTACGTTTGACCAAATAATGAAACTGGAAGAATTTGACTTTAAACGGGGTCAAGAGGCGTACAAGCGCTCACAAGACGATCTAATAGCACAAGGCAAGAAGACTGAAGCATTTGAACAAGACTCAGCGTTATTACGACAAGTCTCTGGAGACGCTGGACGTATTGGTAGATTAACAAACGAAGCAATTGGTCTAACAACTGAGCCTGGCACAACTGCACTATCTGGTTCTCTCTTAAAACTACTTCCAGGGTCTAACGCCAATCAACTAGAAGCTGTTCTGGAAGTTCTACAAAGTAAAGTGGCACTTGATCGTTTGATGGAAGTTAAAAAGACAGGTGCTACGCTTGGACAAGTTTCCGAAAAAGAACTTGCTATGTTGCAAAATAGTTACGACGCTTTGAAACAAGGTCTTAAACCTGAAAGATTGCGCGAAGCCTTGACAAACTATGCAAATCAACTAAAAAAAGTTGAGGATCAAACCCAGAGAGCGTTTATTGACAAACATGGTCAAGAGAAGTTTAACAAAATCATGGGAGGTGGCTCAACGGGTCAAGGTGAACCTAGATATGCCAACGATCAAGACGTAGGCGATTCAGTCGACACATACTACAACCCAAGCAAATAACATGGCTACACTTGAAGAACTTGAAGATGTTCTGGTTCAAGCTGGCAGAGCTGGTGATGAAGAGGCAGTAACTAGAATTTCGGACGCAATGAAGGCGCATCCGACCTTTCAACGCAACGCAAAAGAAAAATTAGACAGCGGCAGGTATAAGCTTGCTGACGATGGTTTTACCGAGCTTAGTAAGGACGAACAACGTGCTAACATGAGCAAACTTGCGGCGCGAAGCCTAGGTCTTAATGACGATGAGGTTGATGTTACACAAGGCATGGGGTTCAAAGGTAGATTAAGTCTATCATTTCAACCTACAGAACAGGATAAGTTCAAGGAGCTTGAGGACAGGTATGGCCGAGAAAACATTCAAGCTATAGATATAGGTGGCAAGACTAAACTTTTATATCGCGACGCTCAAGAAACAAACAATCAGTTTCGTGCCGTAGACGAAGAAGGAACATCTATTGCTGACTTCTTTGCTGATACTGCTGGTGCGGCTGTGCCTATTGCTGGAGCTATTGGAGCAGCTATTGCTACTGGTGGCACTTCTATTCCTTTGACAGCATTAGCAGCGGCAGGTGGTGGATTTGCCGCTAGCGCAGGTCAAGACATTGCAGTAAGGGCAGCAAGTGACGAAGACATTCGACTTGGAGAGATTGGAAGACGTAGAGGTATTGAAATGGCTATCGGCATTCCTATTGATTTAGTTACTGGCGTTGGAGGTAGAATTATCTCTAAGAGCGTAGGTAAACGAACAGTAGAAAAAGCAGCAGGAGACCTTACCAAGCAGGTTGATGACCTTCTTACTAAATTTGACCCAGATGCAAATATTCAACTTACACCAGCCCAAGCTACAAATGTAGATGCCTCACTAGCTCAAAGTGTTCGTGCAGGTATAGACCAAGGTGGCGCAGAGGCTCGCGCACTTGCTGCACAAAGAGACCAAATTGGTAAACTTGCAAGAATACTCAGAGGTGAAGATGTTGTAGAAGAGCCTATTGAAGATGTAATGAAGTCAATTACAGAGCGTCAGTTTAGGTTAATTGATGCCTATGAAAAACGTGTTGCTATTATGGATGCAAAACGTCTTGAAGCTGATGCACTTGCAAAAAAACAAACTAAAGTTCAAAGGCAAGCAATTGAAAAACGTGTTTTAGCTGAAAGAGAAGCCGAACTCAAAGCCATGCGTGAGCAAGCTGAAGCAGGAGTTCAGAAGTTAGTAAAAGGTCGTCAACGATTAGAATCTGCAATGGGTGCAGATATTCGCAGTCAACAGAAGGCTGGATACGATAAAACTGAAGCTGCCAATAAAGCGTTATACGAGCGAGCTTATGCTCTGACTGACACTATTCAGGCAAATACCCCTGTTTCAACTGTTAAGAAGATTCTTGATCGAATTGACGACAATGCTTTAACGCCAGACTCCCCAGAACTTAATGCTGTTAAACTTTTAAGAAGGAGAATAGCAGAAAACCCACAAGACCTGTCATTCAGAGAACTTGATCGGTTTGTAAGAGGAGTCACTGACAAAATCAACTACAAGAAAAAGTTTGGAACTACCCAGACAGAGTTCCAGTTACAACAGATCGGTAGAAGACTAGACAAACTTGTAGACGACGCAATGGGGCCACCAAAGACACTAGGAGGTCGAGGTGCTGGTGAACCAGCAAGGAAGGCGCATAGGCTAGCAAGAAAGAACTATAAAGAAAAAGTTTTACCTTTCTTCGATGGAGATCGTAAAGCCAATCTTGCTATGGTAGCTGGTGGCTCTGACGTTGCTATAGGTGCGCGTGGTGCAAATGTAATGAACAGGACTTTTGCAACAAATGAGTCCGTCAAGGATGCCCTTAACTCTGGAGTTAGCAGAAACACACTAAAGGAGGCTTATCTTGAGCGTCAAGTAGCTGCCGCAGGTGACGGAGAGATTGTTTTATCTCCTGATATTATGGCTGCACTTTACCCTAAGGGTGGTGGAAAAGCGATCGTGGCAAAGGTAAAGGCAATTAATGATGCAATTCGACGGGGCAAAAATAAAGCTTCTGTGACTGCCAAGGAATTAGACGAACTAATGTCTGACTTTACTCCAGGTGCAGCATCTAAGGCCAAGCGATACATTGAGTCAAAGGCGGCATCTCAAGCAAAAGCTAAAGCAGCTAGACAGAATGCGCTTATCAAAATCTCTAAAGGCGAAATGCCCGCCCCAGACGATATACATCACCTTGTAAATGACATTGCAAAGATGCGTCCAGGTCAGATTGCCAAGTTAATGGAACGTTTGCCCTCAGATAGAGCTAGAGCGTCACTCGGTCGGAGTGCTTTTGACAGTTTGATGGAAAAGGCTGGTAAGGCTTCGGCTAAGGCTCAAAGGACAGGTAAGGCTACAGATAGTCAGGCACTTTGGGAGCCAGACACCATGTCTAGGATTCTGAATAACTCAGCAGAGCGCAAGCAATGGGAAGCCCTAATCGGCAAAGACGTTGTTGCCGACCTAGATAAGTTAAACAACTGGTTGCTGTCTTCGTCTGCTATTACGAGAGATATGGCAGAAGGCATTGGTCGTTTTGTCACCTCTACTGGCGCAAGCGGAACTCCAAACGTGCTGTTTGTTTCCCCTCAGTTGCCTAGATGGATTGGTCGCAAGATTCTTGGGATTGTTCACACATCGCCGCTTACTCGCGCAATGATGATGAGAAAATTAAAGACAGCAGAGCTAGACGAACAGGCGATAATGAACTTGTTCTATGTAGCTATGGGAACCCAAAGGGGCATGAGTGCTATTTCTGATGAAATGGCTAAAGACCCAACCTTCTCTGCATGGGTTCAAGAGTCGTCTAAGGGTGACCCAGGAATGAGTCCTGAAGCCCCCTAGAAGGGCTTACTATCCCAGACCCTACCCCTACCCCTCGGAACAAAAGAAAAGCCCCTCAGGGGCGTCTGAGAGGCTTGCAACGTAGTAAAAACTGAGGGTATTTACCGCTCTACTGCTACGAAGAAGAATATTACTGCCATTGTGAAGATGGCGACAACGTGTGGCTCTGGCAGGTATTCCATTTACTCGTCCCTGTAGGCTGTTTTATGTGGGTTAATCATGTATTCGTCGATAGACTCTGGTTCAAACCCAGCGCAGTAGGCTAGACCACGACAAGCCTCCGTGAAGTTTGCCATGTGTGGTAATTGAAACTCAATCTCTGCGTGTTCAATGGTGTCGAGGGTTGGCATTGTGTTGGTGTATGTAAGTTTAATCATATCTATGTATTCGTTGACAAGAAGCAGGGTGTTGTGTCTCCCATCCACGCTCCTATCTGATTGTAGTAAAAGAACTCTTCTGCTTCTTCCGTTGTCATGTCGTTAGACTCTAATTGTTTTATGACCTTGCCCTTTTCGTAGCAAACGATTGGCTCTTGCCCACACCGTTCGACCACTCCGACAATACAATCATCATATCCATCCATGACCAATAGGTTGAACTCATCTGGGTCAAACCCAGCGAACAGAGACGTTAAATCTTTAGTGGCTGTTTGGCTCATGGCTATAGAAACATTGGTTCAAAGAAGGCAACCTTGGAGCTGTAAACAACACCACAGCCAACGATAGGCTTGGCGGCATACACTCTTCCGTAGTTCATGGACGGGTGGTCATGCTCTACGCCACATCCTACTTGCATACCAAAGACACACTCGTGTTGGTTAGCGTGATATACGAGGCCAGCCTGGGCGTGTAGGTGTCCTTGAACGAGAGAGTTGAACTCAGCTACAGCATTCTTATATGCAGCTTGTTGTCCACCCTTACCCTTGTCTCCGTGTCGGTAGATGACATTATCAATTACTAGATCGTGGTAGCGAGGGTGGATAGTCCAACCGTCGAGTTGCCACAGAGACTTGAAGTCCTTCATCAAATGCTCTGGTATGCCTATGGTCTTAGCCTTACGGGAAGGTAGGTCACTATGGTTACCCTTGAGGTAGTCTACTTGAGGGAAGGCTTTGTGTAGCCTCCTAACCTGCTTAAATGCCTCTGCAAACTCATCCTCTGCACTTGGCATGGACGGGTCTTTCTCGTGGTAGGAGATGGAGTTCCAATCTACTAAGTCACCAATGTGAACAACCCTGTTACACTTGTGCTTCTTCTCTATCTTCTTTAAGAACTTGATGTAGTCTTTGTGCATCGCTGGACAATGCGTGTCACCGATAATAAGGACTGTGTTTTTCTTAGGCATATTAGTAGTATTGGTTTTAGTTTGTGAGCTACATGCGCTCGCGGTTTGTCTGGCTAAATGTTCCCATAGGCTCCCATCGCTCCCTGCCCTGTATCACCCACTCTTCTAGGTAGGCTAGGTCGTCGGAGTATAGGGGTGGCTCAGAGACGATGGAGGTAAACCCATCAAACTCTAATGAATCATTGGTAGTAAACTTGACGATGACATCACAAGACTCAGCCTTGTCGTTGTCCATATTGAGCATGTAGGTGTAGTTCATAATGTTGGGTGGGTTGGAACGTAGTCTGTGGCTGGTTCGATTAAACCTTTCTGGGTGCATTTGTAGACGGTGCGGCAACACTCGTCTTGAAAGTCTTTGATGACTTGCCAGTCACTCTCTGATCTGCTGGCCTTGTTGTTATTGATGAGGGTCTGAGCTTCGTCTTCTAGTAGTTC
>Ga0181417_1000783_pt1 | contig 10086 bp, 4 predicted proteins | sample 40SPOviralmetaG_FD_130142 | JGI IMG/M metagenome (GOLD analysis project Ga0181417, IMG submission 130142) | Marine viral communities from the oligotrophic San Pedro Time Series (SPOT) site, San Pedro Channel, CA, USA - 40 SPOT_SRF_2013-02-13 | ecosystem: Environmental > Aquatic > Marine > Strait...
AGCTCAATCAAGAGACATAGAAGCTAGAGAAGAATTAGCTAATGCTCAAATGAGACAACAAACAGCATTACAGAACGCAGGTAATGTGTTTCAAATGGATATGGCACAGTTTAGCGCAGATCAGCAAACAGCTTTATCTAACAGTAAATTTTTACAAACTGTAAGTTTAACTGAAGCCTCTAATGATCAACAAGCTGCAATACAAAACGCAGTTATTGCAACTCAAGTTAATATTCAAAATGCTACATTATTGCAACAAGCAAGGATGCAGAACGCTAAAACTTTTTTAGCTATGGATATGACTAATCTTCAAAATTCACAACAGGCTAAGATTGTAAACGCTCAATTACAAAATCAAATACTTTTATCAGATCAAGCAGCTTCAAACGCTGCTCAACAATTTAATGCTACAAGCGAAAATCAAACTAATCAATTTATGGCAGGTCTTGCACAGCAAGTAGAACTAAGTAACGCTGATAGAATGGATAGAATGACTATATCTAATAATGCAGCTATAAACGCTAGAGCAGCTACACAAGCAGGAATTAATGCAGATTTAGAAAAAACTAATGCTGCTCTTGTTACAGATATAAATAAAACAAATGCAGAGCTAGAGTTTAGAAGAGATTCTTTTAACGCTACAAACTCTGCAGCTGTTAAAGCCAGTAATGTTGCTTGGAGAAGAAAAGCTAATACTATAGATACTGCAGCAGCAAATACTATAGCTATGCAAAATGTTATGAACGCTTTTAATTTATCTAGTGCAGAACTTGCATACTTATGGCAAGAAACAAGAGATAATGCTTCTTTTGCTTTTCAAGGCAGAGAAAGAGAAGAAGATAGAAAAAATGCGATTAGAGCGCAAGTACTTGTTAATGATGCTAATGCAGCAATTAATTCTGCAAACAATCAAAACACTAATAGAAGAGATTTTTACGGAAGATATTTATCAGAAATTTGGAAATAAAAGGAAAACATAATGGGATTTTTTAAGAAGATATTTAAAGGTATAAAAAAAGTTGTTAAAGGTATTGGCAAAGTAGTTAAGAAAGTAGTCAAAAGTAAAGCCTTTAAAGTTATAGCAGCAGTAGCTTTAGCTGTAGTAGCTCCACAATTAATACCTATAGTAATGAAAGGAATAACTGCGGCAGGTTCTTGGGCTGCTAATACTATAGCTACAGGAGCTAAAATGGCTTGGTCAGCTACTAAAGCAATAGGTAAGGGTTTAAAAACTTTTGGCAGTAAAGTTTTTTCTAGTGTTACAGATACTATATCTAAAGGTGTAGAGTTTATGAAAGGTAAATTAGGATTTAAACCTACTATTACTCCTGTAAATCCTGCTACAGATGCAGTTGGTTCTAATTTTATTAGTGCTGTTCAAGGTAAAAGTTTTGCAGCTCCTGCTAAAAAAACAGTAGAAGGAACATTTAAAAAAGTTGGAAAAAAACTTTTAGATCCTTTTACAAAAATATTAGATCCTATAACTGACATAGCTAAAGATCCAGTTAAAGAATTAATTGTTGATCCTCTTACTGGAATAGCAAAAGACGTTGCTGGAGAAAAAATGTTAGATGTAATAGCAGGAGAAAGAAGAGAAAAGTCTTTATTAGGCAGTCCAGTATATGCTACTAAAACAGGAGGCTTTGATTCTTCTGGAGGCTTTGCACCTTTAATGAGTTTATCTATTGATACACAATCTCCTTATATTTCTTATAATCAAGGACAGCAATTATTCGGTATGGAAGGACAAGCATAATGATAAATCCACAAACACAAGAAAGTTTTAAAGAACTACAAAGTCTTTCAGAAACAAATTTACCTGTGCCTGGACAGTCTTTAACAAACGATCCTGATACACCTTTACCGTTTGAACAAGCTCCAGTACACGTTGAGTTGTCTCCAGCAATAGACGATTTGTTAGTAAGACTTTGCCAACCTGAAATATTTCAAGGTGTTGTGGGAGCATTAGCTGACGGAGTTCCTGTAGCAGAAATGGCAGAACAAATATTGTTTGAAGGATTTGCACAAGGACAATATAATCCTGATTTAATGTTGTTGTTAGTAGAGCCTGTTATGTATATCTTAATATCTTTTGCAGATATGGTAGACATCGAACCTCGTATTGATGATGAAGATGAAGATACTCCTGAAGAACAATTAAGTAATATTGAACAGGCTATGGAAAAAGCTAAAGAAAACTTTGTACCTACACAAGTTCCTAGTTCAATAAAAACTAAAGTAAAACAATTAACAGAAAATATAGACATTAAACCTAAAAGTTTATTAAGTAAAGAGGAAGAATAATGGCATCATTTAAAGGTTTTGTAGAAGGTCTTACAGGAGTAGCTAGTGAAGTAGGCTCTCATCTTTTAGATCCTTCAGGTAAAAAAAGAGGAACAGTAGCTTATGAAGAGTTAATAAATAGTATGCAACCTGCCCTTGCTAAAGAAGTTTTAGATTATGAACGTAATACTCGTTTTTGGGTAGAACACGATGCTATGTTAAAAAGAACTAATAGAAGTTCTACTGATTGGAGAAATGCTAAATTAGAAAATGAATTACTTATTCTTAAAGATTTTTATAAAGATACTGACTATACTTTTGATATAGCTGCAGAAAAAAATAAACTTAAAAATAGCCCGGAATTTCAAGCTAGACTAGATCAGTACGAAAATTTAATGAATAAAGGTAAACAGTATGAACTAAAAATAGAAGACCTAAGTACAGAAAAAGGAAAAGCGCAAAATAGAGCAAAACATATAGGGCCTATACAAGCTAGAATGGAAGCATTAGGTAGAGAAATTTATAAAAATTATGGATTAAAAGGAGACATTAAAGCTATACTTGGAAATATGGGTATAGGTAAAGGAGATGAAAGGTCTTTAACAGAAGTGTCTCTTGGTAATAGTAATTTTAATGTATTACTTCCTGAAGCTGCAGACTCAATAGAACAAAAAAGACTTAACTCTATTGTTAAAGCTATAGAGGGAGAAGGTATAAGTAATATAGATTTACAGTTAATGAGAGCTACTCAAGAAGGCATTACTGTTGATCCTACTTTAACATTAAGAGATCCAGTAAATGTTTCTAAATTACTTATAAATACAAGAACGGAAAGTGTTCTTAATGGATTTTATAATGTTCAAGCAAGTCCTAAAGATTCTTCTTTTCCACAAGTTCCTGATTCAGAAAAAATACAAATAGGAAAAGATTTAGAAACTCCTGCTGAAGTATTGCATACTTTATATAATCAAAGTAATGGAAGTTTTTCTGCTGAACAAGGAGGAAATGCTTTTGCAGATATTAAAGCAGACCATCAACAGATTGCAGCATTAATTGCTAATATAGGTACTAGCGAAGATTATAAAATTAATATTGTAGAAAACTATAGTAAAATATCTATGGCTGCTTGGGATATAATAAAAAATAGAATAACACAAAATAAAATAGATTCTGCAGATCCTTTAGATTATGTTAGAGGTTCTTATAGACTTATGTACACTCCTTTAGATAATAATGAAAAATTAAATCTTATTGCTAAGATGCCTGAAATTTTAGAAAGTTTAGGAGGTAAAAAAACTCAAATTTCTAAATTTGTTCCTGAATTAAAAAAAGCTATGAAACAAAGTTTAGGAGTAACTAATTTAAATGTTGTTCAAGATACTGTAAAAGTTATTAAAGAAGGGCCTCGCTTTACAAGTCAATCAGATGCTATAGATATGATAAATTATATTAATAATCCTGAAAGTGAATTTAACGAACTGTCTGAATCAGAAAGAGAATATTTATCAGAAGAAGTAACTAATAAATTTAAAAGTGAAAGAGATCCTTTCTTTACTCCTACACAAGAATTAGGTTTTGATTTTTATTCAAGAAGATTACAGAAAGATATAGACTCTGGAGAGTTTAATAATATTACACAAGAAGTAGGGCCGATACCAGAAGAAGAAGAAGAAAGCAACACAGATCTTTCTGATTTATCTTCTGCAATAGATGTAATGGGAGGAAAACAACCTTCTTTATTAGAAGAAGATAAACCTATAAAATATTCTAAAGAATATACTCCTAGACAAATGAATAACAAAGTTGTTTCAGATGTTTTAGATATTGCAACTTCTATAAGTTCTCAATCAAAAGATTATAATTCTACTATAAAAAGATTTTTAATGATGGTAGCTAATTATGAAAGTGATTATGGAACAAACCGAAATACTTTTAGAACTAATCCTGATCGTGCAACAGGCTTTACACAAATGATTCCTAATCAATCTATAAAAGAAATTAGAGAAGTATTAGATCCTGCTTTAAAAGCTAAACGAGGCGGAACTATTAGAAAATACAATCAAATGATTATTGAAGAATTAGGTTCTGAATACGATTTATTTAAAATGACAAATGAAGATATGAAAAAACCTTTACATCACGCACTAATGGCTAGAGCTTATTTACTTAGATTTCCTACTTTACCTGAAAATGAATTAGAGTGGGGAGAATATTATATGACACATTGGAATACAGGTGATGGTTATGCAACAGCAGAAAAATTCTTAAATAAAAATAATATTAAATAGGCATTTAATTATGGCTAGTCCTCTTCAACTTGAAACTCCTGAACAAAAAAGACTCAGGATCGAACAAGAAAAACTTCAACAACAAATGGGAAATATAGGCTTTTCATCTATAGAGTCTCCTGCGCCTGTAGAAACTACTGAGCTTCCTGAACAAACTGTTTCTTCTTTACAGTCTTTTAAAAACTTTGCAAAAACTATTCCTTCTTATGAGCAAGATACTTCTGTTCCTGTTTCTATAGATGTTCCAAAAGTAGATACAGCTTTTACTTTTGAAGATTTACAAAATAAAGCAAGACAAGCTGCTGTAAAAGATAGAGAAATACAACGACACGATTATTCTAAATCTTATTCTGTTACTGATCTAGAATTAGGAAGAGGCCCTAGAAATGAAGAAGGAGAATCTTTTATTGAAGTAGCTGAAAGATTTTTACCTTCAATAGGAGAAAGCGAAGATATAAAAGAAACTATGAGAGATAGTGATTGGTCTGTAGGAGACGCTATAGCTTTAGGAATGAAATCTAAAAAGTGGACATATCAACAAAAAAAAGATTATGCTTTTTTAAGACCTGTATGGAACGATGCAGAATTAAATAATTGGGGAGAAATATTAGAAGCTACTAAAGATATAGGTATAGATATAATTGCTGATCCTATGAATTTATTTTTTGCATATCTTACTGTACAAACAGGAGGAGTTGGTGGTTTAGCTTTAACATCAGCTGCTAAAATATCTACTAATCAAGCTGTTAAACAAGGAATGTTAAAAGTTGCTAATAACGGAACTTTTAGAGCAGCAAGTATGGGATTAACAGAAGGTTCTTATGATGCAGGTATGATTAATCTTGGCAATCAATTAACAGAAGTAAACACAGGACTTAGAAAAGAATTAGATAAAACAGAGCTTGGCATATCTACAGCAATAGGAGCAGGAGCAGGTGTAATTTTAGCACCAGCTGCTTATAAAACTACAAACTATTTATTAAGAAGAAAAACACAAAAAGTATTACAAGATCTTCAACTTGAAAAATTTTCTAAAGAAGGTTTTATTGGAGGGCCTGTAAGTAAAGAAAAATTTAATGAGTATAATAAAACATTACAATTTTTTGATTTATTAATGTCTAATACAACAGGTAAAGCTACAAGTAAATTTATCGAAGTTTCTAAAGTAAGTCCAACAATAAAACAATTTATACTAGGATTAAATCCTAAAGCATTACAGCGTATTACTACTGCTAGATCAGACATTATTGATGCGCCTATTAGAGCTACTTCTAGAGAAGGAGACTTAGGATACTCTACAGATCAAGAAAGATTAAGTGGTTTATATACAACCTTTATAGATGAAGTTTTAGATTCTGATATATTTGGAAGAGTAAGAGATAGAGGTAACGGTTGGTGGAATTTAGGCACAGCTTTAGATACTAATGATAATTTATCTTTAGCTTATTTATTAACTAAAGGAGATCTTTTAGATAATTATATTAGAGTAACTCCTGCAAACCCTAATAAACCTTTTGTTAATTTACAAGTTCAAAACAAAGTAAAGAATATAGTTCCTGATTCTAGAATTACAGAAATGCAAGAAAAATATGGATTAGAATTTAGTGAAGAGCTATATGAAGCAGCTGCTAAAATAAGATATTTTTTCAAACAAATAGAAGTAGATGCTAAAAATATTGAAGGTATTCGACCTGATGGTTCTTTTAGAATGACTGCTTTACTTGATGAAGAACAGTCTATTCCTAATTACTTTCACCGTATATTAGATTATGACGCTATAACAGCAACTCCAGAGTCTAGAAAGATCTTTAGAGATATGTTAGTTCGTTCTGGTCACGCAGATCCTATTAATACTGTTAAAACAGATGATATTATTTTAATTGAAGACGCTATAAAAATGAAAGGATCAGGAGGAAGAGAAAAAAATATTCCTGATATTGCAAGATCTCCTAAAAGAACAGCGTATATTGAAGACAATACTATAGATAAAGAGTATTTTAAAGATTTAGATTCTCCTTTTTATGAAGGTCAAAAAATATTAGAAAGATTTGATAGCTTTGAAGATTTAGCTTTAGATGTACTTAGAAAAGAAAATGGAAATTTAGATGAGACTTCAATTCTACAAAGAGCTAAAGAGTTAAAAGCAGACGCTCTTATGAGAAAACTAGAAGAAGAGCAATATTTTAAAACAACTGCTAGAACAGCTAACGGAGGTAAAACAGAGTTTCTTAATAACAGAGTATGGTATATGTTAGATGATGAAGAACTTATATCTAATGGTTTTATTAATACTAATATGCTTCCTTTATTAAAGGACTACGGTTATACAATGGGACAAAAAATAACTGAAGCTAAATATTTTGGTTTTGGTAGTAATTTTAGAAGAGAATGGATTCCTGAAATTAGAAAAGAATTAGAAAGAAGTGGAAAATTTAATAAAACAGAAATAAATAAAACATTATCACAGCTAGAAAAAATAAAAGATTTAGCTGTAGGTTCTCCTAATAGTCAAGTAAAACTTCCAACAAGACTTATTAATACATTAGATGTACTTAGAACCTCGCAAGTATTAGCTCACCTTCCTTTTGCTGCTGTTTCAAGTATTACTGAACCTTTTATTGCTTTAAGTAAAGCTGATTTACTTAGCGATACTCCTAGTTTTGTAAAAGAATATGCTAAAGCAGGAATACAACAATTTAAAAAGAACTTAGGTGTTAATGGTAATTTATGGAAACAAATAAGTTTATCAACAGGAAGAAAAGTTTATGGTTTTAAAAACCTTACTGATGAAGAGTTTTTAGATGTAAAAAGATGGGGTGTTGCTGTTGAACAAAGTATGATGGCTAGAATTGAAGGTATGTTTGCTGAAAATATACAAAACAAATCTGCTAGAAATTTAAACAATATGTTTTTTAATTTAAATTTATTACAGCCGTGGACACAAGCTGTTCAAATGGGTTCTTTTAATTTTGCAAAATCAAGAACAATTAGAATAACTAGAGAACTAACAGAAGGTAAAACTCAATTTGGAAGAAAATTAACTAAAAATGAAATAAAAAGAAGACGAGAACAGTTACACGAAATAGGAATAGACTATCAAGACTCTATAAATGCTTATCAAAACTCTATTGTTAATGGTAAATTTGATTTAAAAACTTTTCAAAATCAAGCTTTTTATGATACACAATTAAATCCGGGCGCACAGTTATTTGCTAAAGAAGTTATTTTAAATCCATCTGCTTCTAATTTAAATAAACCTGCGTGGTTTAGCAATCCTTTTGCACAGCTTTTGTTTCAATTCGCAGGTTATCCTACAGCATTTAACAATACTGTTCTTAAAGGTTTTGCTAGAGAGCTTACTCGTTATCCTTTACAAAGCGCACCTAGTATATTAGCAGCAACTACTATGATGATAGGAACAGCTCATTTAATGAATACAATAAGAAGTCGTGGTGAAAATTTAAAAAATGATGATCAAACTTTACTGTTAGATGCTGTTGAAAGACCAGGCTTATTAGGTTCTGCTTCTCATATTTATAGATTTAATAAAGGACAAAAGTATACTCAAGGTTTTGTAGGAGGAGTTACTAAAGCATTTGGTGGGCCTTTTTTATCAGACTATACAGATGCTATACAATATAGCTCTAGCCCATATGAAGTAGCAATACAAAACGCTCCTTTTTGGGGTGCGTTGTCTACAGATTCAAGAAGAGAATGGAGAAGATATTCTAAAAATAAATATCACGATCATTTTGGAAAATCTAAAAAAGATATACGTTCTATAAAAAGAAAAGGTGGTATAGTAGAAGATGTATTAAATGTTAAATCAGAGCCTGATGAGGTTAAAATGAGAGGTCTTCCCTATACTTATAGTGAATTAGCTGGGCCGTTGTTTCAAGATGAAGAAGAACGCGGTGCTTTTGCAGAAGGAGGAGAAGCTACTTCTATTAAAGATAAAGATGCTGTTTATAATTATTTAACTAAAGATGAAGATGAATATAATGTATTTATAGATAAAGATCTTATAAGGACTTATACAAAAGAAACTTTACCAGACTTAGATATAAAAGATACATACTACACAGGCTTTAAAGGCAACACAGTTTCTGACAGACTAAACAGCGTAAGACAATCTAGTACAATAGGACTTCCTGTAACTAAAGATAAAACAAAAATAAAAGGTGGTGTAAAAGCTTTAGGTAAAATTAAATTTAAAAATGTATTGAAGCTAGATATAGACTTAGTTACTCCTGATAGTGTACAGGCAGAGATTAATAATAATATGGATAGTGTTATTAAGATTGAAGATAAGGTATTAGGTAAAGAAATAATTAATGCTACTACTGATAATTTAAAACTTAGAGATGCTGTTCTTAATAAAGATGATAATGTTACTAATGAAAAGAAAAAAGTTATCGAAAAAAACAAAAGTTTTCTAGTAAGACATCAGTTACTTAAACTAGGCTATGATGCTATAGAGACTAAAGAGGGCTATACATTACTTAGAGAAAATCAATTCTTACCTACAGAGATTATGGAAAGAACTAAAGCCTATGGTGGCGGTATGGCTTCTGCGTTAAATAGAAGACAACAGTATGGTCTCGGTGGTCGTCTTGCTTCTAAGTTAGCACAAAGATTATCTAGAAAAGTAATGCCAGCTCCTCAACGATTTTTAGATAAAGAAGATAAAGCATATAAACCTTTTTTAAAAGACTTTGAGTTTACAGAAGGAGGAAGATATATAGAAATGGATAAAAAAGGCCCAAAAGATATAACAGGAGAATATCCTAAACAAGCCAACATTTCTGTAGACTCTGAAGGTAAAGCTTCTTTAAGTATATCTAAAGAAATTTTTACAGAACCTCCAGAAACTTCTGGTAAAATTATTAGAACAAACTTATTTAAAAAGAAAGCAGGGTGGAAATGGCTTGTAACTCCAAAAGGTTTTGATCCTAATCCTAAAGGAACTTTTCCTATAGTTTCAGTAGAAACTGGAAATAAACATTATTATTCTTTATCAACAGATTTTCCTGAAGGAGTACAATTAAGTCGTTATGATAAAAAGAAAAGTGAACCTAGATTAAGACCAACAACAAAAGGAGATTTAAAGTTTGGAAATGTTGTAGGTAAAATTTCTGTTAGAGGAAAAGAACATCCTGTGTATGACAACCTTACTGTAGAATCTTTATTAGATAATAAACAACAATTTAATAAAGGTGGATTAGTTAGAAAAATAATAATGGAAGAAAATGACTAAAGATATGTTTACAAACGATATACTTATAATGTACCACGAAGATGATTTAGACAGGGGGTATCGCATAGATTGTAAGATGCGAACTAAACAGGACTTAGCTTGGTTAAAGCGAGAAGAGTTTAGAAAAGTCTATGAAGAGCTTTTAGAAGCTCATTTAAAAGGGATGCCAGAACTACCGTTAGAATTAGCTATGGAGTCTGTAGATAAAATACTACAAGGTAACATACGATTCAATCCTGATGAACTAACTAGAGGCAA
>Ga0181417_1000786_pt1 | contig 10061 bp, 8 predicted proteins | sample 40SPOviralmetaG_FD_130142 | JGI IMG/M metagenome (GOLD analysis project Ga0181417, IMG submission 130142) | Marine viral communities from the oligotrophic San Pedro Time Series (SPOT) site, San Pedro Channel, CA, USA - 40 SPOT_SRF_2013-02-13 | ecosystem: Environmental > Aquatic > Marine > Strait...
AAAGGATAATCATCATTTACAAACGAGCATCTATTGATATACCGAAATGTCTTTTTATTTTCTTCCCAATTGTTTAAAATACTCATTATTATTCTTGTATCTAATTTCTTTTCAAGATTATAAGATACCCGAAAATTAAACTCATTTACATTTACAGGGAAAACCCGTTTCTTATCAACCGAATACAAAGCTTTCTCTATAAATAACAGTGTTGATGGGTCATTTTCATACAATTGCTTCAAATTATTCGTTTTACAATACATCTGAATTGCTTTCAAATTATTAATCTCTATACGATTAGAAGACATTCGTTTAAATCCAGATTTATTTGTATATTCACTTTGCATTCTCAAAAAGTAGGATGTTTTATTATCTAAATATCTAAATCCATTTGATTTTAGTTTTTTGATAACATTATCATAATCATTACGATTCAATGGTCTATTCCCTTTGGTTCCAAATTTGACTTCTAATTCAGGTGTAACGATTGATGATGTATTTATATTAACACTTTGGTGATATAATTTTACCAACTTGTCAAAATCAGTTTCATCTTTATCATCACGGAATTTTTTTTCCTCTTCTTGTTTTGCTAGTTGTTCTTTTTCTTTTGCCTTTTTATCCTTTTTATTTTGCTTTTCTTCAGCATATTCTTTTAAAAACCATTTTAAATCATTGAAATTAAAATCTTTAATTTTATTTTTTGCTTTTGAAGATAAGTTTTCATAAACAGAATATAAGTCACTCGGTAATTTTGATAAATCCATTTTATAATTATATAATACTATATAATTATATTTTTATATTGTTCTTCATTTTTTTTAAATAATCTAAATCTTGAAATCAATAAATTAAATATTATGCTGATAAAAAGAACTAATGATTATGATAAATGATGTATAATTTGCTCGTATAAATCTGCTTTTTTCTTCTTTTTACTTGTTCCATCTATTATGACAGATAATCCAAATTTTTCACACATACTTACCAAATCATCTAGTTTATAATAGGATACAGATTTAATCGGACACATTATATTGTTAGTTTGGAAATATTGTGAGTAAACTTTTTTCCATTTTTCATCGTTTTTTTCACACGTTTCAAACCCAAATTTTTCATAATTAGAACTATTAGCATTGAACTTTGTATTATATATAATAAAAACTTCTTCGTCATCTGTAGATAATAATTCATAAAAAATCTTATTTTTTACAAAAATCACATTGAGTTTCTTAATTGCACATAAATTCAAAAATGTATTAATATTAATTTTTTTTTCAACTATAAGATTATTCTCAAAGTCAGATAATGACATTATTTTTTGTCTTTTTATGATTTCTTTATGCTCTTTTATGTTTTCTATATATTTTATTTTGTCTTCCTTTTCAATCGAAAAACGTTTGTTTTTATTGTATTCATAATCCATTATTCCATTTTGCATTATATAAAATATCCAATAAAGAGCATCTTGGTCTCTTGGATAATATAGAGCATCTTGTTTTTTATATGTATTATTATTGGTGTTATTATTGGTATTATTGGTATTATTATTGGTATTATTGTTGGTATTATTGTTGGTATTATTGTTGGTGTTGTGCTTTTTAACATTAACATTATGCTTTGATAATATTCTCTGTTTTGTCATTTTTACATATTTTTCACAAATAATATAATCGTGTAATTTATTCATCACATCATTATATTTTTCAAAATCATTTTTAAATCCCATTTTACTTATAAGTGTTATTATATTATAGTATCATATCTTTAAATATTTTTATTATTATTTTATTTTTTAAGTAGAAAAATATGTATTAATATAATTTTCTTTTTTCTTTTCTATATTATTAATTTCATTTTCCTGTATATTTACATATTTTATATATTCATTCAATTTGCCAATTATTTGGTTACTTAATTCTGTCATATTTATATGAATTCCATATTTGTTCTCATTAATACATTTTTGATTTGATTCATATATTATTTTTAGTATTTCAACTTGATTATATTTATCCATACTTTCAATAAGTTGACGAATATATTCTAGTTCACTAATAGAAAAGTTATTATTTTCATTTACAACCGTAGTTATTTCCATTTTTATTTTATAATATTATAGATTTCTTTTTAAATATTATTATAAAATATTTTTCTTTCAACACTTTATTGCATTTTAAAAACATATAAATTTATTTTAGTAATATTACTTCTTTATTATAATTATTGTAACAAAAAACGCAATAAATACCCCCATAATTAATATATGATTTAAGCAAATTGCTTTGTCTGACTGTATATTTTGCTTATTAAGTGTTAAAAAATTCTTCTTAAAAATATCATTATCCTTTTTTATTTTAGTTATTTCATCATTTAGTTGATTAACTTTTGTTTTTAATGATGATAACTCAAATTGTGTTTCAATCGCAATTATTTCCATTTTTATTTTATAATATTATAGATTTCTTTTTAAATAAAATTATAAAATATTTTTACCTTTTACAGTTCATCATTAATAGAATCAGATGTATTTATTGTATCTTCAAGTGTTTTAATTCTTGTTGTATTTTTTCTTATTGCTCTTCTGAAATTATTTATAGTCTTTCTTATATTAAATTTACGACCTCTTTTGCCCTCTATAATTTGCAAACAATTAGAATTTATACACATCAATATGAGTAAACATACGACCACAAAAGTAAAAAAGGTTTCTTTTTTATTAAACTTGTAATATTCTTCAATATATTAAGCATTAATTATACTATTATATTATATTATATTTTATTAATATTGCTTTTTTATTTTACATATTCTTTTTATTTTTTCTAGAAGAAGAATTTGTTTTATGAAGTGGGTTTCTTGATAATTCACCAATAATGGAAACATTTGGGTCATTTAGTTCAAATCGTTGTCCTATAACTTTGACAATTATTTTATCTCCTTCTTTTATTGCGTTGAAATTTTTATCTCCTTGGTGATGTTCTTTTGCTAAAAAGGCAATAATCGGAGAAGGAACAAACTCATTGCTTTCACAACGCACACCAGCTTTTGTCACATTTTTGGCTATACATTCTACTAGCATTCCTTCAACAGGAAAACAAAGATAACAATCAAATATAACATCAAATGAAACCTTATTGCCTTCAAATAAAGTTCCACAAGAGTAACTAAGTATATTGCAAGAACCTGGTCTAATAAATCCATCAATTTGACACTTGCCTTCATAATTGGCTTTCAAATAAGTTTCAATTGTTTGTTTTATGTTTTTGCCAATATTATTAATTGGTAGTATAATTTTCTTGGTGATTAAACCGCGAGTAAATATTGTTTTCAAAGGTCCTTCCATAGTATATTATTATATAAATTATTCTTTAATTTTAATTTTTAATTCATTTTTTTAATTTATTCGTTATTGTTATTTGTTTATTTTTTTGGTTTCCGCCCCCTTCTTTTTGGTTCATCGTCCTTTTTATTTTTATTTTCAGATTTATCTACAATCATGTTTGATTTATTTACAAAAAGATTCCAAACATTAGATAGTACAGCATTATCCAAATTAAGAAACCATCTTTCTCCATTGTATTTTGTTTCTTCATAAAATCTTAATGCCATTTCAGCAAACGCACATAATTCTCCTCGTGTAATCTTTTCTTGTAATCTATTTCCTTTATTGTCTTTAATTAGTTTAGTATTTTCAGTGTTAAATAATTCTTTATTTACAATGCGATTAATTTGACTCATTATTGTATTTTTATTAGATTCTATACATCTTGCACCAGTATCACGGTCTTTGCTAGATTTCATTTCTTTCATTTTAAAAACACGATTATTATTATTTTTTTCATAAAAATAAAATCCTATTAAAAATTGACTATTTATATTTTCACGCAATTTTATATTTACAAATTCATCTTTAGAAGTCATATTTTTAATCGCGTAATCATCTATTTTTTCAATTTTTTTTCCGGATATTTTGAATATATTTAATACATCATTGCTTTCATACAGAAATACATATTGAGATGAACCAATAATGAAAGATATATTTTTATCGAAAAAATCCCTAATATAAAATTCAATACTGTTTCTTGATATTGAAGACAATGAATAAATATATTCTAATAAATTTTTCTTATCAATATATCCCAAGTTATCAATTATATGTGAAATTAAAATATTCATTTTATAGTTTTCATAATCCTCCAAATTTTCTATCAATTTAGGTAATATTTTATTATAATCAATATACCAATTTTTATCACCAATGATATCTTCATTATTGCTCTCATTATATGGATTATCAATAAAGGCTATTGTCTTATTTATAGTATTAACAATATTATAATCTAATTCTTGTTCTTGTTCTTGTTTTAAATCATCGTTTATAAGAATATCAATTTTATTATGTTTAAAGTCAACTGGAATGCTTCTTTCAATTAATGGAATATTGATGTCGCTGATTTCAGAAGGTTGAAATAAATATAAATTATCTATATTAACCAACCTTCCTTCACGACCAAATTTATCAGTTATAATTTCTTGATTTTCTATTAAATATGTAAGAGCACCAAAAATTTGTATCAATGGATAATGTTTAATAATATTAATTTTATACACAAGTGTATCTTTATCATAAAAAAATTGGGTAGTAAATAATTGTTTAATTTTGTTTATAATAGTGGTTATATTTGTATTTATAAAATTTTCATTATAAGTGTCATAATTAAGTTCATCTAATTTATTATCATTTTGACAAGAATATTCACAAGTTTCCATAAAATCACAATTACTAGAAAATGGTTTATCACCCACTTTAAAGTTAGGTACAGTCATATGATTGGATAGAAATTGTTCTACTTCAATATCCATTTTTTCTTCGCTGAAATTCTGTTGTTCTGCATTCAAAATACAATCAACTGAATTTTCCTTTAAAATACGAGTAATTTGACCTATTTGTGTTGCTTTATATTCAGCAACACGATACAAATACATATCAGCAGTTTCTTCTACATTATTGTCTAATGAGGTTCCATGCATAAATATTTGAACGTTTCTTTTTTCAAAAGGAAGTTCTTTATGACTTTTATTACGGACTGAACGACCAATAATTTGTTCTATGCGATTCATATTATACCAAGGATCCAAAATATGAACTTGGCGAATAAATTTCAAATCAATACCTTCAGAACCAGAACGAGAAATTAGTATAATTTTTACTTTATTTCCATCTTTATTATCGTCCTTTGTCAAAGCTTTTACTTCAAAATTATTATCAGGTGAAAAACGAGAATCTCCTGTAATTAACGAATATCTGGCAGGCATAAAATCATTTCTATTTTCAGGAGGTTTCATAGTTCTTACATCAACAATACTTGTAGGAGGTTCTTTAAATAATGATTTAGTATTTTTACCAAATCTTGCAAAACCATATTCTTCCAACGCAAGAGCCATTGGAATCAAACCAGAATCAATATATTGCGAATAAATTAAAATTATACCATCATTTGGTTTATCCAATAAAGAATTATAAATATTATCTAAAACTGCTTTTATTTTGATACTATATTTGCCTATAGATTTATGAGAAAAAAATCTATCATAGTTTTCATTATACTCATAATTGCCTTTAAATGGAGGTTTTACAATTTCTTCAAATTTTACTACTCTAGACAACCCTTTTTTACCAAATAAATCATTCGGTGAAACTATATTTTCGTGTTGTGAATCAAATTCAACATCAATATTATCTTCAATGTCTTTGGAAACATCACTGTCCATAGCAACATCAACCGATGAACCGCCTTGGTTATTGTAAATTTGATTTTCATCGTCTATTTTGTCGTCACTTTTTGATTCTATATTTTCGTCTATATTTTCGTCTATATTTTCAACAATAGTTTGTGACGAAATAGAGTTAGAATTGGCATCTAAATTTTCATTATAATTAATTTTTGGTATATTGCGAATAACATTTGCATATTCTGGATAAGGAAATGAAATAATTAAGGACTGAATTAATCCTTGTAAATAAGAATAACCGAATGATTCCATATCTTCTAATCCAGGAAGCTGCATTTTTTCTCCTTTATTAGTAACTCTTGTATTTTCCTTTCTCTTCAAATAATTAACAATATATTTGTAAATGCAAGATTGACAATTTCCACAACCGTTACACTTTTCCATTTGGTTCAAATAAATATCAATTATTCTTTTTCTGGACTCTTCACTTATTCTTTTCAAATTAAATTGATATTTTGGATATTTGTTCTCGTAATGTAAAACAGATTGTTTCTCATTAAAAATAATGGGATAAACACGATAAGGAAACGTATATGGATTTTCTCCTTTGACAAATGATATATATCCGGTTGCTTTGCGAGCAATCAGTTCCTTTCCACCTTCTTTAATTTCTCCATTGCTTGTGAAAACATCATTCATATTCATGATACTTCTTTTATCATTAATATTCATCAAATTAAGTAACCATATAATTTCTTTATAACTGTTATACATTGGAGTTGCTGATAATAATAGCAATCTAACATTGTCACTATATTTTACCAAAGTTTCTAGTAAAAAAGGCGTACAATCTTGACGAGAATTTTTTATATTTTGCTTCTTTGCTCTATCATCTTTTGTGTTGCGATGTAATAAACAATGTTTATGGTCGCCTTTTTCAACTGTTCTTATATTATGAACCTCATCTATAACAATTAAAGAACCATTAAAAACTCTTTTTAGAGACTTTACCATTGAAGTAGTTATTTTAATTTCATCGTCATTTATTATTGCATTATTCGTCAAAACACGATGGATATAATTTGCAAATTTTTCGTATCCATAAAATGAATAATTGTTTGTAATTAATGTCTTTGCCATTGAAACAATTTTTTCTTTAGGAATATTTTTTATATTGGTAGGATTTATTTCGTGTATAATTTTATTTCCAGCACAAGTTTTAGAACTCCATAAACCATCACGATTTACTAATTTATTTTCGTCAAATAATTGGTTTTTGAAATTATCTTGGACGTTTTCAGACGCAATAAATATAACTTTTTTATTTAACCCAATTTGTTTCATATAATCACGCATTTCTTCACAAATTCCAATAGCACTACATGTTTTTCCTGTTCCTAAACCGTGATAAAGTAATAAACTATTATATGGGGTTTGAAAAGACATAAAATTTCGCACAAAATTTTGATGAGGTTCTAATTCAAATGGCATTTTAGATAATTTATCCGAATGTTCTTTTATATTTTCATGAATAGTTCCATCAATTTGAGTATCATGAAATTCTCTTTTTTTAGAAATCTTTTCAACAAAATTAGGGTCATTTAAACTAGGATATAAAATATTGTCAGTTGAACCTTCTAATTGTTCCCTTTCACTAATTTCATTACTTTGCATTATATTATTACAAGTTGTGCTATATCTATTAAAATCATTGCACACAACATCTTGTTCCAAAATAAGTTTTTTATTTTTGGGTTTTCTTTTCTTTTTTTCAGTTTTTAATTTTGATTTTGATGCTGATTTTGATGCTGATTTTGATGCTGATTTTTCCTTCTTTTTCTTTTCATATGGTTCACATTCACCAGTTTTTTTATTTTTGCGAGTTCCTTTTGGACAACGTGGCATACTATTATATACTTATATAAATAATATTCATATTCATATTTAAATCTAATATTATTTTCTTGACTTTGACAATATTCAATTATAATGCAACTTATACTCTAATAACACGTCATTAATATTTGTTATTAACTTTCTTTTTTCTAAATTGTATGGTCTTATTTTTTCTATACACTCTTCAAGAGTTACCCATTCTATTTTACTTACTTCTGATTTCTGATATTTATCCAGTTTTGTTTTTATATAATCATCATATTTCATATAACTCAAATAATATTTATATGTATATGATTTGTAATTTGTTCCTATAAAATTCTCTTCAATAGGTAAAATATTTTCAATCACATTTATAGCCTCCTTTTTAATTCCAGTTTCTTCTTCAAATTCACGAACAGAGCATTCTAAATGCTTCTCATTGCTGTTTATACGACCCTTTGGAAATTCCCACTCTGGTTCTCCCCATAATGTTTGACTTATTTGAACCATGTCGTCTATTAACTTCATTTCTTTTACCTTGTTGAATTTGTTTTTCAGCTTTATATATTCACTATTATTCTCAAATGTTTTTTTATTTATATCATAATCCCATAAATTGCACCATAATTCGTTAAATGAATTAGTCCTTAACATTGTTTTCTCATTCAGTGTCATTTCATCAAACATGTTTTGCAAATGAAATTTATTTGATATTGTATAATTTCCCTTTATAAAATCTATAAACCCAAATGAGTTTTTTCTACGAATAAATAAATATTTCATCAAGTTTTCTGTTTTAACATATGTATACAAGACTATTCCATAACTTATTATTGGTCTACTATTTTTAATTTTAAATGGATCTACTTCCATAAATCTACTCTAATATGTAATTATATTCTTAATATAATATTAATAAGTATATATTAATGGTTTTATATGATCCATCTGTTTGGGGACCACATTTTTGGTTTTTTTTGGATACAATCGCAATGACTTATCCAAAACATCCAAATACTGTAACTAAAAAAATTTACTATGATTTTATACAACATTTTCATTTATTTATTCCTGTAGCAGAACATTCAAAATTTTTTAATAAATTACTCTCTATGTATCCAATTACACCTTATTTGGATGATAGAGAATCATTCATTAGATGGGTTCATTTTATCCATAATAAAATAAACGAACAATTACAAAAACCTAAAATGCCATACAATGATTTTTATACTAACTATTATCAACATTACAAAAATAAAATAACAAAAAATAGTGAAAATAAACGGTTTTATAAAAAAATATTGTATGGCACTTTAATTTTGCTTTTATTATTTTCTATTTCTTATTTGTCAAAATTATAATTATTTATAATTGTTTAAATTTTATTGTTAAATAAAGTATAGTTATTTAAGTAAATTATATTCATATTATAAAGAGAATGGATAGTTCAATTGGAGGAAAAGTAATAAATTCTGGTGGATTTGGATGTATTTTCTTACCTGAAATCATATGCAAAAATAAAAATAATAAAAATAATAAAAATAAACATAATAAAACAAAAAAAATTTCAAAAATGATGTTAAATCGTCACGCTTCTGATGAATATAATCAAATTATGAAAATAAAACAAATAGTAAAAAAAATACCTAATTATGGTGATTATTTTGTCATTAAAAATATTGATATTTGTAAAATAAAAAAACTTACTAACGAAGATTTAGAAAAATACCAAGAAAAATGCTCTGCCTTGCAAAAATATAACATTACAAAAAAAAATATTCGCAAATCGTTTGATAAAATATCTATTGTAAATATTCCTTATGCTGGTATTGCACTTGACAAATTTATAGAAAGCAAATTTACTATTTCTCGTGTAATGCACTTGAATAAACTACTTATTCAACTATTAAATAAAGCGGTCATTCCTATGAATACTTATGGTGTTTTTCATAGTGATATTAAAGCATCTAATATTCTAATAAATGAAAGCCATAAAAAAGTACGATTTATTGATTGGGGTCTTACCGTTACACATCCGCAAAAATTCTTTGCAGAAATACCTTCAAAATGGAAAAATAGACCCTTTCAATTTAATGTTCCATTTGAAGTTATTTTATTTACGGATGATTTTGTTTCTAAAATGAACGGTTTTATTGAAAAATATGATAATAAATCTAATAATGGTCATAAATCTAATAATGGTCATGAAATGTTTCAATTTGTAAATGATTACATTTATTATTGGTTAAATGAAAGAGGAAAAGGACATTTAGGTTATATTCATTCTATCCTATCAATGCTTGATATTATAAAAGAAAATGGTGATAATAATGAAAGTGACTCTGAAACTAAATCTTATACAAAAACGAAAGAAAAATATGTCGCCCAATTTGGCAAATATAAAGAAACAATTGATTTTATTACAAATTATATTGTTTTCA
>Ga0181417_1000790_pt1 | contig 10023 bp, 7 predicted proteins | sample 40SPOviralmetaG_FD_130142 | JGI IMG/M metagenome (GOLD analysis project Ga0181417, IMG submission 130142) | Marine viral communities from the oligotrophic San Pedro Time Series (SPOT) site, San Pedro Channel, CA, USA - 40 SPOT_SRF_2013-02-13 | ecosystem: Environmental > Aquatic > Marine > Strait...
ATTTATGGTGACATGTTTATCTAACGTGGTTTGATTGAACACATGGAGATTCTCGCTTATATCCAGATTAGATTCCATGTATACATCCCCAGTGACGAGGAGAGTCTCTTTGATAGATACATGTTTTTCCAATGTGGTTTCGTTGAAAACATGGAGGTTCTCACTTACATCCAGATTAGATTCCATAGATACGTCTCCCAACACACGTAAATGTGCGCCCATAGAGACGTCATCGATCAAGAAGGATTTTCCATGCACTGTTAGATTCTCACTAAGATCCAGATTAGATTCCATGGACACGTCTCCCAATATCAACAGGTTCGCACCCATAGAGACGTCATTGATCAAAAACGATTTACCATGGACAATGAGATTTTCACTTAGGTCCAAATTGGATTCCATAGATACATCCTCCTTGACCAACAAAGTGGAGTCAAACGTGACACCGCTGTGAACCATGAGATTCCCGCTAACATCCAACGTGGAATTTACGGACACGTCGCTGTCAAATTCCGTCCTTTCTATAAACACACCGTTTGCAACTTTCAATGAATCTATATTTGCCTCTCCACTAATTGATATATTTCCCGCAATACTTGCGCTTCCATTCACAATAACATCACCAAAGAAGGATTCACCCGCAACAACCAATGAATAGCTATTATCAAATGTCGTATTGTTATTGCCAATATTGAGACCTGAGTCCACATAAAGAGCATTAAATGCGGTGAATGTGCTGATATTGGAAAATGCCCTAGCAAAATCATCTGCGAGTTCATTCAGACCAGCAATATCATCAAAAGAAAAGAGTCGTTGACTGTCGCCCATTATTATATAAAAAATAGATTTAAAATTTTGAACATTGTACTATATACAATATGAAAAACGAAATGGCAGAAGAAACCATTTACAATCCATACAACGATCATAACAAAGAAATCACATTTCAAGGTGTGAAGAGAATCCTAAATACATTCAATGTTTATTATGATATTAAAAACATTGAATTATTTCAACGCTCTTTTGTTCACAAGTCCTATGTTCGCCCACAAAAACTGAATGACGATGTGATTTTGTCGGTTCGCCCGCCCAATTGCATTGACCTGAAATCCATGTCCAACGAGCGACTGGAGTTTCTGGGAGACGGCGTGCTAGAGAACATTACCAAGTTCTATCTTTACAAGCGATTCCCACACGAAGACGAAGGATTCATGACGGAGAAAAAAATCGCCTTGGTGAAAAACGACCACATTGGAAAGCTCGCCTATAAGATGGGTTTGCATCATTGGTATATACTATCTAAAAACGCGGAAGAGAAAAAGATCCGTGTCAATTACAAAAAGTTGGGATGCTTGTTTGAGGCCTTTTTAGGGGCGCTTTTTTTAGATGCGAATCAACTGGACGTTCGCGACAACCAGCATATGTTTTCATCCTATCTCCACTGCGGAATTGGGTTCCAAATATGTCAAATCTTCGTGGAGAGTATTTTTGAACAAGTCGTAGATTGGAATGAGTTACTTGAAAACGACGACAACTACAAGAACATTTTCCAAGTCATGATTCAAAAGGAATTCAAGACCACCCCCGATTACGTGGTCTTGAAGGTGGACGACGAGCAACGCTACACCATGGGCGTATATTTGTGTTTGAACGGTGTGTCTATTCACAACGCAAACTTGGACGACGCCATATCCTTTGATACACTCATGTCTTTTGAAAAGATTCACGAAGAGCAACATTCGCTCATTTATTTCAGTCAATCCAGTCACAAGATCAAAAAGAAAGCCGAACAAGTAGCATGCGCCCAGGCGATTGCTTTAACTCAAAATAGCGAATAATATATAAATAATATCATTGTATATATTAATACATGGAACGTTTGAGGAGATACATTGAAGATCCTGTTTCTCATAAGACATTAAGTCCCATTCATCCGGTCATAAAAGTTATCCCAAAACCCACAAAAGACGAAAAAAACAATGATGCGATTATGGACTTTTTTGTGTCCATGAAACTGAATCTTCCCAATTTAGAGATGTCTTCGTTGACTTCTACCATAGATCAACCCAACCAACAAATCGGAAGGGCGGTATCCTTAGATACAACCATTGTTTTGACCAAAATAGAGAGTACGATTCCGATGAAGAGTGAATTTGAAGAAGTCGACGAATTGTCTGAAGAAGCAAAAGTCAAGAAAAAAAGGAAAACCGCGAATGAAATCATATTATCGGAATACCGCAATGGTCTCGCAAATGCCGGATTTCCTAATTTTGAGTTGATACCTAGTCACAAACGACACGACGCATTAGATATGCATTATTTTTACGACAATGGAGAAGATTATATTTCTTCAAAAAGGAGTGGAATAAAACGACTCTTTTATTCTCAAAACAAGGGGTCCTTTCTCAAGGATATTCAGAAAAAATTTGATGATTATTTTCATTATGTGGAAGAGAAAAAGAAGTCAGATCCGGATGTGCAAAGAAATATGAGAACCGGATTTCAACCCTTTCTTCATCAACATTTGATCCGCCAATACTTGAATAGAGAGACCCCTTATCGCGGAGTCTTATTGTATCATGGATTGGGGTCTGGAAAAACCTGTACTTCTATCGGGTTAATAGAAGCCATGAAAGAAACGATCCCACAGATATATATATTGACTCCTGCTTCCTTGAAACAGAATTATATAACACAAATGAAAAAATGTGGCAGTAGTCTTTTTTCCACCGTCCCATATAACCATCATTTGTGGAGATTTGTGGAATATCCAGAAGACGAAGCGGAGAAAAAAGAATTTATTCATCATGTCAAGGTTATGACGAAGCTTCCCGATAAATTTTTCAAGAATAAGAAGAGAAGGGGAGTTTATTTACGGCGGTATAATTTCGGCGTTGTATCCGAGGAAACCGGACATAAAATAGATGAAAAGGCATTAGAAGAACAAATCCAGAGCATGATCGAAGAACGATTTAAGTTCATAAGTTACAATGGTATAACAACCAATAGTTGGAATAAAAAATACAAGAATAAAAGAAAGCACCATAATCCTTTTAATCATTCCATTGTTATCATTGACGAAGCCCATAATTTTGTAAGTCGTATTGTGAATAAATTGAATACAAATAATGTTTCTGTTTCTACGATGATGTACGAAGATCTTGTTTATGCGGAGAACTGCAAAGTCATTGCGTTGTCTGGTACACCACTTATCAATTATCCATGTGAGCTCGGAGTGATGTTTAATATTATAGCAGGATCAAATCGGGTGATCACCCTCGGTATAACGCATGTAGAAAAGTCAAAAATGAAATTGAACAATATCAAAGAATTATTGAACCCTTTTACCACGATTGATTACATTGAACTTGTTCCCCCCAATTCGGGTTCAAGATATGCAAAATTAAAAATACTTCGCAATCCTTATGGGTTTAAGAAAGAACAGGGCAACGCGATGATTCAGGATTTAAAATCGGCGTCGTTGTCTACGGAAAAACTAAAGGAAACTATCAAAGGAGCTCTCAAAAAGGCACAATATAAGATAGAAACCCCAAATAAGAGGGAAGACGAAATTCAATTATACAAGAGTTTTCCCGATACGGAAATGGACTTTAATGAAAAGTTTGTAAATAATAACCGCCTTAAAAACGCAACCTATTTTAGACAAAAAATATTGGGTTCCGTATCCTATATCGGAGATGACAAATCATCTATGCCTAGTGTAGTTGTTCCGGAAACATTGCCCGATAAAGAATGGTATAAAGGGGAAGATATATTCATTGAAGAGGTCAAGATGACCCCTCATGTATTGAAAGCCTACAATGATGCTCGGGATATGGAGAGTTCCATGGATAAAAGGAACAATCAGAAAAGCAAGGGGAAAGACACGCAAACGAGTTCGTACAAGTTATTTTCTCGGGCGAGTTGCAATTTTGCCTTTCCCAATACGATGAAAAGACCGTTTCCCGGTAAGTTAACCAACTTAAAGGAAGAAGACATGGAAGATCTGAAATTGATATCCAGTGAAGAAAGAATGAACCTGGGAGATGGAGTATTTGACGGTACGGATTTAGAAAATCCAAAGATTCAATCGTCCGAATACAAGAAAAGTATAGATCGAGTTTTGAAAGAATTCAAACATCATCCAGAGCGATATTTTGAAAGTGAATTACCGAAATTGGTTTCTATTCCACAAGAAGAGGTCGCGTCACATAGTTCATCCAATCAGCTCACCATGTACAGTCCAAAATATCATCGCATTTTAAAAAATATGATGAATCATTGCGACGAGTATGGCGTTCAGTTATTGTATAGTAACTTTCGCACATTGGAGGGTATAGGTATTTTTAAAATCGTTCTGGACTATTATGGATTTACCCAATTTCAAATCAAAAAGCGGGAAAATGGCGGATATTACATACACATTGACAATCCCTATTACAAAGACAAATCCTACTTTCCATCAATGAAAGCCCGCAAATTTTATGCCCTTTATACGGGAACGGAAAGCGCGGAAGTGAAAGAAATGATTCGCAATATATACAATGGTAACATAGATGCGATAACCGATGTAGACCTAAAACAAGAAATTCAGGATATTTTTAATAATGGAAAGGTATTTGAATCCAATAAAGCGAATACGAAGGGTGAAATAATTGAATTGTTGATGATCACGTCATCCGGCGCCGAAGGTATTGATTTAAAGAACGTACGTTATGTGCACATCATGGAGCCGTATTGGCACGCGGTTCGCATAAGCCAAGTAATCGGACGAGGAAGAAGAATCGGTAGTCACACTAATTTACCGGCGGAATATCAGGACATTAAGGTTTATATGTATATGTTAATACACGACAAGGAATTATTGAAACAGCATCATGATAAATATCGCAAATTGATTGAATCCGATTCCGACAAGGGATTGCGAAAACAATATGTATATTCTACAGATGAATCCTTGTATCGTATCATGTATCGCAAAAAACTATTGATGGATGAATTTTTGACTACTTTAAAAGAAACGTCCGTAGACTGTATGTTGAATTATGAGGGCAAGGAAGAAGGGGCGAAATGTTTCAAGCCAACGAAATATATGAAAGAGTTAGATGGTCCATTGTATCACTATGATTACAAGGAAGACAAGACATCTTCTATTAAAAGAGAAGTGGTTGAGAACAACGATGACAACAATGACATTGAAGTTTAGTTCCTAATAAAATTGATTTATTGATTTGTCGAAAGAATATAAACATCTACCTAGAAAGATGTCTATATTGTGCTGTACAAACATGACTGATTTGGTTTCACAAGTCAAACAAAATCAAAATGCGGAAGCGGAATTGGACGTGAATGAACTTTCCACAAAAACGAAGCAAAATACGGACTACTTGACCTTGGAGGGGCAAGAATTCACTGCGAAAGTTGTGTATATTTACGATGGCGACACCGTTCATGTGGTATTCAAGGCGTTTGGAGAATATTATCGATGGAACAGTCGTATCATGGGTGTAGATACTCCCGAACTGCGGACGAAAAACGAAAAGGAGAAGAAGAAGGGGTATGAAGTGCGGGATGAACTTCGCAATCATTTTCAAGATAAGATTGTGAAGATCAAGTGTTCGGAATTTGATAAATATGGGCGTCTCTTGATTGATATATATGTACCCGATGACGTACCAAACCCACATAACAATGTCCTATTAAGCGAGTGGTTGATTGGAAATCAATATGCGTATGCCTATGACGGCGGGACGAAGCAAGCATGGGATCTTTAATTATTGCGATTTCGTAGCCTTGCATGTACCCCACGTTTGACCGCATTTGTACCCTTCGCAATAAGGGAGATTAGAAGGACAATTGTATTTCGTTGATTGGGTCACCCCGGATTGACCACAGCAAAGAGCCCCCCCTTTCTCCACACCATTGTTTGCATAACATTTGATGTCGTCCGAAGACGGGCAGTTACTTGTGGTATCATCGTCGTCATCATCCCCACTGCCTCCGGTTGTTTGCGACACTTCTTCAGGATTACATGAGCTATCTAAAAAGCATTTATTCGCATAAAAATTCAACGATCCATCTGCTTTATATAAATAGACATAGTCGCCACTGATTGATAATGGCGCATATGCATATGGGTCAGTGAACCCATCTAATCCACTGTTTGGCAGTGTTCGGTGTGTGATTTCTCTTAAATATTCGTTCTTTGCGTTCCCCCCTTTTTCCTTGTACCCCACTTCTTGTAGATAAACACCGTTAATGTTATCTTTACTTAAATAATTATCGCAGGTCACCGTTCCGGATAAATCTCCACTACCGCTGGAAACATCTACACATTGATAATTATAGGTATTTGAAAAGAATCCATTCCCACCTGGTAAATTGTAACTCACCTCATCAGCCAGCCATGTCCCCGACGGGCATTGTATTGCTCCGGCAGGACAATAGATGTATTCTCCCGCCCCACCGATGTATGTTGAGGTAAGGTCTGATCCATATGGGATACTCACACCGGAAATATCCACACGGGATAGTTTTCGGTAATCACTATTACTGATATCACTTGTCGTCGTTCGTCCCGAAGATGTCCCCGTCGTAGAGAGTCCTTCGTACACCGGGGTGCTTACATCCACATTGAGTAAAAGAAGTACAATCGGTACAAGAACAAAGACCGCAATTAACAGTATAAAAATATTTTTAATTCTTTGTTTACTCAATTTCATATTATATACTAAACAATATAATATATCTAATTATTTTAATTTTCTTAAAATTGCCAATTGGGATTGCACAATTTGCTGTAAAATCGTGGATTGAATTTTCATGGTTTCTTCTATTTTATTGATTTTCATCATCAACATTGGGATTTCTGGGATTTCTGGGATTTCTGGGATTTCTGGAATATTCATAGAACGGGGTTGTGCTTGTTGAGGTAAGTGTGGTGGCGTTGCTACAATTGTGTTTTCCAGTTCATTGTTGATTGGGGGTTTATCTTCGTTTATATTCATCACCTTTTCCCGTTCTTTCATTTGTCTTTCAATGAGTTCATCCAAGTTCTCTTGTCCAATAGGTTCATCTTTATGGTCGTCGCTAAATTGCGGTGCTGGAGGTACGTCTTTATTCATCATTGTGTTAAACTCTTTTTGTTTTTGTTCAAATTGTTGATCAAACTGATTTTTCTTGTCTTGTTGTATGGAATCGCGTGTGAGTTTTTTGAGAGGAGTCAGCTCTTTGCTGATTTCATTGATCAGTTTCTCATACAATAAACTAGCGTTTCCCTTGTCTTCGTGTTGCAGGATCTGACTTTGATAATTGGTGACAATATTTTCAAATACTTGCTTTGTTTTATCCACATTTTCATCGCTTATATAATCGAATACTTTGAATTCCACGCATTTGTTCCAGAGATCTTTTTTGAAGCGAACCAAGAAGGTGTCGTATAGAGAAGTGGATTCCATAAATAGTTATGCAAAACTATGTATGGAATTGTTTATATTTATGATTTTCAAATATGATTGAAATAAATATTCCTAAATTTTTCCACATATTTGTCAGGGATTCGTTTTTCTTTAAAATATTGGAAATTGTGGGTCTTTTTTAATAAAGACACAATAAAGTACAGGCAGTACATACCACATTCCGTGTTTGAGTGTTGATGTACCTTTGGGTAATTGCTATCGGCTTTCATTTTTAGTTTGCAATTTTTGCATTGACTGTGAATCTTTTTAATTAACTGGCTAATTTCTTTCGGCTCCTTAGTGCCATTTGAATCAAAGAAAAACGATGTTCCGCGGTTCAAATCCACAAATAACGCGATCCAATGAGACCCACTTTGATAATGTTTATCCGTGTTAAAGATGAACCCCAAATTTGTCTTGTTGTCTTCTTTCAAGGATTTCACATTGAGGTTGCAAATCTCCGGCCATACGCAATGATTCTTATATTCCATGGTTTCAAAATCAATGGGGGACGGACCGAAGAATTTGAAGTTGTCATAGGTGTCTTCATATTGTTTCATGACGCCGATAATATCGTTACTACTTAGCCATTCATTGATGTTTTGTTTCCAGGAAGATGGAGTTGTTGGTGCGAATAATTGCTTTTTCAATTTACTCTTCATTTTATCGTCACCAACGGTGCTGTCCACCCAGCACATTTCATTACTACATGATTTTGCCATACTCTGCTGAAAGTGTTTCCATAGCGTTCGTGGTTTTGATGTTCTAATCATATTGTCCGGATATCTACGATTCCATAATTGCTTCATGAGGCGCAATGTTTTGTCATCTAAACAGGAGTTTTTATGGTTACTATTGTTATTCTTCGACGTGAAGTTTTTCGGATGGCATTGTAATTTTTGGAATTTTTTCCGGGTATTTTTCGCACTATTTCTTTTGAATGATCGTCGAAAGAAGTCCATACTATATAATAATGAATATTTTTTCATTTCCCATAAAAATAAAGAAAATAAAGAAATCAAAGCACACCGATGGTTAGGAAAAGTTCTTGATTAAATTGTGTCGGGTAGAATTTTGGAATGTATTGGGTGCTAATTTTTCTTGACAACCGGACATGGTGTTGCTGATACCAGAAATAGGGTTCAACAGCTCCTCTTTTTTCGGTTTCTCTTTTATATTGGAGCGCGTGTTGTATAAATCCGATTCTAAAGGTGGAATATAGTAAGCATGATCATTTTTTTGTAAGGCCATATACTGATTCCTCAATAGAGATTCCGTATCCACGGTTTTTAATGCGTGTTGAACCGGTGCCTTTGCATTTCCGGGGTAAAACGTGTATTGTGGCTGAAACTCGGGATACCTTCGCAACTCTTCATTTGTGTTTGGCGGAGAATCGTTGGTATGATATAGGGTATACTTTGTAGATACTGGCCGGGGGTCAAAGTTGGGTTGGAGCTCTTTAGATGGGAAATAACGCTGGTTCATTCTTTGGTTTAGTTCATTGTCATAATCGATATTACAAACTCTATGTTGGGACATTTATACTATATATAATAAAATAAATTAAATTAAATATAGAATAATAAATAGATGTAAATGTGTGGTATTTTTGCGTTGCTTTGTTCGTCAGAGTTTGAAGTAAGTAAATCCACATTGGAAGTGTATTCTAGTAAAGGAAAAAAGAGGGGTCCCGAACACTCATCATTTCACAGGATGACCGGTGCCTATAACACCGATGTTTATTTTGGGTTCCATCGGTTGGCTATCAATGGATTAGACGAAATCAGCAACCAACCGATCGTTCAGTCACCCTATTCGGTAATATGTAATGGAGAAATATACAATGCGCCTGCCATTTTCAAGGATCAAGAGATCATTCCCAAGACAAATAGTGATTGTGAAGCCATACTCGCATTATATAAGCGAAATGAACGCCTTTGTGTGAATGCGCTAGACGGTGTGTTTGCTTTTGTCTTATATGATGAAAAAAACAATCAGATCATGGTGGCCCGCGATCCGTATGGAGTTCGTCCTCTGTATGAGTGCGTATATGATGATGATACAATGGGATTTGCGTCGGACATTCAACCTCTCCTTATGGTCGAACATTCTATTAAACATATACGGGCGTTTCCACCCGGTAGCTATGCGATATACACTCCTGGATTGCGAAATTGGGTGCTAAAACATCATGAGAAATACTACTTTAACACCTCTTATTTGTCGTTAACCAGTGTCTTCAAAGAGAAGGAGTTCCCCATGGAGTATTACATGCACACGTTTGTGAAAAAACTTCAGAATGCGATCCACAAGCGGGTTCAAAATTGCGAACGGGATATCGCGTCTTTGTTGTCCGGTGGTTTAGACAGTAGTATTATCAGTGCTTATGTTTCACGCTATTACAAAGAAAAAACCAAAGGTATACTACAAACTTATAGCATTGGGTTAGAGGGTAGCGACGACCTACGTTACGCCAAACTGGTTGCGGAACACATTGGTTCTTTGCACACGTCGGTTCAAGTGACCAACGAAGATTTCATTCAATCTATTCCCGACGTGATTCAAG
>Ga0181417_1000797_pt1 | contig 9992 bp, 2 predicted proteins | sample 40SPOviralmetaG_FD_130142 | JGI IMG/M metagenome (GOLD analysis project Ga0181417, IMG submission 130142) | Marine viral communities from the oligotrophic San Pedro Time Series (SPOT) site, San Pedro Channel, CA, USA - 40 SPOT_SRF_2013-02-13 | ecosystem: Environmental > Aquatic > Marine > Strait...
ACAAACTCCCAACCTCAACAACAACACCACAATCAACTAATCCCCCCAAGATTCCCCCCTTTTCTCCCCCCGTAAATACTCTTGACCTAATAGCTTGACCAATATCAGTATATAATTCGAAATCAGTATCTTTAAATTCTTTATTAGCCCAATTGTAAAATGCATTAAGCATTCTCATCCAACTCATCGCAGTATTTTTATTTTCAGGAAGACTTTGTTTTTTTACCCAAGGTCTTAGGGTATATTTATAAGTGTTATAAGTGTTAGGAGACACTTTATCTAATCTTTTTTTTCTTAAGAACAACTCAACCATAGCTTTTAAACCAGGATTGTTTTTCCTGGGATCAACTTTACCTGTTAGTATCTGATTGTATAATAGGTTACGAACCTTTGGCTCTCTAACCTTTGCAGTTTTTTTGTTCTTGGTATGTAAACTACGCTGTAATCTTAATCCATTAAGCTGTACGCTTGTATAATAGGATCCATTGTTCTTGTACATATAAGCCTCATTCTGCTACATAACCGCTACACGGTTACTTAGTTGTTGAATAAGGTATTTAAAAACAAGTACTTAGAGTACGACCCCTCAAGACCGCGTGTCTACCAGTTCCACCACTTCGGCATCTGTTTGTACTCTAAACTCCCCATTTTGAAATACCAATTGTGCCAATGAATGTAGTACAATACGCTACATATACGCTACAAAAAATCTTATTCTTCCTCTTTGTCATTTTCTTGAGACATGTAATTTAACCTATATAAAGGAAACCCTGATAATTTATCTACTGCTTTTATAGGAGATTTAATTATATCATTACCTGTCTTCATTACCATTCCATATGGAAACCATGTATATATTTGATAATCCCAAAATCTTTCCCAATCACCCGTCATTAAATTACCAAGTGGTTGTGTTATATAACGTGCACTAGGAGGTGTTATAAGACCTGTAACGTTTAACGGATATGGTAACGTACCAAAGAACGCTCTTTCTTTTTCTTGTGGAGTACCATATAACATTTGAGAAAACTCTGTATAATAATTGTATGGAGGTGGTAACGTAGCATCAAACATACTATAAGGTAACATTGATGCCATTGCAAACATCATCATATCTGCACCCAACATACGCTCATATTTTTTATATTCTTCAGTTCCTTTTTTAAATCCCACATCTGCTGCCATTTTAGTTACATCTTTACGTAATCGTAAACTATTACCTGCCCATAACTGAAACCTACTCATTATACGACCTGCTGGACTTGCTGTTGCAAGTGGTCTTGATACATTATTATAAAGATATTGGCTCCCAACAGTACCTTCTAACGCAATTTTTAATATAGCTGGATCATTAGCAGTAAACGTTGCTCCCCTTGCAGCAAAAACTTCTCTAGCTTTAACATAATGTGCTAAAAAAGAACGTAATCTTAGTTCTTGTTCAGCGTGTTTCATAAAAAACCCACCTAAATCAGTAGCTTTTTGATCTATTTGATACTTTTTAAGAACTTCCATAACATCTCTTTTATCAGTTCTTGTATCTTTTTTAAGACCTGAAGCCATCCTTAACTCATCTCTAAAAGAATGATATCCTTTCATATTTTTAATAGCTCTAAAAGAATTGTTTGCTGACAGTTCTGATGTCCAAAATGTTTCTATAACACCTTGTTCTTTAGCCCAATTTAAAAACCAATCTTTACCTCTATTATCAGGTTGTCCTTTTTTCAAATTAGGATCAGGTATTATTGACCTGAGATAATTATAATCATAAGCTTTTTTCATTGGGTTAAAACCAGCAGATATTAACGAGTTAGCATTACCACCAAACATGTTATAAACCCAACCTCTAGTATTAAATAACAAAGTAGACGTACTAACTCTAGCCTCAAGATTACTTAACCAATTTAACCTATCAGAAAGAGCTTCAGGAGTAATTTTACCATTTCTATCTTTTGGCAAGAACAGTTCTTCTTTACCAAAAAACTTACCCATTTTGTTTAATCTTTTATATAATTGTCCTTCTGTAAATCCTGTATATAATTTATTCATTGGAAACGCTTTATCATTTAACCACTGTTCAGGTAAAATATGTTGACCTCCAATATCTTTTAAAGTAGTCATTCTCATAAACCTACCCCAATGCTGTCTGTTTTCTTTACTACCCATAACAGGCGTACCATCTTTATATTTTGCGTTTTCAAACGTTCTAATTGTTTCAGCATTTGACAAAGCCATTAGTGCATTATATCTAGCTTTTAATATTTGACCCATGTATTGCGATAAAACATTTATATTTTTTTCATATTCAGGTAAATTAGCCGATCTTCTACGTTGATTAGGTGATAGAGTTTGTGCAGTTTTATCTTTTATTTTTAATCTTGCTGGACTTCTATCTCCTTGATGTAAAATAATGTTGTTATAAGGTTGCATAGCCCCACCATCAGCTCTGCCTAAATTGCCAAGATTAATTTCTGATTTTAAATAACTTTCTATATTGGCATCTAACCCTCCTTTTTCTGCAGCTTTTGATTCTATATATTCATCTACAATTTTTTTAGGAATATTTCTATGTGGAAAATATCCTTCTCCAATTTCACCAACTCCGTATTTTGCATCTATTTCATTAATATTTTTCTCTAACCACTTATCATATTCAGCACGATCTAAATTTTTTAAATCTCTGTTTAATATAACTCTTCCATCGTATTCTCTTACTTGTTCACTTCTTTTCCATAATTCCATAAATTTAAAAAGGTTGTCATTGCTAATAGACTTATCTATTCTACCTTCTAGTAATGATTCTCGTTTATTAAAATCTCTTAAAATAGGTTGTATTCTTCTTCTTATTACTTCTCTTATTCTTGGCTCACCTCTTTTACCTTCAAGTAAAAAATTTCTAAAACTAACATCTGTATGTAAAAAATTTTTATTAACAAACTCTACTGATTCACGAATATCTTTAGCTAATCTATCAACTATTTTTTCACCAGTTATAGGCTTAGTTTTACCATCAAGTGTAACACTGTATTCTTGTTTACCAATTTTTTCTAATATTTTTAAACTTTTATCTAATCCATCTTGATATGTTTTATGTTTTTTAGCATTAACTCCTTCATGTTTACCAATAGCAGCTTCAACAGCTAAACGCTGTATTCCTTGATCGTTTATAGACTGAAGCCAATCAAATCTTCCTTTTAAAAATAAATTGTTTAATTGATCGGTAAGACCAGTGACTATTTCTGAACCAGCTTTGTTATCAACTGTAAGTCTTTCAAAACCAGATACTGGAACAAGTAAATCTTTTTTTTCTACAAGTTTACCATTTTCTAGTACTTTTCTAGGTCCATCAACTGGAACAAAAGATAAATCAAACGGTCCTACTCTATTTACAATAGTTTCAGGAAAAGACCAATAAGCAGAATTAAATAATTTCTTAGACTTAGGTTCATTATTTTTATAAGAAACCCATTCTTGTGCTGTCATTCTTTCTTTAAAAAAATTAATAAAATTTTGTATATCTCCAGCTGTAGCATCTTTTAAACTTTTGCCGTACACGTTGTCTATTAAACTAGTTGCATATGGTCTATTAGACATTGCAGGAAATGCTTGTTCTATTTTAGCAAGAAGCTCAGGTTCTCTATCTAATATAGCTTCTAAATCACTACGCATTTCTCTTAATTCTGCGTTATTAGACACTTGGCTATTTACTTTATCAATTAGTTCTTGCCTGGCTTTACCCTCATTATAACCTCTTATTTTTTCACGTATTTGTTGTTTACGTTGTTTTTGAACTTCTAATACAGGTGCAGTATAACCCTGTATAGATTCTTCTATTTGTTGTCTTATTTTAAAATGATTTTTTAAATACTTTGGAGGTATTGCGTCTACGCTATACATTAAATCTAAATTAATAGATTTGTTTTTACTGTAAGGATCTTTAGTTAAAGCATCTAATTTATCTGCAGTAAATTGATCCATAAATTTTTCTAATTCTGGTCTAATATTTTGTCCTTTTAATGCAGGACTTGCTAAGAGTTTGTTTCTCATTTTGTTTCTAAGTATATCTGACTTTTGATTTACTCCAGTAACAACATTACTTGTAAGCATGTCATAAAATAATTGTTCTTTAATGGGACTCTCAGCTCTAAAATTAAGAGCTTGCAATTCAATAGATTTATTAATTGCATCTGCTAATTTAACTGAACCTTTGTTTGCTAATACTTTTCGGTTAGTGTTCCAATATTTTTCTAATTGCCATTCAACTCTAAGCTCTGTAGCAGCGTCAAGAACATCATTTTGCATCCTTTTAAATTGCTCATCTGTCATTTGTTCTTTAGCTTTTTTATATGTTTGTTCAAGCTTTCTAACTGTAGTTATAAAATCAATATCACTTGAAACAAAATCTTTAAACGTATTAATGTTTTTTGCTTTAGTTCCTTGCAGATCTCTTCTGTTGTAGGATGTTATTATTTTATCTTTTTCAGACCTGGCAACTGTTTCAGCGTATAGTTTGTTTAATTTTTCTGTATTAATATTTCCAATAAAATTATTATTACTTTCAAAGTTTAATAACTTTTCAGCTTTAACAGTTAAAACTCCTGGCATAGAGTCAGGTTCAATGTTATTTGTTTTAAGTGCGTCTAAATAATCTTGAGCAGCTTCCCTAGCTTGATCAATTGTCATTTGTTTACGAACACCATTATCAAAATAAACACCATTTAATGATTGTTTAAATTGTTGAGATTTGCCAAATACAGTATGATTATCAATTACTTTTTGAGACATTTCAGAACTTAAATCAAATGAAACACCTGTTATTTTATCTTTAACAGAAACAAGAACCCCAGTGTCTAAAAACATCTTTTCTTTTAATCTACTTCCAGACATTAAAGAACCAAATTTTCCAGCATCAGCATACATGTTTACAGCTTTTTGCACTTCTTTCATATACTCTGTTACATCACCTGTTGATTTAATATTTAATACAGTTTCTTTAAAGTTTTTTGTATTTTCTAATATTTCTTTAGGTAATCCAAAAGCTTTATAATCTTTACCTGGATTATTTAAAACATAGTCTAACATTCTTCCATAACCTTGACCAGTGCTTACAGCTATTCCAAGATTTACATTGTTTGTTCTTGAATTGTGACCAATTTGTTCTGATATAAAAGGATCGAGCATATATGCAGGGTTTTTTAATATTTCTTTTGTAGGTATTCCTGCAATATCTCCTTTAGAAAACTGAGCAACTGCTTCAGGTCCAGTAGGATCTACATCTTTCATTACATCTTTTGAGTTTTTAATAGCATCTCTAAATTTTTTAGGTGTGCTTCTATACATAAACCCACTATCAATATCTAAATCTGCACCACCCATAAAATGCATGTCTTCTGGATGCACAACAATACCAGTACCTTGTTCGTTAAGAACAACTTTTACTTTAACAACTCTTTGCCCACTAATGTTGTCAGCAGGTACACGCAATAACACTTGTTCTAAATTAGGATCTATTTGCAATGCTTTTTCTAAAGTCATTTCTTTGCCGTTAAGTTCTACTTTTGCTTGAGCAGCACCTTTGTACATTATTATTTCACCTGGTTTTAACCCTGCAGTTAGTTTATTTGTCTGCATGTATCTATCATAAGGTAAAAATATGTGTTTAGAACTGTATTTTTCTTTTGGTTTATTTATCCTATTTAATAAATAATTTTTTAGTACCATACTTGAATAATTTTTTACCCACTTATGATTATTTATTAATGGTGTAATATCAGGAGCCATTTTTAATATGTTATCAGACATACTTCTAACGTTAAGTAATTCGTTCATATAGTCTAATGCTTCTGTGTCAACAAAATCATTTCCAGAAGCTAAGTCCTGAACTTCATTTAATCTTCTATGTAGCTTGTCCCAAATTGTTCGATACAAAGGACTATCTTTATGTGAGCTAGCTATTTTCATAACCAAATCAACATTCATATCATCAATATCTACTTCTCTAACTTTAGCTAACTCTTCTTCAGTTATCTTACTTTCTTTACGAAGTAATTTATTTATTGACTCTTTACCTTCAAAATTTTCTTGTGTTAGTTCTCTAAAAAAATCTTTTATTTCTTTCTGACTTACACCAGCTTTTTTCATATAAGGAGAATAAGACCATTCCCATCTTTGCAATGCACTAACAGCATTAGAAAGATTTCTTATGGGGTTTTCGTAAACACCAAGATTCATTCTGTGGTCAATAATAGGTATTTCTTCAGCAATTACAGACCCAGCTAACTCTTTTCCTTTACTATTTGTGTACACACTTTGACCTTTTTTAAGAGATACATCATACATTTCTCTTTCACCAAGTTGTTTTATACTTGTATCGTATAATTCTCCATGAATACCATCTTTTTTAAATGAAGCGTCTAGTGCTTCTGTAGCTCTAACATATGCATACTTACCTAACATTAATCCTTTATTGCCATTTGTAGTTAACAATGTGCCTTTGCCACTAGCAACGTTTTTAGGTAAACCGTTATCTTGTATAGCTGCATCAAAAATATCTCGTCTAAGGACATATATACCATCTCTATGAGCGTCTAGTTCTTTACCTAAAGTCTTACTTATAATTTTTTCATATCTTGCTTTAGAATTTTTATTTAACGCATTAACTAATACTACTTTTAAGTTTCCATTTTCTACATCTTTTAAACCTTCATAAACTGCTCTGTCCCAAGCTGGTTCACTAGCATGCATTACAGGAAATCTTTTATTTAAATCAATTGCATTATCTATATAAGGTTTACGCTTACCTTCTTTTACTGCTTTTTTATTAGCATCTAGTATTTCTTTAAATGATTTTTGATTAAGATTTTCAATCCACATTATTTTACTAGCTACCATATTTTGATAAGCATATTCTGTATTAGTATATTTTTTACCTAACTCTCTTTCTCCTTGTGCTTGAGATTTTTGTGATAAATTATATAATTTTGTAAAAGTTTTTTGTTGATTTTTTATTGTTTTAATTAACTCTGGATGTCCTTTAGTAGCATTTAAAATATAATTTCCAGGTGCTCTAACTACATTTGATCTAGGAGTTCTTGGAAATTGTAAATCGGTAAAAATAATAGTGTCTTTTTCACCATTACCTCCAAGAACAAACTTCTTGCTGTCATATAAGTCTTTTGTTTTTCTTACGTGTTTGTATCTAGCGTTTAATTCATCTTTAGTTAATTTATTTTTTAACCAATTAGAGTTAGCTAAATCTTTTTCTCTAAATATTTTTGTAACTATTCCCTTTAAGCCTTTATTTGTTTCAATAATTCCTTCTCTTGTTGCTATTTCATTGTATGTAAAAGGATCAGTGTTAGTATATTTTTTACCAACCCACTTAGCAACATGTCTTCTTTTATTAGCTACTACTTGATTTTTAGCATTTAAATGTCCGTATGGTTCTAAAGCTATTCCTGTGCTATTTAAATTAAGATGTATCATATCAACAGATTGTTTATTCTGCTCACTTTTAGCAAATTTTCTTAAATTTCTTCCAAGATTATTAAGTACACTTTTTTCACCAATATTTAATATAGTTCCAACATCAGAAAATTTTTCATTTAAAGAATCAACCATTGAGTTCCAATTGTAATCAGACTTACCAGCAACTGCTTCTTTAATTTTTCTTTGAATACTTAACCTGTCTAAAGGTGCTCCTGCATCTCTTAATTGTTTTTGTATTTCATAAGATGCATTTTCTAAACTTTTGTTTATGTAAGTATTAGTAGGTCTATTAGCTTCAATTAACTCCATTACATTAGATACTGCAGTCGTATGATCTTCTATAAAAGACTCTCCTGGTTTATAATCAACTTCTCCAGGTTCTCTGTATTCTAAATTGTTTACTTTTATAGTAGTATTTCTACCATCACCTAAGTCAAGAGTTGCTCTTCCTGTTTTTTCATTAACTGCTATTATTTTGCCAGCTTTACCTTTATGTGTTCCGCCAGTAACGCTTGCATCATAAAAATCTTGAGGATTGTATTCTAATGGAGCACCACGTTCTTGCAAAACAGATTTCATTATGTTGTTAGCAGCGTCTTCTTGCGTTTTTAAATTTTCTAATTCAGTTTGTACTTCTTTACTTAAATTTCTATCCTTAGCTAACTCTGATATAGGAACATCTTTTTCTCTAGCTTTTGTAATTATGTCTCGATTACCTGCAACGGCTCTTTTAAGTCCTGATTGTGCATTAGCACCAAAATACGCACCAAGAGCATATTCATATACTTGCTCTGCTAATGGTATATCAACATCGTCAGGAGTTTGAGCATGCATAAACATACCTTGTGCAACCGCACCAACCATACCTTTAACAACTGTTTCACCATTTTTTCTTATAAAAGGATTAGTAGAGTTAAGTGCATTTTTAATTTTAATAAAGTTACCAATACCACCAAACGTAGCACCCATAGCACCACCAGAAAGAATTGCTCCAAACGCATCATCGTATGTTTCTTTCCAATTGCTTGGGTTTATAGTTAATGTAGACATACCACTCATTAAACCAAGATTTATAGCTTCATGTATCATTGCTTCAGATCTAGTTCCTTTCTGAAGCCATTTATAACTATTAATTAAATCTTGGGTTTTAGCTTGCTTACCAACAAACTCCATTGTTTTTGTAGCTGTCCATTTAGGTACACTAAAAATAGGTACAAAGTTTCTATCACCAGTTGCTTTAGAAACACTTGCGGCTGCTCTGTCACCAAAATCAGCAAGCTTTTTAGCTTTAGTAGATTTTTGTAATATTTTTGCACCACGAAGTGCTTTTGATCCAACTTTTAAACCAGTAGCTAAAACTCCACCGCCAATAGGAAATGTCCCTACAAACCCAAATAAAGATCCCATGCTTCTAGCTATGGTCTCTGTAGTATTTTGTGGCTCTGTAACGCCAGCAGAAAGCGTTGTAGCTCCTTCTACAGTACCTTCTAGAAAGTTACCAATAGTTCTTGCAAGTGAGAACCCGCTATTTCTTTTGGGTCCTGCATGCTGTACACCATCTATAACAGATTTATCAATCCCAGCAGACTCTAACTGACCTTTAAGAAGATCTAGTTCATCATCATTAAATACGTCTGGGGAGTTTTGGTATAGATTTAATTTATACTGTAATTGTGGATCCATTAATTAGCGAGGACCTGTAAGTAAGTTGTCAAATATTCCTGGACCTTGTACCTCTTCTTCTTCTGGTAAAACCATACTATCATAAGCATTTAATATTCTATTTATACGTGCACTTGATTTTTTTGCATCTGAAGCTTCTCCATCAAACCAATCAAATATAGTTGAATCAAGTGGTCCACTGTACTCACCACCATCAAGAACTTCTTTTATTTGTCTAAGATCGTCTATGTGTTTCATTGCTTGAGGATCATTAGGATTTTTTTCTATTACTGATAATAAATTAGGTAAGTTTTTTTGTATATCTCCAATATAGTTATCTGCAGCTCTTCTAAATTCACCTTCGTCAAAACCTAAAAAATCTTGCATTTCTGTTACTGCTTCGTTTTGATCATATTCTTCAAACGTAGGTATATTAGATAACATTGCTCTGTCTAATTTTTTTTGTTGTCTTTCTTCTTTAGTTTTACCCATTTCATACAAATCCATTGTTTGTTCGTATTTTTTATCAGCTTGATCTTCTTGAAAGTCTCTAGTTTTTTGAGCTTCTGTTGCTCTTTGTTCTCTTGAAAGAATTTGTTCAGCAAGTGTTTTTTCACGATAAGCATCCATTGCTTCTCTTGCAGCAATTTTTTCTCCTAACTCTTTAGCACGAAATTGATTTGTTTGATCTTGAGCTTTAACTCTATCATTCCTATCTATTGCTTTCTCAAGACTTTTATTAAAGTCCCAACCTGTAAAATATGTAGCCATTAGTCTGTACTCCCCGAAACGTTATGTGGTCCAAAATTTTGATTATAAACATCTCCTGTAGCTTGTCCAAACAC
>Ga0181417_1000799_pt1 | contig 9981 bp, 15 predicted proteins | sample 40SPOviralmetaG_FD_130142 | JGI IMG/M metagenome (GOLD analysis project Ga0181417, IMG submission 130142) | Marine viral communities from the oligotrophic San Pedro Time Series (SPOT) site, San Pedro Channel, CA, USA - 40 SPOT_SRF_2013-02-13 | ecosystem: Environmental > Aquatic > Marine > Strait...
ACTAGCTCGTTATTAGTAAATCCAAAAGCCTTAAGACGTTTTGTTGTTTCTATTAAGTCTTGCGTCTTAAATGGCGTTACGGCTCCAAATGCTTGAAGTTCTTTTATTATTTTATTTGTAGTGTCTAAACTACCTGTAAGAACCTCTAAACTTTTTCTTTGCGTTTCTAATTTAGCCGTATTAAATAAAACAAATTCAGCGGTTTTAAATAATCCAAAACCTAATAATAAATTTCTAGCTGCTCCCGCTACTGCATTAAGGCCTCCCGAAGCAACTCCCGCAGCCGCACCCGTAGCTCTTAGGGATTTATTTGTTTTATCTATTCTTCCTTTTAATCTTCTATTGTTACCAGCTAGCTTTCTAGTAACATCATTAGTCCTTTGCAAAGGTCTTATAGCATTATTTGCGTTAACTATTAAATTTATTCTTGATTCTGTCGCCACTTTTAAAAGCTTTTTTTCTATTGTATCTTATTTTTTATCCATAGCCTTTTTTTCTTCTTCTCTTTTTACTTCGTAAAATGCAGCCCAAAAAGTAAGCTCTGCATCCGTAATACTAGAACGTAACTCGTTTATTGTTTTACCTAATTCGCTTGCGAGGAAAAACTCGAATGTTAACCAGTTATCCTCTTTTAGTCTTTTTTTGCGTCTTCTACCTTTATAGGTTCTAAGTCTAAAGCAAAAATTTCTAATTCATTTAATACTTTTTCGGGAAGGCATCTTTGTAATTTAGCAACATCGGCAAAACTAAAAGCTTTTTCGCCGTTTTCTTTTTCTGCTATTTGACAAAGTAACTGAGTCGATATATCTAAAGCCAAATCGGATTGGTTTAAGGACATAGCTTTTTTTCTTTCTTGCCTAGTAAGAGGAGGGAAATACAATGTTATTAATAATTCCCCGTTTGCCTTCAATACATCATATTTTCTTCTAGAAGTAAGATCAAAACTTTCTACTAAAAGATCGGCGGTTCTCTTTTCAGTCATTAATTAAATCGCTGATGTAATAGTTCCGTTAGTTTCGAAGCTGCAGTTTATAACTTGTAAGTCGCCGACATTAGCTCCGTACTCCGCCTCAGTAATAACGCCACTAAAAGAAAACTTTTTAGATGCTTGTGAAGTATCGGGGAAAAGCTCGAACGCCGCAGTTCCGTCATCGGTAACGGTAAGGACATCATCTATAAATGCTGCATACTCGCCACTTTGAGCGGGGTCATATAAAAGTTCTACAGAACCAGTACCCTTAATAAGTCCGCCTTGCGTACCTCTAAAAGTATTTCCATGAACTGTTGTATCTATAGAATCTTTAGAAATAGAAAGACTCCAGTTTCTAGTTGCCGCTAAAACAGCTACAGAACTTCCGGCATCATCAAACTTAACTGAGCCTTGTTCCCCTCTTAAGGTTGCCATGAGTTAAAAAAAGTATTTAAAACTATATTATCCTTTTTTTTGCTTTTTTACAGCTTTTGTTTCTAGTTTTAGCTTTTCATACGCTCTACGGCAACGCCCGTCCCAATAAAGTGGGTTTCTATTTCCTTTTATACGCTCTAATATTTGGAGCATTTCTTCATTTAGTTCCATTAGCTTAAAGTTTCATACACTTCGAATGTTACTCTAATTTCTGTTTGGAAAAAACCTTCGGGGGAAGCTGTTACTACTTCGGGTCCACTAGGAGGGTCGAAAATTACTCCCGATACTACTTCGCCGTTATATAAATCTCTTAATCTTTTTCCTATTACTAAATTATTTCCTGTTCCTTCTCCTTCGGGCGTGAAAATATTTAAAACTAAAATTCCTGTTAATGAATTTAATTTAGTGCTGCTTGTACCCTGACTTAAATATTCAGAACTTCCAAACGTAGTTAAACATTGTATAAATTTTTCGTAATTTATAGAACTAAAGGGTTGGTTATAAAAAACAATAGGCAATGGCGGAGCTTTTTGTAATTCATCGACCAACCTACTTTCTATGGTAGCTCGAATACTATTTAAATCTAGAGCGGCCATTTTTACCTTCCTAAAGTACGTTTTATATCATTTATAACTTGTTTTACCTGTAATTCTGGATATCCCTTAATAGTACTTTGCCTAGTTCTGTATTTTCCTTTCCATGAAGGAGGTAAGCTTACACCAAAAGCTACTGGCTCTGAATATTCAATATTAGTACTTACTATTCCTACATAGTCTCTAATCGTACTTTGCCAACTTCTTTTTAATGTTCCACCTACTCCCGTTTCGTTTGGTTTAGGGTCCCAAACAGGCGTAGCTTGGACAACTAAAGACTCCCATTTAAAAGTTCCTTTCCGGACAGCCTTTTTTATTTTGGCTTCGAAATGATCGCCGATGCTTTCTATCCTTATCTGTCTTGCCATTACGCCCTCAAAAATAAATCATAGTAAATTGCGATATTTGCTTGTTCGTTTGTATCTACTCTAACTATTTTATATTCTATAGAACTAATTAAAACTTTATCTTTTGTAGTAGGGGTAAAAGTTAAACCTTCCGCCGATATAGTTAGTTTTTTATCTTCTTGCGAGATTAATTCGTTAACTTCTACGCTCGAAACGTTTTCTAAATTACCTTTTATATCTAAAGTCGTTTCGTTTTTTCTTACTTCGCCTGTGGCATCATTATATGAACTATTAGTAGTCCTTTTAATAGTAACCGTTCCGCCAAGTCGCAGTAATGTTTTACTAGATACTTTTTTAAGTCCTTTAGCTATACCCATTAGAGAACGTAAGCTATAACCGAGCCACTTGTTAATTTTATGCTTGTTATTACTCCTTCTATAGAACAATTAGAATTAATAGTTACGGCAGATTTGGTTCCAGTTATATTTTCAGAAACTAACGTATGTATTACGGTATCTTCTAAAGCTTTTACACATTGGAACCTTCCTGTATGTGTTGCTTGGTCATCAATAATTTTTGCTGCGGAATAGTGCATAATTAGCTCCTTTTAATAGCGACGTTGCCAGAACCGCTAATGCGAAGTCCGACTAAATACCTTTCGAATAGAGGAGGTACTCGATCAGCACCTACGGCTCCATAAAAATTAGGCTCTACGTCTAGATTACCAAGTTTTACTTTTTTGTAATCCTCTAGACCGCTTAATCCTAACCCATCTTTATTGTTATTTAAATATACGGCAAGGATAGTTTGTGCTTTTTTTACTTGTTCCGGTATTTCGGTCTCTGAATAGTAATCTGTTGAAATACGAAAAGGGAAACCAATAGAATATGTATTAATATAAGTATCCGGTTTTCTTACTCCTTGTCTTGGCCATTGCAATGATTGGGTATTGGTAACTCTAGCTCCTAAAAATCTTTCTCGATCTAGTCGTACTGTAGCTGTAAATAGTGCACGGTTTTTTTGATCGGTTGTCGCAGTAGCAAACGCAGTAACATCATCATCCTCAACGAGCCCATCTACTATATCTTGGGCTTCTGATAAAGAGACATAACTATTTGCTATGTTGCTTCCTATTGTTGTGTGTAATGTTATTGCCATTAGTTTTTGGTTTTTTCTTTTTTATAGAGGGTTTAGAGACTACCTTTACGGCAGCCTCTTGTTCCCTAACTCGCCTAAATGCGAATAAACCCACTTATTTTCTAAAAGCACTAACTGCAGTCGCACTCGTAACTCTAAAAATAAAAGTTCCGGAAGTATCGGCTGTAATGTCAGGCTCGCCAACGATAGTAACGTCAGAACCGGCAGTAAGAGTAAACTTGTGAGTACTCGCTGCTTTGTTAACAACGGTAAGTTCAAAAGTTTGACCAACTTTGTTCTGAGTACCTAAAGCTGTGAGAATCTCAGCAGCCGTTGGTGTTGTGATAGTCCTATTACCTGTAGGTGTTCCATCTACTATGCCTTCTATTGTTTCAGCAGTAGTAAGAACGTGAGCTCCGTTCTCCGTTTTGATAACTTTAGTTTTTGTAAGTTGACCAAAAGGAGGGTTTTGTAGTTCGAATAAACTAGCCATAATTAATTACCTCTAGTCTTGTGTGGAAATGTTGGTAGCTCTTACGATACCAATATTTTTTGTTTCGTAAACTTTCGACCAGTTGCCTACGGTTTCTAAAACTGAACGTGTTGGGTTGCTATCAGTAACCGCCCACTTAGTACCAACAGGGTGGTAGCAATAGTGAAGGTCAATAGCCATAGCGTCAGATTTAGCAAGAATATCTCTATCAGTTTCAGTTGTTAGACCGGCTTGTTCGCCACTAGCAACGGCTCCCTGAGTAAAGAAGTAAGATGCATATTCAGTAGATGCTCCGCTTCCTACAGTTTGAACGTCATCGGAAACGATAACTCTTAAACCGCAGTATGTAGGAACTGTATTTTCTCCGCCGTAAGCAGGGGCAATACTACCACCGGATGCTGTAGCTGAACCGCCGTTACCGTCGGAAGCTAAAACATAATCAACTAATCTTCGTTCTACTAAGTCATAATAAACAGCACTATGGACGCAAACGGCTGTTAACTTGTCACCTTGATCTCCTAAAAGAGCTTTTGCCTTCGCAACGTGGCGAGGACTTAAAACTGTAGGAGTATCGCCAGAACCGCCGTCGATAGTTAATTCGAATAAAGCAGCACTAGAAGTCGTTGTATTAACAGAACCAAAAACACCACCCAAGCAAGAAAGCAAATCTTTCTGTCTTTGGTTAGCGATAAATGCTCCTATTTTTTGGCCAATAGCAGCCATTGGGTCAGCACCCGCAGCCATAGCTGCTAAATCTCTTGATTCGAATGCTTTTCCTCTATGTAGGATTACTCCTACTTGTTTTCCAGTACCAATCTTAGAAGGCGAAAGTGATGAAGAATCTGATAAAACTTCAAAGTCGCCTGTTAAGTTAGCATTGAAAAAAGGTATATTGACGAAATCCCCACCTTCGGTAGCGTTAAGCTCCGCCATCGGTGCGACCACACCGCTAGCAAGAAAACTATCTCTAAGAGTAGTCTGCTGAATAACGTAAGGAGTAAAAACCTCTGGGATGATAACGTCACTTCTTAAAACAGCCATTTTTTAAATAAAGCCTAAAGTGTACGGTGTGGGCGTAACCCTAAATATCTGCGTAACAGAATTTATCTAATATTCTAGCGAGATTCTGCAATATTTCGCAACTTTTGCCATGTTTCTACACCATAAACCTTTGCAATTCTCGACTGTTCAGTAATATTTTCGCTATTTTTTAAAAAAGGCTTCAACATTTCTTCGCTGAAATTACCAGTATTTGTAGGCTTCGAGATAGGTGCTCCCGTTCCACTTATGATTTTTGTTTTCAACAAATAAGGTTTTTCTTTTTCTAATTTATTTTTTACATAATCCGCTACGGGGATATGTTCATAACCGTCTACTATTACGGGCATACCGTCTTTATTTTGTATTTGATCTTTAGGAACTAAATTATTTAAAACCAGTTCGGGGTCATGTGTTATTTCGCTTAATGCCTGTAAAGCGGGAGTAATTAGTTCCAGTTCCCTAATACGTTTTTGCTGCTCATCTATTTTTGCTTTATCTTCGGCGGAGCGTTCTCTATACTGCTGTTCTAAAGCCGTAGTCGCTTCGGTGTACTTACCTTTTCTTTCTAGATCTTCTTGTTCGCTTTTTTGTTTGAAAGCTAAAAGAGAGTCGTAATCTTCAGGGATTACTTTTTCTTTCTTTTGTAATTTTCCTATAAGCTCGTAATTTTTAGCTTCTAACTTTTTAACGGAATCTCTAAGAACGTTTAATTCTTCGTTGTTAGGTGAAGGGGGCGTAACCACCTCTTTGTTTTCATCAGCCATAAAGACGTAATCTTTGTATATATATTAGTTATACTACCATTTAACTTTATCTGCCCAAAAAGCTGCACTTGTTTTTCCTTTAGCAATATTTTTAGCGTGTCTTGCTTTAAAACTTTTTCGTTTTGCTTTATCTGCATCCGACTCTCCTTTACGGGGAGGTTTTGTTCTTGCTCCTTGCATACCGAAACGGATTAATTTAAAACCGGTTCCTTGTTTTATAACAACAGCGTTTGACTTACCACTTTTATGGTTAGGGGTTCTTATAGGTTTATCGACGCCCGAAAACGTATGGCCACCCCTAGTAATTGCCATTACTTTTTCTTTTTAGGTGCTGCTTTTAATTCTGATCTTTTTTTTAATACTTTATTACCAGTAGATTCAGAAATAATTCTTACGACGGGATCATCTTTACTCCCGACCCTTGTTACAGTACCTCCGGACGGTCCTTTAATAGATGCTCTTTTACCTCCACTTCCGGTAACTTTACCAAAAGTTCTTTTCCCTCCATACATCCAACTAACCCTAGAACCTTTTTTCATTTCTTACCGCCTTTTTTTACCTTTTTCTTTTTCTTAGGTGGTCTTCCTACTTTAGAACCATAGGTTCCTTTTCCCATTGGCATGATAATTTAGGCAACTGCACTTATTATATCTTTTAATTTGCTTTTGGATATTTATTTACTAAATCTTTTAGACTTAATTCTGTCCCGTCATCCCTAATAATAAGCCGCAAAGCCTCTCTAGGACTCTTTTTCTTTTTATCTATCAAATAATTAAAAAACTTTTTTTTGTTACCTAAAGTCTTAGTTTGTATTGCCGGATTATCTTTTAACCAAGTACCGTAATTAGTATTTTGGGGAACTCTACCCGTAGCACTAGGTCTAGTGTCGGGAAACTTTTTTTCTAGCTCATCATCATCAAGTACCGGTACGGTAGTAGAACGACAATTAAAATGTTGGGGAGGAATAGGTCCCTTATTATATTCGAAGATCTGACCATCCAAAGAAGCACAAATTAAACTTGTTCTAGAATCTAAAGTAGCAACGTATTGATATTTTGCCGTTATATCGGAGTTTGCCTGATATACAGATTGACTAGCAGCGTTTTGTACTTGATTAACCGTTGTTCTTACAACCGCCATAACTTGGTTATTTGCTAATTTAGTTCCGGTTCCGCCCGCTAGTCTTTGAGCTTTTGCCGTCATTTCTTGATTAGCTCCAAATCGTAATCTACCCCGCAACCTTCTACCTATTTTTGACATAGATTCGCCTTCCGTAATTCCTATTCTTACTTGGCTAGTAATAAGATCAGCTTGCGAATCTGCTATACCCCTAAAAGCTTTTTCTACAACGGCACCATTAGGTAAGGTTATTTGGGAACCTTTTAAAGCAGTTAAGCTAAACCCTCTTTGAACTGCGGGTTCTAATTGGTTAGGGAGATTTAAAATATTAATACGAGTAGGGTCTGTAGTTACTACGGAACGTGCAAAATCAGGACTTACGGAAACTACATTAATAGGAATATCGCCACTAGGAAATACTTTTCTAAGTTCGCTAGCTACAAAGTCGGTCTGAAATATAGCTAAACTATTTAGTTGTTCGACCATTACAGCGGTGCTACTACCCGACCAAGTTTCTAGGCTATCTTTCATAGTCGCTAACATAGCTCTTATTCTTGCAACGGTAGCCGGTGCCGTTACTTCATCTATAACCGCTAATTGGTTTGTTAAATCTAAAATTACATCGTTATAGTTAGTTATTATTTCACGAGCAACTCTATTACTAAACCTATTAAGGTCTATGGTTTCACGATAAAAACTTTCGGGAACTGACATTTATTAACTAGCATCATCTTCGGGTTCGGGACTTATTTCTTGTTCATCTGGGTCGGCTTCTACTTTAGGTGTCGCCATACTTATAAGTCCTCCGGCTTCCGTAGCTTCTAGTTCTTCTTCTACATCGAACTCATCTCCCAATACTTCGCCCTCGGTTAATTGTTCTAATAATGTTTTTTGGGTTATAGAACCGGAAGTATAGAGTTGTAAATATGCTTGTATTTCTGTCGGCTCTAATCTCTGAGATAAGAAGTCTCTATTAACAAAACAACTACCGGCTTCGCTTCCTAGATAACTAGCGTGAAACTGTAAACAGTTATCTATCATATCTTGCATTTGCTGTGCAACGACCATCATTGTTGAGTCGCCTTGCGAACGATCTATTTTTTTGCTTTCCGCTGTTTCAGCTGATAATTTTTGTCCTAATACGGCAGCTAATCCAAGCTCGTTTATTTGGTTTTCTAGCCTATCTAACCTTTTAAACTGAGCCTCGTAGCTTTTTCCCGCAGGTTCTATATACTCTGCCCGTCCGTCGGGTGGAAACGCTATAGCCTCCCCAGGTCCAGCCGAAACCTCTTCCGCCGCTTGTGAAAAGCCATAAAAGGCTAACATTGGAACGGCTGATATATGTAATTGGTTATCTAAATCACTTTGTATTTGGTATGCTTTTAAATTTAATTCCGCTATATCGGACATCGGAGGTCTAGATTCTAATAAATTAAGGCGATTAGAATAGGCTACGGAAAAAGGAATACGGTTAAGAGGATTAGTACCCTCTTCATGCAAAATAAATTTACCTTTTTTATCTTTACGGTGTATTTCAAAATTAGTCGGAGTAAGTAACCTAACTTGCTCTGTTATCTTTTCTCCATAAAGTCCATCCGGTTCAGATACTTTTTCTAGTAATCTAAGTTGCGTAAATTTTAATTGGCCATCTATCATTTCAGTCCGCCACCCTAAAATATCCCTTGGAGTATAAGTAACCCAATAAGGTCTACCGCTTTCTCCGGAAGCAGGGGCATCTACTAAAACTCCTATATGGCCATAACGTATCATCTTACGGGCAGTCTCATAAGTCCAAACATTTAAATCATTACCCATTAAATCAACATCAAATAATTGGGTTCTTATATCATCGCTTGTATCATTTAGCCTTACTGGTTTTCTAGTAAGCATACCGGCTAGCATTCTTTCCAAACGTATATAGTAAGGCGGGCAAACAGTTCGAGCCAAACGGTTATCATAACTTTCATCTAACTCTCTCGGCTCTTGCATTAAATATTTTCTATGTTTAGAACGCATCTGATATGTTCCGCCTAATAAATCCTCTATTAATATCCAATGTGGCTCTTGCTCAAACCAAGTGCTATTAGGGTCGTTTATTTCTACTCCTCTACTGCCCCCTGTTTGCCTGTTGTAATGACTATAGCCTGAGTACACTTTTTTACTCCGTTGTTTGTTTTAATAGTAGACAATAATTTTAATAAAGCCTAATTCCTGTTTTACGTCCAGCCGACATGTGTAAGGGATTAAACAAACGCCAAGTAATGTATCCTAGAGCGTCGTTCATGTGGTCATAACCGGCGTCCTTATCAGGCTCGCCTTTCTCATTATAACTTTGAAGCTCTAAACACTCTATTAGTTTTATAGCTTTTTTACTTATCATCATTTTGCTTTCCCCTTTACCGTTTAAAAACATTCCTTGCACCGAGTTTACTCTATCTCTTACGGCAGGGTTGGAAAGTGCTGATTGATTTATAAACCCGTAACTTTCGAGAATTTGGATGTCGGTTCTCGTAGCATTTGTACTTCGGTTTCCGCCTGAAGCGTCAGGGTAGATATATATTTTATTAAACGGATACCTCCCTTTAATTTCTTTGGCGATACTATCGGTGTCGTGACTTTTAGCGATTTCATCTATAACCATAAATTTATTTCCAACCGCTATACCAATTACTGCGTTCATGTTTCCAATATTAAAATCTATCCCAACTCGGATAGGCTCGTTTTCATCAACAAAAGGGTCATTTTTTAAAACGTGTATATTTCGATCAAACTTATCGTAAACTTGTCCGGTGGTTAAATTGCAGAAGTTACCATTTAGATAAGCTTGGATAAGTTGCGGTGGATAGTTTTCTAGTAATGAATCAATAAATCCTTCCGGAAGATAAGGATTATCGGCAGTTTTAGCTTTTATTAGCCTTGTATCTTCTTTAGCGTTCTTTTCAAAGGTATCGAACGCCCAAGAATGACCTTCGGGAGTAGTAGTAGCGTAAAACTGTTGGACATTACCCGATCTAAGTCTAGCAAGTGCCATGTTCATCGCTTGTTCGGCATCCCGTTTGTTAACAGTATCGGCTTCATCAAA
>Ga0181417_1000801_pt1 | contig 9957 bp, 11 predicted proteins | sample 40SPOviralmetaG_FD_130142 | JGI IMG/M metagenome (GOLD analysis project Ga0181417, IMG submission 130142) | Marine viral communities from the oligotrophic San Pedro Time Series (SPOT) site, San Pedro Channel, CA, USA - 40 SPOT_SRF_2013-02-13 | ecosystem: Environmental > Aquatic > Marine > Strait...
ACAAATACTATTTGTAAATGTCAAGCTTTTTTTTAATTATTTTCTTCAAAGAGTTCTTCTTCACAATCATCACAAAGGAAAAAGCCACCGGTTTCAACACCACACTCTTCACATATTATCTCATCAATCATACTATAATATACAATGAATAAATGACAATGTCAAGTAAAAACTTCTAAAAAACTTCTAAAAAGATATGTCTATAACACAACACTTTTTTTGATTTCGTTATATTTATTAATGTAATAGAAAAAAAGTCTTTATAGGAGAAATAAAGTGGCACTAATAGACCCAAATGATATATTTTTTACACCCTTTGAACCTAAATTAAAAAATAGGTTTATAATGCAAATAGACGGAATTCCAGCGTTTTTAGTTAAAACAATGGCAAGACCATCAGTTTCATTTGAAGCAGTTACCCTTGACCATATCAATGTTAAACGATATGTAAAAGGTAAAGCAACTTGGGCACCAATCAATATTACATTATACGACCCAATCGTTCCAAGTGGAGCACAATCAGTTATGGAGTGGGTAAGACTACACCACGAATCAGTAACAGGTCGTGACGGATATTCAGACTTCTATAAAAAAGACATTACATTCAATGTATTGGGACCAGTCGGTGATAAAGTTGAAGAGTGGACATTAAAAGGTGCATTCATCACAGAGGCAAACTTCAACGAATTAGATTTCGCATCTAATGAACCAGTTGATATAGCACTTACTTTACAATACGACTACGCAATACTACAATTCTAGGAGAAAGTTATGTGGGCAATATTTAAAGATAATAATGAATACAACGAGAAATCAATAATTGGTTTCGGAGCGTTTACGATAATGGTTTTGTTTGCAATGGCAGATGTTGTAACTGGACTTATGGGTAAGGATTTAGTAATCAACGATGTTGTTTACAATTCATTCCTATTCACTACATTAGGTAGTTTTGGTATCGCAGGTGCAGAAAAAGTTTTAAAAAAATAATAAGTTATTAATTCTTAATTAATCAAGGAGTAAACAATGGCTGAAAATCAGTACGGATTTCCTACTGAAGTTCTATCTTTACCATCAAAGGGATTATTGTATCCCGAAGATAGTCCTTTGCGTAGTGGAACAATCGATGTTAAATATATGACAGCAAAAGAAGAAGATATATTGACATCTCAAAACCTTATTACACAGGGAGTAGTAATTGAAAGATTATTACAAAGTGTAATCGCAACACCAGGAGTAAAGTTAGATGACTTACTAATCGGTGATAAAAACGCACTTATGGTTGGAACTCGTGTTTTAGGATACGGAAAAGATTATAATGTTGTGATTTTAGACCCAGATACCAATGAAGAAGCAGATACAACAATTGACCTATCTACACTCGGTCATAAAAAATTTGATGAATCATTATTCGAAAACGGAAACAACTTTGAATTTGAACTACCTAATTCAAAAAGAAAATTAGAGTTCAAACTTCTAACCAATAAAGATGAAGTAAAAATTGAAGGTGTGTTAAAGTCATTAGAAAAAGCAGAAAAAATAACTGGTGTATCAACAGAAATTACAACAAGGTTAAAATATCAAATACAATCAGTTGATGGTGATAAAACTCAAACAACTATTGATAAGTTTGTTGATAACGAATTTTTAGCATTGGATGCTAGAGCGTATCGTCAGTATGCTCAATCAATAGCACCAGATGTTGATTTAACAGTTGACTATACAACTGGGAACGGAAATATTGTTAAGGTCGGAGTTCCTCTAGGGCTCGACTTTTTTTGGCCAGCCGCCGAGTAATAGGGCGGCCATACACGAGGAAATCTTTAACATCTTAAATTACGGAAATGGATTTACACACTCCGAAATTTATAACATGCCCTTACCACTTCGTAGATACTATGGAGAACTTCTTGTAAAATCAAAAGAAGAAGAAAGTAAACAATACGAAGAAGCAATGAAAAAAACATCATCACCGCAAATGATGAAAAGTTAGGTTAGTTGATATTTATTACTGAATAAGTAGGAAATAAATTATGTCAAATTTTAAAGTAAAAGATAAAAAAATAATACCAGAATTTATCGGTTCATTAATGAACGCGATTGCTCGTAGTAGTGCAAAGAGTGCAGTTAAAAACTTAGAAAAAAATCCAGTTATTAAAAAACATATCAGTAAAATAAAACAAATTGATAGAGAAATGAAGGCTGATATTGAGAAAAGAATCAAGACTGACCCAAAGTTTAAAAAAGACTACAATGACGCATTAGACTTTATAGATAATATATAATTTATTATTTTTCAACACTAACAAAATCAACAATATATGGCACCAAAATCAAAAGTCGAAAAGGCATTAGAAAAGCAAAATACAAAGCTTAATGATTCTCTTGAATTACAAAAAGAGAATATAAAATCCATTGCTAAAGAATATGGTTTACGAGAGGATATCGCAAAAGTTGTCGCCGGTGCCAACCGAATGGAAAAATCCAAACTTGATGTCGTAAAAGACATTGTTGATAGAACTAAAGATGTATTAGACAATTCTAAAAAAATCTCAGAAGAAACTCTTACTACCGTAGATTTACATAAATTAGAAAGACAAGCAATCGCTGAAGGTTTACACGATAGGGTAGAGATTATCCAAAAGATGAAATCTATTCAACAAATTCAAAAAGAAACAAATCGTATAGTTAATGTTCAGGCAAATATGTTTAAAAGTATTGGTTCTTCCATAGACAATATGATTAAGTCTATACCGGGAATCGGTGGTACTTTATCAGATGTATTGGGTGTTACAGATATAACGGATAATATGGCTCAAGAGTTTAGGACTACCTTTCAACAAGCGTTTGATGGTTCAACTTTAATGAAAGATATTTTTGTTGAAAACTCCGATGAACTCATCGCCGGTGTGTCCAAGTTTTTTGGTAAGGGTGCAACAAAAGGTATATCATTTGGACTCGGTAGTGCCGCAGCATTAGCAGCTACGATTGGACTCGTGAGAAAAGGTTTCGAGGGTGGTTTAGAATCTATGGGTTTTGGTGCTAAATTTAAAAAATTAATTTTTGGTTCTACATTTGGAGCATTTAAAGATGCGTTTGGAAATTTAAATAACTCATCATTTACAAAATTATTCCGTGCAAAAGTATTAGGAGTAAGATTTGGTGTTGAACAAACAGATGTTGCAAAAATCCTAAGAGCACAAACTGAAATTTCAGGACTATCACAAGGACAAGCACTTGATATTCAATCTTCAATAGCAACACTAGCAGGTCGTAGAGGAGTATTGGCAAAAGATGTCTTTAGTGATATAGCAAGTAGTACAGAATTATTCGCAAACTTTGCAAGAGATGGTGGAATGAATATCGGTAGAGCAGCCGTTCAAGCAAAAGAATTAGGTTTATCATTAGATACGGTTGGAAAGGTAGCAGAAAATGTTTTAGACTTTCAATCAAGTATCGAATCAGAATTACAAGCATCATTGTTGATTGGTAGACAATTAAATTTAAATAAAGCAAGAGAGTTATCACTTGCAGGAGATTTAGAAGGACTTCAAAAAGAAATCGTTAAACTAGTTGGTTCTGAAGCAGAATTCAATCAACTAAATGTTATTCAAAGAAAGAAGTTTGCACAAGCACTTGGAGTAACCACAACAGAACTAAGTAAGTTAGTTTCCGGAGAAGTTCAATTAAAATCTAATGACACAAAAGATAATACAGATGCCGTTAGAGACTTAACAGCGATTATGACGATAGCAGCCGGTTTTCAAGTTGGTAGGGCGGCTAGAGGTGTGAGTGGTATGTTTTCAACTCAATTAGCTAAAAGACAAAAGGCCTTAAAAATAAAAACAACACCAACAGGTAGATTTAAAGTTGAGGGTACGAAAGGGCCTGGATTTATCAATAGAAAAGACGCGTTAAAATCAAAAGGAAAAATGATGACCACACCTGCTATGAGAATGTTAGGTGGTGGTGCAAGATTTATTCCTTATGTAGGAGCTATCATAACCGCTTTAAGTTTTCTACCAATGTTACATAGTTTAGGTCAAAGATTTATGGGTAAATCAGAAGAACAAATGAGAAAACAAGACGTAGCATCCAAGTTGAATTTCCCAGTATTTTCATCAGAACTTATGTCTCAACCAAAGGATAGTTAATAAATGGCTGGTATAAAAGACATAGATACAAGACTTTCAGACATTACAACTTTTGACAAAGTATCAAAAGAAAACTCACCTATGGTCACAAGACAATCAGAACTAAGTAATTTTAGATTTGATTATTCAAAGGTCGGTGGAACTAGTACATCTAACGGAACTTTCAAAACCAATCAAGGAGATAACACTGGTCGTGATACTTCACTAGGTGAAAGAACTGATTCAGCGTTTCAAGGAGAAACCGGAACAACATTACCACCAGAAGTAAAGGGAAGAGTACAAGCCACACAAGCAGTTAAAGATGTCGGTGTAGAAAAAACAGCGTTATTTGTAGCAAAACAATTTGGATTACATTTACTAAACGCACAAGAAGATACAAGAGTATATGACCCGACCGCATTAGCACAAAATTTAGTAGTTCCAACTGACAATTTTATTGACGGAAACCTTTTCGGTGAACACGAAGAAGAAAAAATAAACAAACAAGTAAATCAAAGTTTAACTTATTTAAAAGCAAGTCCAAATATTGTGGGACTAAATCAATCAACAGGGACAGACAACAAAACTATAAAAGTTTCTTACAATATGAGAAATAATAAAGATAGTGATGATATGATTAACAATACTTTAATCGGTATAGAGGATACATTACCAGAAGACTTTATAAAGTTTAGAATAAAAGATGTCAACACCGGTAGAATAATTCAATTTCCAGCATATTTAGATGACATCACGGACAATTCATCAGCCGAATACACACCAACACGATACATTGGTAGAGCAGACCAAACTTATGTTTATTCCGGATACACCAGAAGTATAAGTTTTGGATTTAAAGTTGTAGCATTATCTGAAAAAGATTTACCAGTGATGTGGAACAAAATAGATTATTTAAAACAATTAACATTACCATTATATGATAAAGGTTTACTTGGAGAAGAAGATACTGAACCAAGACCAAAAGCACCTTTTGTTGAGTTAACCATTGGAGATTTGTATGTTGACCAACCAGGATACTTTTCATCTATAAATTTAACAATACCACAATCATCTAATTGGGAAACAAAAGAAGGACACCAATTAACTCATATATGTAATGTTTCAGTGGACTTCACTTATATTGGTAAGAAACTTCCAAAACTAAACCCAGCAGCACAAACTGAAAAAGATATGGAAAACGAAAGTCGTCAATTCGATATGAAAGTTCCAGAGATTTTCGCATTAAAGGATAAAGAAGAATAATTATGGCAAGATACAAAGACACAATCATCAGAAAAGATATAAATAGTTTAAGATATTTATCAACCGAAGACTATCCTACATTTGCAAAAAAAGATACCGATGTTTTAATAACAGGTAGGTATGGAGTTCGTATGGATAATCTTGCCAATCAATATTATGGTTCACCAAGTCTTTGGTGGATAATCGCAAGAGCAAACACAAAACTATTTGAAGGTGGTTTATCTTTAAAAGTAGGAAAAGAATATAGAATTCCTATCGATTTAGATGAACTTGGAGAAGAATTCATCACTGGTGGTGGTTCAGTTGGTAGTGTTTCAAGTGGTGGTTTATCAGGAGGTGGTGGAGGTGGATACTAATGAGTTTTTTCAGAACATTTATTCATAAAGAAACACAAGAAGAACTATTCAACAGAATAGACGCATCAAATTATAATCGAAATGCTGAAGATATATTAAGTCCCAAAAATCAAAAAGCCATACAAGGAGAATATTTAAGAAGTTGTTGGGCTCGTGCAGCAGTAGTTATTGGAGATGAGGGAACTGAACAAGTCAGAGTCTTAAACTCGTTGTATGATTATGAAAAAAAGAAAGAAATCAATGAACCTTTAAATATAAAAGGTGGTAATCCCTATCGTGGTAAACCAGGTATCACTTCAATAACTTCTACATTCAAAGAATTCTTTATGAAACAAAGCACCATTTCTTTTTATGTTCCAGACCCAAAAGAATTTGATACATTTAAAGATGAATTTTTAAAATTTGGTCGTTATATATTACTTGAATGGGGTTGGGTAACACCACAAAATTTAACATTAGATAAGTTGTCAGGTAATACTATTTTAAAGATGTCGAAAAACATTCAGAAAAGAATTAAAAAAGGTAAAGGTAATTATACTGCAAATCTGGGTGTTGTTACGAACTACAATTTCAATCAAACAAAAGAGGGTGCATACGAAGGAACGATTGAAATCAGTAGTATGGGTCGTAATATATTAGAGCAACAACACACAAGTGATGGACACGTTGATAATATTGTCGGACATATAAATGATTTGATTAATGAAAAAGAGGAAAAAAAAGAATCATTAAGTGGTTCTGAAAAAGAAAACTTTGAAAAAATTCAAAAAACTTTTTTAAATTTTAATGCGACGATTGAAGAGTTAGATTTTGTCGTAAAAGAATACTTAGATTCACAGGGTAAACCAGGTGAAAAAAAGAAATTATTGTCAGAAGAGAAATTAGATAGTTTCAAAGAACAATTTAAGTGGTGGGATATAGGTAATAATCCAGCTGCCAACAAAGCAGCAAGATTTAAATATCAATATCATAATGGAGCATTTTTTTCAGATAACGAAGACCCTTTATTAGAAAGTATAGACACCGTTCAAAGAAATGTTGTTTTTGGAGCATATAGTTTATATAAAAGAATAGATAATTTAGTTAATAAAGGAAAAGATAAAGATAATGATTTATGTTTTGTTACTTGGGGGTGGTTTGAAGATTTTATATTAAATAGTTTCTTTTCATTTACATCAACATCAACGGATTTTAAAACAGAATTTAGAAGTGTAAAAAATTTATACGATAATGAAAATAGTGATGAGATAACAGGTTATAAAAACTTAGAGTGTAAATCACACCCAGACTTATATTCGTTAGGACTACAAAGTGTTATACTACCAGGTAAGACTGAACAATATGATATTGAAAAAACATTTATTAAAAAAAAGTCAGACCAGTCTGGAAAAAAGGCAAGAGCAATGGCTATAAAAATATTTATGGATAAAGTTGATAGTGTATTTCCAAACTTTGAAACTGAGGCTGGGAAAAGGGGTAGTGTTAGAAATATGGTTTTTTCAACCAAATACTTAAAAGAATCATTCATAGGAACTCAAAGTATAGAGAAATCACTAACAAGTTTTTGGCAAAAAGTTTCTAATGATTATGGTGGATTTTGGAGATTCTCGGTTAATGAGGACGAAAATGTAGATGGTAAGGTAATTATTACAGATTTAAATTTAGGAGTAGAAGATGATAGTAGAATTTTGGAACGAAAACTATTATCTACCAAGGACAATCCAGACCAAGTATTTAAATTTCCAGTTTATTCTCAGGACTCAATCGTAACAGATATGCAATTACAATCATCAAATGACTCTGAAATGGCAACTATGGCAGTATTTGGTTCAAACACATCACTTGAAACAACTGGTGCAGATATGGGTAAAGGATTTACGGCAAATGCTATGAGAGCACTTGCAGCATTTGATGGAGTAAGTAAATCAGTTAAAACACCTAAAGGTGAAACAAAAAAACAATATGCTGATAAAATATTAAATAATATATCAAATCCAATATATGGTAATTTTCAGGAGCAAAAAGCCTCAGTTGGTTCATCAGCCATATATGCAGAAGATGGAAAAATAACTGAGTTAGATATAAAAGGTGGAATTGATTTTAGTAATGTTCAAGAACTTGCATTAACACGAAAAAGTCTTAATCGTCATATGAAAAACAACACTGACGAGGCGTCAGGAGTAGATGTTTCTGATGAGTCATTATCAGCAGCTTACTATTGGTTTAAAAAGGATACAAATGTTCAAATTTATGGTGCACTTGACGGGCAGATACACCAAGAATTTAAAAGAACTATGTTATATAAAATTAATAAGTCGGACGATGAGAGTTCAGTTTTTTCAACTGTATTACCGATTGTTCCACTACAAGTATCATTAACTTTAAAAGGAATTGGTGGTATAAAAGTAGGTGATTTATTTTATGTAAATTATCTTCCAGAAAAGTATAGAAAGTATTGTCATTTTATGGTGGTTAATGTTGAACATACAATCGATACATCAGGTTGGACGACTAAATTAGATTCCCGTATGATTGTAGATATTCCAAAAATGATTGATAATGGAGAAGTTAAAAAAGGAACAACACTAGAACCAATAAATGTATTGAAGTCATTAGAAAGAACGAAACAAGAAATAAGATTAAAATATGGAGTTCCTATTGGTCAAGCAGCAGTTAACCAATACTTAGATGAATTTGGTTCGGGAGATTCATTCTAAAAAAATTACATTTTGATTATATAAATCAATACTTATAATAAATGGTTATAGTAAATACAGATATTCTATTCAACCAATTAAAACAACACATACAATCAAAACCATTTGTATTATTGCAGATGTATTCAGATGTTCAACAACATCCACAAGAAAATCGTATTAGTTGTTATTGGGTTGACTTTCAATTTGAACAATACATTGTTCCAATTCATCACACAGAAAAGTTTTGTGATACCCTACCAATGATAGAAACGGACCAAACTATTTATGTTCAAGATTTGAAACAATACCGACACAATACATTAGTATTCGGTAAAGACATCAGAGATATGAATTGGACACACTATCAACAAACCAATCAACCATACGATACAGAACAACACCTAACAAACTCACATCATCATCAATATAGATTAAATTATGATAAACAAAACATTAATGATATGGTTCCTTTGGTAAAACATGCGGAATACTTTGGACCAATATCAAAACAATTATATGAACGATATGAACAACACGACCAAACCATACTGGAAAACCTATACAAAATAGAAAGAAATGGACTAAAGACTTATGAAAAAATTATATACTCGGAATACAATCCATATACTTCAACAGGTAGACCGAGTAATCGTTTCGGTGGTATGAACTTCGCAGCACTAAACAAATCAGACGGAAGTAGAAAACAATTCATTAGTCGTTATAACAACGGAGTATTAGTGGAAATGGACTTTGATGCCTATCACTTACGATTAATCGGAGAGATTATCGGTTATGATTTCCCACAAACATCAGTCCACGAACATATGGGAAAACTATATGGATTACCTTATGAAGAAGCAAAAGCATTATCATTTAAATATTTGTATGGGGGTATATCAGATGAGGTTTCAGACAACCCATTTTTCTCAAAAGTAAATGATTATATTAAATTACTCTGGCAAGACTATAAAACTAACAATTTTGTTCAATCTTATATTTATAATAGAAGAATATATAGAAAAAATCTACAAGATATGAATCCTAATAAGTTGTTCAATTATATGATACAACTTATGGAAACAGAAAACAATATCAAGATTTTGAATAAATTACAACCTAAGTTACAGGAATATAATAGTAAACTAATATTGTATAACTATGACGCATTTTTATTTGACTTTGATACCAAAGACGGATTAGAGTTTTTAAAAATGGTAAAGGAAACCATAGAGAGTGGTGGTAAGTATCCGGTTAAAACCAGTAGAGGTGTTAACTATCACGAAATGGACGACATAACGGAGAGACTTAAATGAGCGATATAAAGAACTTATCAAAAATCACTACTCGTTATACCAATAAAGAAGGTATAGCACACCCGACAAATCAAAAGCATGATTTTTCAAAACCCACCATAGTATCTATGACAAGAGATGAAATACAAACACTCGTTAATACAGGTAGAATTGAAGTAGAAGGTATAACAATCGAATATGAAAAATAATTGGAATA
>Ga0181417_1000802_pt1 | contig 9947 bp, 10 predicted proteins | sample 40SPOviralmetaG_FD_130142 | JGI IMG/M metagenome (GOLD analysis project Ga0181417, IMG submission 130142) | Marine viral communities from the oligotrophic San Pedro Time Series (SPOT) site, San Pedro Channel, CA, USA - 40 SPOT_SRF_2013-02-13 | ecosystem: Environmental > Aquatic > Marine > Strait...
AGAAAGCTCTGTCTGTTGAGCAGCATTTAAGTTTTGAGAGTCAGCCTGATTCAAAGCAGACAGATTAGCCAAACGCATCTGTTGGTCATTTGACAAGTTAGCAAGATTCATCTGCTGTTGAAAGCCTGCATTCCTAGCAAGAAAATCATTAGCAACTTGCATCTCAGCCATAACACCTTGTTGTGTAAACTGGCTCTGCAATACTGACATCTGTTGTGCGTACTGTGCAGTTTGACCTTCTGCTGTCTGCCTGTTAGCTAGATTAGCCATGCGTCTTTGCATGTCTTGTGTAGACTGCGTAAGATTAGCTTGCTGCTCATTAGACAGGTTCTGCGCTGCACGTTGCTGGAGGGCCTGTGCGTTGCTCTGAGCCATTGGTAGAGCACTTTGTATGATTGCATTAAAGAGTGCGTCACGGCCTACAGTGGACGCTGACAGGCCTCTAACGGCTAGTTTCTGCTCAATAGCCGCTACTGCTGGTCTAGCCCATGCAGGAGTCTTACCATCTTCCATACCGGCTAACAGGGTTTCCATCTGAGAAGATACAAGAGCCTCTGTAGGTAATGCTGCTACGGCTGCACGTACTTCTACAGGCTGCTGATCTATCTGAGCCTCTACAGTTGCAGGGTCTTCTACAATAGATGTACTAACATTAGTAGGTAAATTACCCAGTTCTGATAGCATGTTTGTAGCACCGGCTGCTGCCTCTCTTCCACTGTAGCTACGATTTTTAACCTGTTCGTAGCCTACAATTCCAATAATCTCAGCAGCTTGTCCAGCCGTTGCAGGTTGCCCAGTAATAGCTTCACGCTGCTTCATTTCTGCTTCAGGAGTAGGCGATACAGTTAGAGTTTGCCCTGTTACTTTATCTACAAAAGCATTACCTGAAACAGTGAAATCTTGTTCTTCTGCTAAAGCTGCTTGCTCTTGTGCAGTATCTCTTTCAGCCGCTACAGCCCTTTCAGTAAGCGTAGGGCCTTCAGCACTGGCAATAGCTTCAGGGCTTATAGTGCCTTGTGCTGCCGTTGTAGGGTCTAATGCATCAGCACCTACAAGAGCTACATCTTCTATTTTAGCAGGTGTAATAGCGGTTGGTGTAACGCCCTGTTTAGCTGATTGTGCAAAGGCACCTTTTACGGTAGGGGGCGGTTTTACTATAGATGTCCCCGCTTTTGTTTGTGCGCCTATTTGTTTAGCAGGCCCTAACTCAGTGCCTACTAAAGAAACATCTTCAGTCTCTACTTCATCTATCTCGAACTTTGCAGCAGGTTTTGCTTCAACTCTAGGTGGCCCCACGGTTGTTGAAGTAGTAGGAAGACTTCCTGAAGTTCCCGGAGTATACGTAGATGTAGTATCTTGTGTAGATGTCACAGAACCACCGCCTTCCCCAGAAGGATATGAAGTCGTTGTATTACTTGATACTGTTTCTACAGGGTCTAGTCCAGTTCCACCTTGACTATTTAAAGGCTCAGAAGAATGTAACTCTGAGTTGGGATTGTGTGGAGAGTATTTTCCCTTTTTTCTTACATGCTGCCCTGAATGCGCTTGTAATCTTTTATTTTTTAAAGCCTTTAAAACTTTTTTATTATTTCTATTAGATCTTTTATTACTCATTGTTTATCCTAAGTGTGCAAAAATAACAGAAGTAGCTCCTGCAAAAACAACAGAAACAACAAGCCATGCAAGTCTTTCCCACCGTGCAGCATGAGATGCAGCTAACTCCCTTAACTGTTTTAACTCAGCCGTGGCTTCTCCCCAACGCTCTCCACATTCTTTCTCATGTTGAGCAATCTTTTCTAAAGCCTCTAGAGCTATCTCCATCTCAGTTTTTACTGCCATAACTACTTTCACCTACTGCTTTGCTTTACCAACATTAATGGCTAACAAGTCTGTAAGTTTGTAAAACTTTTCAACCCATTTATTATTATTAGGAATAGGTTTTAAAGCAGCAATAATAGAAGCTACAGTAACAATTGTTGTATTAATATTAATTAAATCCATTTTAAACTCCTTAAAAGATTATAGCATATTTTCTGAAGGTTGTCAACTGTTAAAATTTTATTTTATACGTCTTAACTTTTAAACTCACATCTCACCGTAAACCAGTATGTACAATATCCCTGTATATGTATTCGCGCCAACTGCCGTTTGCCTAGCACTAGCGATGTTTTGAGTTGCGGAATTGGTGTGGAAGTCATTGCCCCAGTAGCTCCAAGATGTCTGAGCAGGTGTGGTAGATCGCCAGTTATCTCCCTTACCGCTTGATAGATTCCCATCAAAGAAACAAAGCACCTGCGTGTCGTGGTCTGAATCTTGGTTTTCACCAATAACGCAGAAAGAGTCTGCGTGACCAGATATGCCAGTGCCCCCAATGTTTCCAGAAGACGCTGACGTTCTAACAGCGGAGTAACCGTTATAGCCAGTTACCATCTCCGTAATGCCGGGACTTACCGCTAAAACCTGAGAATCACCTCCAGTATTTCCGTGATTACTTACTCCAAGATAATTATTAGCGTTCATTGCAGTGCCTATTCTTTTTAGGATGTCATAAATGCTTTCGTTACCTGAAGTATTACGGCTGTTGTTGTAATTTGGTTCGTAGACCGCATAGATAGAGTTAGAAGACGGAGTTGTTAAATTCCCGTTGCCGTTTATATAAGCGAACTTTGTGACGTTGGTGCAATCAAAGAACGCCTTGTATACGCCTTCGCCATCGCCTATTGCAGTTCTTGAACCCGCACCTGTTGATGATTTAGTAGCACTCAAGAATGAAGATGTTCCCGGATTCGCAAAATGAGCTTCAGTACGGGTTGTTGTTTTAATTCCTGTAGCCGCCATTAGGATATGCCACCGTGGGCCACCGGCACCACCACCAACAGCACCAAAGCCATTTATATTATAACCAAATCCAGACACGGCTTACTCCTTATGCGTCATTTGAAGCGTTGGTAGTAAAGAACAACTTAATCCCTAACAGTCTTGCATCGCCTGTCTGGTTATCTGCTGACACATCGCGCATTACCTGAAAGTACGTTTGCGTATCTACAGCGGCTCCTGTAATAGTCACTGCACCAGAAACCGCTGTGACATTCATGTCATTAGAAGTTCCAGAGTGCGCTTTAGCCGTAGCAACTACGTTAGTGCCAAATGCTGTATTAATGCTGGCGTTGTCTGCAAAAGAAACACCAGAAAGTCCCCAAGCTACTGTGCCTGTGTTGGTGCCAGTAACTGTGAAGAACGCTTGAAAAGTTACTGTACCTTCATTCCAAGATTTTGGAAAGGCTACAGTAAACTGTGCATTTTCGTCTGAGCTTGCATCAAAGTCTAAGCACTTTAGCTCTGGGCCATTTGATAACTCTACTTGCTGTAAGTCTGAGCAACCTGCTGTTGTATTTGGATACATTGCCGCAGCAGGTACGTAGATAGTTTCAAGCCCTGCAACTTTAATGTCACTAGATACTTTAGCTGAAGTTACTGCGTCATCAACTATTGAAGCCGTTACTACTGCATTAGATGCTAGTTGAGCTGCACCCACAGCGTCATTAGCAAGTTTAGCTGATGTAATATTAGCATCTGTAATTTTAGCAGTTGTAATAGCGTTGTTAGCTACGAGTGCAGTTGTAATAGCGTTATCAGCTATTGAAGCAGAAGTTACTGCATCATTAGCAATGCTAGTAGCTTTAATTTTTGTTGTAGCCATTTTACTATCCTAAAGTTGGACGGGTATTTGGAAAGTCTTCTGTGCTAGGCCACTCACGCAAAGCCTGACGGTAAGCCAACACTGCTGAAGCATTAGGGTAATCAGAGACTGTAGCGGCTATATCCGTTTTCCGTAATTCTTCGTCACGCCATCTACGAGCTTTTGTCTCAACTGAAATATTATCTTCTACTACTATTAAAGCCATTATTTTACCCTCACGTAAGCTTCTGCGCCTAAATAAACCATCTCTGATGTCATAGCGTGTGATCCTGCTGCCGGAACTCTAGGTAATCCATATGAAGATTGATATTCATAAAAAGTAGCATAACCATCTAGCACTACATGTTTAGAACCATTCCAAACTAGACCTCTAACATAATTATACGGTTCCTGAACAGCAAAAGAGACATTCTGATAAACTCCAGATGAATTATATTTGTATACTTTTTTAGAAGTATCGTCCAAAACCCAAAAGTTTGAACCATCCCAAGATAACCCTTTGGGATTAATAGCTTGAGATGCAACAGAAAAAGAAACATTTTGGTAGGTTCCTGATGTATTATATTTGTATACTGCGTCATTTTGGTCACCTAAAACCCACAAATGGCTACCATCCCAAGTTATTGCTGTAGGGGCATTATCTTGAGATGCTGTAGAAAAATTAACACCTTGATAAGATCCCCCAGTACTCCACTTACTAACTCTATCGTTAGCGCCACCACAAAGCCATAAAGAAGTACCGTCGTAAGTTATTCCTGATACCGAAGAATGTTGTGCGCTTATACTAAATCCATTAGTACCAGTACCGCCTGTTGAAGAAAACCTTTTTACGTAGTCACTATAATCACTTGCTATCCAATAATAAGTACCATCCCATGCAATATCACCGCCGTAACCCCCATTTATGCTATTATCATGTACGTAAGAATTACCATTAAAATTTATACCATATACCGCATCTGGGTAAGTAGACTGAGTAGTTTCAATTACACCGGCTTTTAAGTACACTCTACCGTCAGCCAATGTGACAACATTTTCGTTTGACCTTAATAAAATAACTTCATTTATTTGTGAGTTGCTACCACCACCACCTAAACTAATAGCCATTTATAGCTCCTCCCATCCAATTGTTGCATCAACATAAACCAAAGAAGCTCCAGCATCTGCTGCAAGCTCTCCATTGTCTGCCGTTGAATTTATTTTTGAGCCGTTGCGAGCTACAGTGACTGTGCCGGTTCCAGCGTTTTTAATGAATACTACATCACCAGCACTAGGGCTTGCGGGTAGTGTAATTGTTACTGCGCTGCCTGAGTTGACAATAAGCTGATCACGCGCAACGGCTGTATAGTTTCCTGTTTTAATAGCAAAGTTATTAAACGCTCCACCAGCACCTACCGCAAGCTTTGCAGATGTTATGGCACCGTCAGCGATTGCAGAAGCTGTAATAGCATTGTCAGCTATTAATGCAGCCGTGATAGCATCATCAGCTATAGCTGCTGTGCCAACAGCATCATCAGCGATTAACGCAGCCGTAATAGCATCGGCTGTAACACCTGTTGTTTTTATAGTAGTAAGCGGCATATTACGCTCCTAATTCTGGACGAGTAGCTGGAAAGGCTGACGTACTAGGCCAATCCCGTAGTGCCTGACGATACGTTAAAATGTTATCTCTGTTAGGCCAGTCTGGGGTCTGTGCTGCTTTGTCTGTAGACTCTAGCTCTGCATTACGCCATGACCTTTCGTTGTCTGCTATTTGTTCTGCTGTAAGCTCCGCAGACGTAGGCTCAGGATCAACAGACACTTCATAGTGATCAAAGTTAGCTTCAACAAAATCAGCATCAGCAAGGATGGTGTTGATTACGTTACCGTCTGCGGCATCTAAGATATTATATTTCATGTTTTTCTCCTTACACGAACTCTAGTATGATCATGCCGTCACCGCCTTTACCGCCTGTGGAGGTTTCAGAACTGTTAGAGTTACGCGCATAAGCAGAACCTCCTCCTGCACCAATACCCCCCGCACCGCCATTAGCGTAAATGTGCCCACCAGAAGTTTCGTCATTATATGCAAAACCGCCACCGCACCCAAAATCACCATCAGAGGCAGTTGAAACCCTATCTTCTAGTTGATCGTTTGATGCCCCTGCACCGGCTTTAATGTCGGGTTTTAGTTGAGGTACTACATCAGTTGGTGGAATATCTATCCCTACCGCATCAACTCTAGTTGTACTAGCGCCAGTTGTGGTGACACTTTTACCGTTTTCAAAAAAGCCAAGTGCAGCGCCACCTGTACAACCTTTTGCTACAGCGGCAACTGGAACAGATGTGCCACCGCCTGTACGGTTAGCTATACTGCCTCCAGAGCCAACTCCTCCTGCACTGGATGTAGTGCTTTGAGTTGTAGTTTTTCCTTGAGTCCCACCAGTTGCAGTCATGTCGGTAATGTTAGAACCAGTAAACGAAGTATTACCACCAGTAACACCGTTTGCGCTTGAAGTTGTTGTGGTGCCTCCAGCGCCTCCAGCACCGACAGTGATTGTATAGGTTGTTCCAGCAGTTAAAGAAAGCTCACTTTGACAAACACCCCCCGCTGCTCCCCCAGTTGCTACGGCTTGTCCAGAGCCAGAAGCTCCACCACCACCACCAGCACCAATACAGGTAACTATCGCTGTACAGTTAATAGCCGGGGTATAAGACATTGATTTTTTAATTACTGCCTTTTGACCGCTGACAGGATTTAGAATGTTTAGCTTAGAGGCTTCGCCACCGCCACTGCTAATAAAATCTGTAAAGTTGCTCATGCCATTGCCCATCCTACTGTAGAGTTTGTATAAATAAATTGAATTGAAAGATATTCTTTATCTAGTGTCATATCAGTACCACTAGACATAATGTTACTTCCGTTACGTCCAACTACTGTGTTTGTAAAGTTTCCAACTGTAATTAAAACTCTTTGACCAATTGTAGGTGACGCAGGTAATGTGATGGTTCTTCCAGCAGTATCCACATATACATGTGTGTTTACCGTAGCTGTTATGCTTGCACTAGTAACTACTGACGTTATACCAACTGTAACAGGCTCAGAAGCTATCTTAGCTGCTGTTACGGCATTGCTTGCTATCTTGGCTGTAGTGATATTAGAATCAACTATAGAGGCTGTTACAACTGCACTCGCTGCTAATTGATCTGCACCAACAGCATCGTTTGCAATCTTAGCTTGTGTTACTGCGTCTGCTGCTATCTTAGCGGTAGTTACTGTGCCGTTATCAGGAGTACCTATAGTAAGCGTAATGCCTTCAGAACCCATCACTTCAATAGCTACACCGCTTTCTGGAGCAGTACTAAAAGTTATTGTAGTTCCAGAAACTGAATAGTTTGCTTTGCTTTGGTACACACCATCAAAATATACGTTAGTATTATTTTCTACTGTTTGTGCTGATAGTGTAAAAGCAGTAGTAGAACCATCGCCTGTAAGCTGTGTAATTGCAAAAGATGTTGAAGTTGTTGATACTTCACCTACTGTAGCCGCTGTAGCTTCAATGACTGCTCCACTTGCAGGGGCTGCTGAAAAGGTTATAACATCATTAGCTACTGAGTAAGCAGCTTTATTCTGGTAAACACCATCAATGTATACAAGGGTATTAGCAAGCAGAGGAGAAGATGATAATGTATATGCGGTTGTTGAGCCATTACCTGTAAAAGTATTTACACGTAAATCAACTGTTCCACCACCGATCTCACCCCATTCAGTAGTATAGCCCTCAAACTGTCCAGTTGTACTGTTGTATCTAAACTGACCTGCTGAAGCTGTAGGACGCTGTGCTGTAGTACCAACAGGGAGTTTTAATGCTCCTGTCGTGCCCATTGTAGTAGTAATTGCTGTAGCGTGATTACCCATATAAGCATGTGAGCTACACTGATAATATAAGATATTAGGTGTATCAGATGTAACAGCTATTGTAGTGTGGGCACCAGAGCTTCCGGGAGTTCCTGAAGTTGTTACACCAGTTGTGTACGCAGAAGTCTTAGCTGCGTCATAGTAGAAACGTAATGGATGTCCAGTGTTTGAAGAATCAGATTGATCAAACTTATAATAGTATCCACTAGAGCTTGTAATGCTATCTACACCAAGTAAAGATAATGCTGGAGACTGTTCACCATTTAAAAAATATGCACTGCTAGAACCGTCACCACTATAAGGATGTGCTGAAGTTTTTGAAGCTACTGTAACTGCAAATGTTACGGGGCTTGAAGCACTACCATAATCTCTTGATACGATAGAACCAGTAACTTGAGAGTCTACATAAGCTTTAACAGACTGCTGAGTAGGTACAAGCGTTGCACTGTTAGAAGACATAGTATCTTCATCTACAAATGCAGTTACATTGATTGAACCATCGTTAAGACTTCCAAATGTTAAGTCTGTAATAGTAGTAGCAGCAATAGTACCGCCTTCTACTTTATCACCAGAGATTTGATTATCTGCAAGTGTTAGAGTACCTGCTGAAACATTTAAAGTCTTTCCAGACCCTACAGTAATATTAGACGTAGCAATAGTTGCACCGTCTACAGTACCACCGTTGATATCCGGGCTTGTCAGAGTCTTATTAGTAAAGGTTTGAGAACCTGCAAGAGTAGCTACAGTGCTATCAATTGCAAAGGTTACTGCATTGCCTGAACCAGACGTGTCAATACCTGTACCGCCTGTAAAGGTCATAGCCTCACTATCAAGGTCAATGCTCAAAGCACCACCAGAGTCTGCACTGAAGTCAAAGTCTTGAGCAGTTACTTGAGCGTCTACGTAAGCTTTAACAGATTGTTGAGTAGGTACAAGCGTAGCACTGTTAGAAGACATATTATCTTCGTCTACAAAAGCTGTAATAGTAATAGTACCATCAGACAAATTAGCGTAAGTTATATTACCTGCGCTAGAACCACCAATTGTTACACCATCAACTGTGCCGCCATTAATGTCTGCTGTGTCAGCTACAAGACTATCAATATTAGCAGTACCGTTAATATACAAATCTTTAAACTGTAAAGAAGAAGTACCTAGATCAATATCATTATCTGTAACAGGTACAATAGCACCATCTTGAATACGGATCTGCTCTACAGCAGCACTAGAAACTTCTACATAAAAACCAAGACGGTTGTTTGTTCCGTCTACTTCAATCTTGTTAAGAAAATCAAGATCACCAATTTTAAAAATATTACCACCCTGACCAGCAGTACCATCGTGTCTGTGGCCTGTGCTTACTGCACTGCTAGAAGAGTAAGCAAAAGAGTTTACTAATTGGTTATATTCGTTATTAAATAACGATGCTGATATAGTATCTCCATCAGCGAATGTACTTTGTCTGGTATAGCTCTGAGCCATCTATTATCTCCTTCCTGATGGAGTGTAGTCTATATAAAGACCATTCACTGTATATGGCGATTTTTGATCTGAACTTGTTACAATAAAACTTACAGTATGCCCACTGCCTTGAACTGTTTGGCGTACTAGAGGATCTGCTGGAGCACCGAATACATTGGCTCCAAATATACCTGATCCAAGAATACTAGGCAGAGGAATACTATCTAATATATAATCTAAAGGTTGTGCTATTGCAGGATCTTCATAATCATAACGTACACGTAATGTAGGCTGAACAGCCCCTTCAGGACTTATAGACAACCGTACATAACGTAAAGTCTTTTTAGTACCTACATCACCAAAGTCTAAATTAGGTGTCTGATAAGACGCTCTAATGTCAGCAGGATTACCACCATAATCAAAAGAAATACCGTCATCATGATTATAGATATAACCGTCACTATCTCCATGCCACGTTTGCTCAATACCGTCTACATCTAGATCTGATGTTAGCGCAGTAGCTTTGATGCCTTCAGTTTCTGAATACTGAAAACCTTCATTTGTTAATGTAGCAATAACACCTTTAGAAGCAGCATTAGCTGTACCGTCTGTGTTATAAAATAATCTGTATTGTGATTTACTTCTAAGTACAGCACTTGTAATATCTAAATTATCAATGTTTGCTGCAATACTTTTAATTGTAGGTTGAATAGGTCTACTTACAGTCCCTAACTCAACGTCACCAATCCGTACTGTACCTGCAATGGTTCTAAGTCCGTCAGGACTCAAGAATAACAAGTCACCTGCAATTTCCTGAATGCTCTGTGCATCCATACAACCCACGTTCTTTGTTACTGGTTGTACTGTAATAGCATTAGAATCATTAAT
>Ga0181417_1000807_pt1 | contig 9896 bp, 10 predicted proteins | sample 40SPOviralmetaG_FD_130142 | JGI IMG/M metagenome (GOLD analysis project Ga0181417, IMG submission 130142) | Marine viral communities from the oligotrophic San Pedro Time Series (SPOT) site, San Pedro Channel, CA, USA - 40 SPOT_SRF_2013-02-13 | ecosystem: Environmental > Aquatic > Marine > Strait...
ATCTCTTGCGACTTTTCTTCTTTTTCTTTTTTTTGCCACTTGTTCTTCTCTTTCTGTATCTCATCTTGTTTATCATTTCTGATAATGTAGATGTTGTTGTAAATCCACTCACTTGCCTACTGACCTCATTGCTGATCTGTGTGCTTGACCAAAAGTTCTACCTTTTTTGATAGCAGTAGCCATAGACCGCATATGTTTTAAACTATGATGTCTTGCGTGTGATCTCATAGTTTTTTGCTGTCTTGGTTTAAGGTCTTTAATAATATTCTTTATTGAAGCAACCTTAACCATTATCTTTTCTTTTTCTTTTTCTTCTTCTTTTTTTTCATTGGTCTTGAATATCCGTAAGCCATAATTATTTCCTTTTTTTAGTTTTCTTCTTTTTCTTCATAATAGCTTTCTGTAAAGCCATTGGTAGTTTTTTTTGTTTCTTTGTTAGTTTCATCTTATCTCCTTGTTTAAAGGGCGATCTTCCGCTAGCAAGTCGCCCTAATTAATTAATTGGCCACCTGACCATTTAGCGTCAGGTAATCCATTTGTATATGATTTTCCGTCAAAAGTTAAGATTTGTTTTCTATTACTTCCCTCTGAAAATGAACAATGTATCCAACCACTATTAGGGTCTTTTTCTTCTTCTTTCCAATATTCTAAAATAAGTTGATCAAAGTCGCAATTATTAGAAATCCATAATGCTACTTGTAAATTAGAAACACCAGCTAATTCAAAATCTACTGCTTGTCCTTTTGCGTGTTGTGATGTTTTTTTAGAACCAATAGCTTCGCATAATTCTTCTGATCTATACCCTGATGTAATAATTACAGGCTTTTCAAACTTTGCCCTTACGGGTTCTAGTATTGCATAACAAAGATCAGTAAGGTTTTTTATTTCTCCACTACCAGCTTCATTCTTTATTCCTTTACGAATAGCTGTCATTGATTTAGTAAATTCTTCTAACTTAAAGTGTTTGCTTAATTGCATATTAAACTCCTATTTAATTAGTTATTCTGATTATCCATAATGTTAAAAAAATATAACAAATAATTTCCATTATCTTGCAGTAGCTGGTACACCATTTGATGATACTAGGGGTGCTTCTGCAAAAGCCATGAAAATTATTGTTTCACCACTTGCATTTGTTTGATCCCAAGAACTTCTTAATTTAAAACCATTAGATAAAAAGTCCATATCTGAATATCCTGTGTCATGAACTTCAGCACCATTCAAATTTGCTCTTAATCTTTCGTCTACAAAGTTTATAGGACTTCTTTTATTGTCATACATATTCCAAGATTGACCTGACCTTAAATCTCGAAACATAATCCAAGCTGGTTTGAATCCTGTATAGATAAATGCACCATCTGCATTTCCGTTTCCTGTGTAGGAACCAAACTTGCTAAATCCTTTTTTCTCTGCAAAGCAGTAAGCTACAAAAGTTCCACCAGCTTGATTTACAGAAGTACTAGTACCAACAGAAAATACTGATGAAGTTGGTGCTGTATCATTCCACATACCAGCAGAATCTCCTAAAGCATCAGTAGTATTTAAATGTAAATACTTATCTTCAGGTGTTGCATTAGAGTCATGATGATAAACAATCCAATTTTCTGCTTGATAAGTATTTTTTACTATCATAACTTGAGGCACAGCACCTAAACCATGACCTATAGTTGCAGCACTACCTGTTCCTGAATATGTAGATATTGAAAATCCAGCTGTTGTATTAGCTGATGTGTATGTTGTGTTTATAGAACCATCTGTATTAGATGAACCTTGACCATTTGCTTTCCAATTCCAAGCAACATAATTAATTCCATTTGCATTTACTTGTGAATTAGTACCAAGACTATATCCATCAGAAGTAAAAGCTGTTAAAGAAGTTACTGCTGTATCTTCTGCATTTGCACTATTTGAAAATATACTTTTAGTTACACCTCTTACTGCATCAGTCCAATCATGCCAACCAGTACTAGTTCTAGCTTTAATCCAAGCTAGATCAGGTTGAAACTCATATCCTGTTATTGTTTGAGAAGAACCATTACCTGTCCATAGTTTAACATCAAAATGATCTGATGGTTGAAATGAAATGTAGGCCACTATAAAACTCCTTTATTATCTTTTATCATACTTTATCCGTAATCTTTAATATTTTTTGTGCATATCGAATAAAAACCTGACGGCACGGAATACTCGAATGATCCCTGTCCCGCACCATCTGCATTTGATGAAGCTACAGCAGTTGTGCCAAAATACCCTGAACCAAAATTAGATTTAAAATTACCATAACCACCTGAAGTATCATCACCACAAGTAATAAAAAAAGTGTCTCCTGATAAACTAGAAAAATCCCAACCATAAGTTCCTGAAGCTGGGTTACCAACTCCACCACCATAAGTTACGTAAGTTCCATTAATATGATACCAAACTTTTTTATTATCCATATCTAAAGCCATACCTAAAATTGCATCACTTGTTCCAGGTGCAGAACCATAGGATTGATTTGAACTACTCATTCTTATATCGCCATCTCTACATCTAAAAGCAAAAGAATTACTTAAACTTCCCATTCCTGTCTGTTGTCTAAAACCATCTGAAATAGTATCTTCGCTAATTGCTCCTAACATTCCATAACCATTTCCACCTGTTATCATATGTTCGCTATACCATTTACCCGCAGATAGACCAAAAGTTATAGGTGCATATAAATAAGTGTCATCACCATTTGGTGCAATAGTTAAATTTGCATTAGACCAATTACCATCTTCTTTATTATTCATAATAACATTCCAAGCAGTAAAGTTATTTGACGGAGTATCTACATTTTGAGTTAGTGTTCCTGATACTGTAAAGTTATTTCCGTTACCTGAACTGTCTGTACCCATAGCACCACTATTTTCAAATTTTAAAAAGAAACCATTAGTTCCATAAGTTACTGATGGTGCAGTTTTCGGCTTCCAAATCCCGCTAACAGAATCGCTCTCGCCAAAAGTGGATGCGTCATAAGCATAACCATCACAATAATGATAATGAGACATTACACCATAAAAATTGTAAAGTTGATTTGATGATAAATAACAACCAACATAATGAGGATTATTAGTTGGAAAGTCGAAATTTTGAGTACAATAATTTTCAGCAGCAAAAGCAGTTACTCTTGTTCCATTTACATATAGTTTTGCTCTATCTGATGCTGTTGCTTGAGTTGTATCTACAGCAACTGTGATATGATAAAAAGCTGAAGTATCTCTAAATAAAGCTGATGTCGCTAAATAAATGCTATCTCCTCCTCCATCAACTCCATAAAACATTAATTTATTAGTTTGAAATATAATACCAATTCTACTTTGACCAGAAGCCGCAATATTGGTTACATAATTTATATCAGTTATATTTGCTCTTTTAACCCAAGTGCTTATTGTAAATATTTTCTGATTTGAGCTTGATTGTGTTCTACTTAAATAAGTTGCCATAATATTATCCTAATTAAATTGTCCTGAGTTGTTTATACCAACAGAAACAGTAATTGAAAAGTCTCTTGTTGTCACCTGAGATTCCACATCAGTTGCAGAAAGTGTAAATGTGTAGGTTTTATCTGTTGTTGGTGATGGTGCTGTACCTGTAATATTGTATGTTGCACTCGTCGCTGGTGTTCCAGCTAAAGTTAAATTCATTGTAGAATTTGGTGTATCAGAATTTGATGTTAATACAGAAGTTGTTTCAGCAATCGTAACATTACTATCTGATGTTGCGGCTACTGATAATGAAACACTTGACCCCGCAGATACAGTTCCTATGCTACCAGCACCTGTTGAAAAAGCTGGTGCAGTTGAAGCACTTAAAATAGCAGAAGATGATCTTACTGCGTTTCCGTCATTGTTTTCAACTCTTATAAAATAAGATGCAGACGCAAGAGTAAATGTTGCATTAATTGATGAAGAACTTGAAAATCCTACTGCACTTGCTCTAGTTATTGCACCCGTTGATGAGTTAATCGCTTCAACTATTGGAACAGAAACAAAATTAGTTCCAGCTATTGTTATTGAACTAGAAGAGTCAGGGCTGACATATAAACTAGAAGATGTTATTGTTGGTTTAGTTTCTGATATAGAAGCAAAAGATAATACTCCTGATCCATTTGTAACCATAGCTTGATTTGCTGACCCGTCTGCTGTTGGCATTTTAAAAGCAACACCATTTGAATTTAATTTACTAGAAATAACTTTTAAATGATTTCCCATATGTGCGTGAGAAGAACATTGATAGTAAAGTATGTTTGGTGTGTATTCATCTACTGCTAAAAGAGTATATGCTCCAGCAGAACCAGCAGTTCCATTGGTCGTAACTCCCGTTGTATAAGCTGTCGTTTTTCCAGCGTCTAAATAAAATCTTAATGGGTGTGATGCGTTTGTTCCGTCTGCTTGGTCAAATTTATAATAATAAGGTTTTGATGTATCAGCACCACCTAAAGTGAAAGCTGGGGATTCTAAACCCTCTAAAAAATATGCTGATGAACTTCCTACACCACTATAAGGGTGTGCTGTTGTTTTTGTTCCAACTGTTACTGTGTAAGTTATTGGTGCAGAAGCAGAACCATAAGCACCTCTATCGTGGAATAATGATGACAAAGAATCTAATGTAACTGTACTATCTACAAGATTTACAGTATCGTTAGTCATATCAAATACAGCGAAAGATACCCAAGCGTCATTATCAGCGTTTCTAAATTTTAAAGTGTTTGAAGATGTGTCATACCACCATTGATATGCGTATTTAGTTGTTGGTTCTGAAGATGATGAGTTGTTTGACACAATAGCAGATAACGCATTGTTTAAATCCGTTCTAGTAGCTGGGAAAGTTTGGTTATCTATTATATAATCGTGATTTGCCATATTTTAAAATCCTTTTGCTATAAAATCAAAAGTTCTTGATATTACAGTATTAGATGCGTTTTTAAAAGTAACATTAAATCCATTTATTGTTTTGCTTTCCACTAAAAAGAAATCTCCTGTTGCCATTCCTTGTCCTGTGATACCAACTGCATAATTAACAGTTTTAAATGGGTTTGTAAATGAAACTGTTTTTGTTCCAGCACCACTTGCTATATCATTTCCTGATTGTATTCTATCTTCCATATCAACTGAGACAGATAATGCAGAAATAACAGGTGTTGTTGCTCCATCTCTTGAAATTAGAACTAATCTAAATTTATAATACCTTGCTGTATAATCACCAATTACAAAATTTCTAAATGCTGTAAATGTAGAATTATCATTAGACAAAGCTATTTCTAAATGTGCGTTTTCATTAGCGGGTGCATCTCCATCAAACGAACCACTAGCCGCATCAAATAAGCCCGTTTTAGAATCAAATAAATCAGTAGGGTCTTCTGAAAACTGTGTTAATGAAGCTGTAACTCTTGATGTGTGAATTGCACCAATATCAATAACACTAGCAAAGTCATATGTTCCTGTTTGTGATAAATCGGTTAATCTTAATAAATCACTAGCTAGAGTTAAATTTGTTTTAGTTCCTGTAAAATTCGGATTTTCTGTGGAACTTGCAACATTATTAAAGTTTCCAATAGCTGTTACATTCGTTGCTATTATTGTAGCTTGTAAAGAGAAGTTACCCAATTTATCTACTGCCTTAATTAAATAAGAACCTACTCTAGCTGGAACTGTTACTGATGTTGCTGGTCTTGATACCTTTTCAATTAATGATACCGAGTTTTGCCATTCTGCACCTGTTGTTAATGTTGAGTATCTAACTTGATAATAAGCCAAGTCTAGATCAGTTACGGCTTCCCAAGATAAATGGGCTTCGTTTCCTAATATATTACAAGAGAAGTCTGTAACATCTGATATAGGGTCAGTAGCACCAACAATCGTTCTTTGTGCAGATACATATGTTGATGAAGAACCTAAAGATGATACAGCTTTTACTCTTACATCATAAACTTGTTGGTCAATTACGTTTAATACTCTTTGAAATAATCCTGAACCTTGTGAGTGTATTTTAAAATCAGATTCACTATTTAATTTATATTCTACTTGATAAAATGATACAAAACTGTCAGGAGAAGCACCGATAGCAACATCTAAAGCTACAATTACAGTTCCATCATTATAAGATATAAGTTGGTCAGTTAAAGTAACACTAGCTGGTGGTTGAACCACAAAAGGATTTGGAAGTGTAGTTGTTGGAACTGTTGTTGCTTGTGTTTTACTTGCCCAAGTATAATGTGCGTCTTGGTGTTCAATTAAATTCAATCCTACTGTAAAATCTTCATTAAAAGATATTGAATTAACTCTAAAAGGTTTTGCAGAAAAACCTACTGAACTATGTGTTATATTTACTATGTCTCCTATGGCTAAATCATAAGCTTTACCACTTGCATTGATATTTAATTTTAAAGCGTCTCTTGATCTTCTTAAAATAACTTCTGCCATTTCTTCTGCTTGATATGGAGAGGTTAATGTTTGAAAATCAAATCTACCCTCTAATAAAAAACCACCATCTGCTGTTTTCATAGTTGCGTGTTGATCTGCACTAGCTAAACCTGAATCATCTATTGGTGGAAATTGAACTTCATCTACTTGGTGATTTCTATCAGGATTTACAAAACTACAAATAACTCTATTGTATTTATTATTTTTATCTTCACTTGCTAAACTAAATCCACCAAATATATCATCTTCTGTTAATGTGATTGATGCTGTTCCTGTTGATTCAATAATTAAACTATATTTTCCAGCAGTATAAGGTAAGTAACCACGACAACCTCTTAATAATATTCTTGTGTTTTCTATAAGTTTTTTCGTTGTGTCTAATACTGCATTACAATCAAATATATTAATATCTGAGCCACCTGAATAAGGTGTGACTTGTGTTACTGCAACTTGCGAAGCATCATAAAAACTTTGTAAATCAATATTTGCTGTTGCAATACCTTTTCCATATCTTTCATTTCTTAAATAATCTAATAAGCAAAATGCTGGGTTGCTTGAAAAACTTGCTGTCTGTTCTGATAAATTAGCCGCTAGAGTTACAACTTTTCTACCTTGTACTACCGCTTGAATTTTAGGTATTGAACCAAACGCATCTTCATTCCACTTAAAACGTAAAGCTAAATAAGCAAGTCCTCTCAATCTGTGATTTGTTCCCCAAGATGATAATGTAGATAATAATGTTGATGCTGTTTGGCTATCAGACCCAAAATGAGGTTCTACTCTAATTAAACTTGCTGAATCTTTATAAAAATTACTATCTCCACTTCCTACTTCAACTGCTGTGTTATCAGCTAAATCACTTGCCCAAGTTACAGGTTTATCATCAATTCTAATTTCTGTTATGTCGTTTATCTCTCCCTCACAAAGAACTAGGGCAACATAAAGATATTGGTTATCTGTTCCTGATGTTTCTACAAAGACTCTAGTTCCCCCTAACATTCTAGTTCCATACACAACAGGAATAGAAGCGTCATTAGATTGTTTATTTAATAAAATACCTTTTTCAAAAGAATCAAAATCTGTCTCTCCAAACTCAGGTATTTCAGGTTGTGGTATAATCCAAGATAAAGCTTTACTTACAATTTTAATTGGAATTTCAACTATCTTTTTGACTACGCCACCCATTAGATATGAAACTCCCTTTTATATTTTGATGAAACTCTGTATATATTATTTTGTTTATCTAGTCTTAACCAATTAATAGGTTGATTTACTTCTAAATAGCCTTTGAAATAATTATATACCCATCTCATAACTTCTTTTGTTTTTCTTATAATCACAATATCATATAACCAAATATTTTTTCCTGAGTTCCATTGACTTTTATAAAGAAATCCTGTTTGATTATATTGGTCTTCGTCTTTGTTATCTAATTTAGCCCAATTTACAAAACCATATAAACCTTTTTCATCTTTAAATGTTTTATATTGATTTAAATTAATTGATGGCAAAATATGATAATACAATTCTTGGTAACTATTATCTTTGTATTTATCAAAAGTTTGGAATAATTTAATTATGTCTTTCACTATACTCTACCCCATTTAATATCTTGTACTGTCTCTGATGAAAAGTCCATACCCACATCTGAACTAAAGAATCTTTGTTGAGATGTATTGTTTGTTTTACGACCATTGGTTTTGTCAAAGTCTGCCCAATGAGATACAATCTTAAATATGATATTACTATCTGAACCTTTTTCAGATATTTCAAAAGTATCTATTGTTCCTTGATATAATAAAAATGGGTCAGCTATTAAAGCATTATTGTCATCTAAAAATCCTCTATGTATTGTAACTGAATCATTAACCACATTTTCGTTTAATGCAGTAGATATAAATGTTTGATCTGCTCCTGATAAACCTAAATTCAAAGTTGTTTTAGTAATATCTACTTCTTCTGAAAAATTAGAAAGACCCATTATGAAAGCTGATGAAGTATAGGTTACACTAGAACCTGATACTGAACTTGTTAATGGGAAAGAACAATCAGTAATATTAACAGGGCTAGTAAAACCGATTGTAATAAGATGAACGGGTCTAATGTCATTAGTCGCTAGTTCGTTCTTTATTGCTGTCGTCAGACTTCTTGTCATATTCTTCGATTGTTCTCCTTTTTACTTTTATATTATCTGAAACAACATAGTTTGCATTTTCTGATGGTTCTTCGTGCTTACCTATATTATTTGTTTTTAAATCTACATCTTTACCATCAATAACTTCTTCTGCAATCATATCAACATTTATCCAATGCTTAACCAAGTATTTCATTATAAAGCTTCCTCTACATCAAATTGATATTCATAATAAACTGCACCATCATTGTCTGCACCAACAGCACCGAACTGTTGTATATCAGAAGTAAGATAAACTGTGAATGGAACATTATCGTAAGTTACAACTGAATCATCTGCTAAAGCTGTTGTTAATGGTGGTTCAATAGTTATTGTTGATGCATTGCTTGTTGCTTGAACATCTGCAACTATCATATAAACTTTATTGTGTGATGCGAACTTAATAAAATCTCCAGCTTTAAATGCGTTTGGATTATTGTTTTGGTGGCCGTCAACTGCAATCGTTGTGTCTCCTACTGCGTGAACACCATTGACTAATATTGTACCTGTCTCATTACCTCTAGCATCTTCTATTTCAGGTGGAATAATTGTAAAAGTTTCTTTTCCTGATCTTTGCTTTATAATAAAAGCCATTAGTTCTCCATAAACACTTGCTCTAGTTCCTGTAATAATTTTAACTGAAAATGCAAATCTTTGACCATCAATTTGCCTAACTAATCTTTTACCACTATCTGATTTAGAGATAATTGTATTTTGTATAGACTTAATTCCCATAGTTGAGAATTTTGCACTTGATATAGGAAAAGCACCTGACATTATATTAAATTACTACTCCCTCTTTCATTAACTGATTCGTTTATTATTCTTGATATAGTTCCTCGTCTTTCAACTAATAATCTATCAATACCACTTGCATCAACGGCATTGATTGTAAAATTAACATTTACTGCACCACCGCCTGTTCCTCTAGCTGATTGTGTAATTTGTCCTGTTTGATTTGGTATAAATAATTCTGCTCCACTTTCGCCAACTACAACGGGTTGTCCTTTTGCTACTGCACCACCTTTATTCATAAAAGGAATACCGCCACCACCGCCACCGCCACCGAACATTGCTAAAACTGCTCTAAGGGCTATTTCTCTTTGTAATGATCTATTAAGATCATCTTGATTTTTTTTCTTTTTTCTTCCAAACATTTCTTCTATTTTTATTATAGCTATATTGGCTAACATTCTAATTCCTATTTCTATTAAACCTTGTAATATTTTAATTACTGCGTCTTGTGCTATTCTTTGAAAAACATTACCAAGTTTTTC
>Ga0181417_1000813_pt1 | contig 9830 bp, 20 predicted proteins | sample 40SPOviralmetaG_FD_130142 | JGI IMG/M metagenome (GOLD analysis project Ga0181417, IMG submission 130142) | Marine viral communities from the oligotrophic San Pedro Time Series (SPOT) site, San Pedro Channel, CA, USA - 40 SPOT_SRF_2013-02-13 | ecosystem: Environmental > Aquatic > Marine > Strait...
ACTTTAACAAATATATTGCCGAAAACGCAACAAGTCCAGGCTATCCAGTAGACGGTTCTGACTTCACTAACGACCTTGCTAAACCAGAAACCGTTGCAAGAATTAACGCATTTCTTGGTTCAATGGGTAAGATGGAATATCTAGTTCCAGAACACGCAATGAACAAGATGCAAGAGAAACTTGCAAGACTTGGTATTCAGTTTGATATGCCTACATTGGGTGAAGATGGTGGTAAGGTATCTGTACCTGTCACAGTATTCGGTGGTAGAGCAGGTGAAGATGATAACGGTGAAAAACTTAATGACGATGGTATCTCTCACAAAGTTGAGGGTGGAATATCACTTGAGATTATGCATGAAAAGACAGCAGCGGGAACTCATTTTATTAGTGCAAAACTCGTTTAACGGCGGGGCACTATGTTTGAGAAATTAACTAATGATAATATCACAATGTTTGCTATCAAGCATTATGATAATCCACAATGTGAAGGTGAGTTAGAGTTCCACGATGACATGAAACGCTTTAAGTATATAAAGCGTTTGTTGAGAAAGTATCAGGATTCAGGTGAACTGAAAGAAAGATTGATACTGAACCACATGACTGTCATTCACAATCTCTTTGGAACAGATGCTGGTTCTACACTTCTCTTGTTCAAGATTGAACCAGAGTTTTGGGGTATACTGAAAACCTTTATGGTTTATCTCAATATGTTACCACACGGTGAACTTACAGAAGTACCAGAAGAAGAGAATATAAAAAAGGTGTTAGAGAAACTATAATGGGAAGAGCGATTGATTTATTTGTAACGTACCGTTTCATCAGACTGCTGACTACGCCGTTTGAGAAAAGTGATGCTTACAAGATGGGTATCATTGACAAGAAGGGTAATCGTACCGACTTGAAGATGACTACTGCGAATGAAAAAAATGCATACACAGTTCTTCACAAACTGGTATTTAATATCAAGAAACTTTTTGGTAAAGTGCCTGGACTTAGAACTAAGGTAGGAACGTATGCTGCTGCCCTATTTCTTCTTAAAGACACTTTCAAAGAACATATCGAAGACCCTCAAATGTTTGAGAAAGAGTTTCTTAAATATCTCAAAGAAAATAATATAGAACTGGACGATAGTATTGTTGAGGAAGTAACACTTGACAATGGCAAGTTGTCAAAAGGAATCTATGTTCTCACACAGGATGTTGTGACAACAGAAGAAGATGACGAAGAGATTAGTGCTGTAGAGGGTGACGAAGTAGAAGTTTTTGAGGATACTCCACCAACAGATACTATTCTTGGTGTAGATGTATTCTCTGTAATACACAAGAATACGAAGCAGAAGATATTCGTTTCTGCTGAAGATATTAAAGAACTAGACATAGGGGATCTATTATGAATCTAAAATTCGATGATGTTATGAAAAGGTTTTATTCTGATCCTAAGTTGGGCATTCAAACAGAGGACGTTCCTACCAACAACGCAAGTAGTGGTGCAGTCGATTTGTCACCAGATGCCGCAATGAAGAAAAAGAAGAAAAATCCTTATGACGGCAGAACCAAAGAAGCAAGGCAGTTCTACAAACGCATGGCAGAACGCAGAGCAAAGAGAGAAGCAATGAAATCAAAACTCGCACAGAAAGTTCAAGAGAATACTCTGGAACGTGCATCACATCTTGTAGAAGATAATGTTGACGCTCTAAAAGATATTGTGAAGAACAAACAAAATAAGAATATCAAATTCAAAGATGGTAACATGAAAGTTGATTTGTTTACTGCATCTGCTGTAACACAGGTTTTTGATATGGTCAATAAATCTAACCAAGAGAAAATGAGAAAACTTATCAACGGTAAGAAGGCAGAGTTTATGAAGATTTCTGACTTTGCACTGTCAAAAGTAAAGTAATGAAAACCCTTCTCCAATTTGAACAGTCATACTCTGGCGTTCCTTTTGGAACGTATCATCCTATCGCAGACTTGAATGCAGCGGCAGGAGATGGAAAGTTATCTAAACAGGATTTGGATAACGTAGAAAAGTATGCAGACAGATTGTATAAAGCAGTGGGAGTGGACGTAGAGTTTACGAGACACTTTCTAGATAGAGTGAATGATGCGAGAAACAAGAAACAGATTTCTATGGCAGAACTTATTAGACTATTTAAGCAGTCTTTTAAGAAACATGGTAAAAAGATTGCAGCGTTAGGCCCAGATGCAGAAGCAGTCTTGAATGATATGCAAACGGATGTGAATATGCCGTTTGTGTTAAAGTGGGATGGTAAAGAACTAGACTTGATTGCAAAGACAGTTATGAGAAAACAGAACTTTGCAACGAGTAACCAGAAGATTAGTTTTGAGGAGTTTGAATTTTTCCCTGACAAACTTCACGAAAGAATTGTACTACCATTACCCCCAATAGATTTACAAAAAGAAGCAGATAAAGTAAAAGAGATTATTGCGAACAGGACACCAGAAGATGAGGAGTCCATTCGTAATCACGATGAACATTCGTTCTATGCGATTGATAAGTATTGTGAGGAACACGGTTTGTTATTTCACGATAAAGAAATGAATGACATCGTTATGCAAGCAAAACCAACTATCGGGTATTTCAAAGAACATTTTAATATAGATAGACCTCACGAAGTTGATTCGTCTATCGAACCAATGTCCAGTACAACGAATAAAACAAAAGCGTATCCAAGTGGACACGCAACACAATCTATGTTAGTTGCACTGTACGTTGCTGACAAGTTTCCAGAACACAGAAGAGGTATCATTCATGCTGCTAAAGAATGTGGATTGGGTAGAGTAAAAGCAGGATTTCATTATCTTGCAGATTACGTTGCTGGTAACTTACTTGCAGAAAAAATGTTTACAGTTATGAATAAAGATAATTATGGAAAGTATATCAAGGAGGAAATTGATGGCGCCTAGAAATCACAAGCAGTGGAGATCAACCCCAAAAGTAGAATATATTTCAAGTGAATGTTATAATAACAACGACATTTTCAAAATGGAACAAGAAGAGATTTTTAGTAAAGTATGGATTCCAATGTGTCACATCAGTGAGATGTACGAAAAAGGAAACTACAGAACTACACAAATAGCAGGACAGAATGTTATTGCATATAATACAGGTGAACTTGGTGCAAGAGCATTTATCAATAATGGGCCTCAGATGCCTTCTGGTAAATTGTGGAATGATGATACCTTTGGTAGAGAACTGCACTGTGAAATAAAACATGGTGGTATGGTTTGGGTGACACTTAACCCCAATCCAACACAGAGTGTGGATGAGTGGACTGCTGGTGCATTTGATTGTATTGCAGATGCGATTGATACTGAGGAGATGGAAGTCTTTCATTATCACAAAGCAATCATAAATACAAACTACAAATTGTGGCATGATACTAACAGTGAATTCTATCATGACTTCATGCATTATTTTAACAGAGTAAGTGGATTTAATGATGAATATTTTGCTCGTAAGAATATACCATTTGATAATGGTCATGTGAATGTAAGTTCATTCACAGTTAACTACGAGGAGTACGAAGGTTTTGAGGACAGGGGTGAACTATCATTTCCTAACCTACCACCAAATCAGTGGTACATGGTTGACTTGTTCCCAGGCTTCAACTTTAACCTAAGAGGAAGTGCATATCGTTCAGACAGTGTAACACCACTTGGGCCGAACCAAGTCCTTATTGAGTTTCGTGGATACGGATTAAGAAAGGATACGAAAGAAGAAAGACTTACTCGTATCAAACATCACAATTCAATCTGGGGGCCTTTTGGTCGTAATCTTCATGAAGACTTGATTGGTGTTACTGGTCAAGGTACTACAATGCGTGAGGGTACAGAGAAAAGAAACATTCTGCATGGAAGACATGAGAATGGAACTATCCACGATGAAGTGGGTATGAGACATTATTATAGTGCATGGGGTGATATGTTAGGGGTAAATCCAGAAAGGCCGTTAGCAGCATGACATTAAAACAAAACCGTTACATCAAAATGAGGATGGAACAACTAAAAGAAGATATGGAAAAGGCACATGATGAACACGATAAAAAGTGGTACAACAGGTGCATACAAGAACTAGATTGGGTTTTACAAATGAAAGAAAAACCGAATCACAACTGTTACATGGAGAAATAAAAAATGGAAATACGAGTAGTAACTAAATCAGACTGTCCTTTTTGTGATATGGCAAAAAAGTGGTTTGAAGAAAATGGATTTGAATATACCGCTGAGGTCATGGATAATGAGGAAGAACGTCTTGCGTTCTATCAGTCAATCAACGGTATCAGTGAAATCGTTGGGAAACCAAACGATGTTCGCAGAATAAATTCTGTACCACAAATCTTTGTAGACGGTGACCGTATCGGTGGATACGATGACCTAATGAAATATGCAGAGACACTTTTCAAAAAAAGAGGTGGTGGAAGTCTGTTGAAATTTAGTGAAACTTACAAGCCATTCTATTATCCTTGGGCAGTTGAAATCACAACAAGACATGAGAAGGTACACTGGATTGAAGACGAACTTGATTTGTCTGAAGACGTATCTGATTGGAAGTCTGGTAAGGTTACAAACGCAGAGAAAGATTATATCACCAATATTCTAAGACTGTTTACACAGGCTGATGTTGCAGTTGGACAGAACTACTATGACCAGTTGATTCCAAAATTCAAGAATAATGAAGTCAGAAATATGTTGGGTTCATTTGCGAACAGGGAAGCAATCCATCAACGTGCATATGCATTGTTGAACGAGACACTTGGTTTACCACCAGAAGAATACCATGCATTCCTTGAGTATTCAGAGATGGCAGACAAGATTGACTTCATGATGGATTCAAATACATCAACACACAGAGGTCTTGCACTTGCAATGGCAAAATCAGTAATGAATGAAGGTATTGCTCTATTTGCATCATTCGTCATGTTGTTGAACTTCCAGAGGTTCGGTAAGATGAAAGGGATGGGTAAGGTTGTAGAATGGTCTATTCGTGACGAATCTATCCACGTTGAGGGTATTGCAAAATTATTCCGACAGTTTTGTACCGAATATCCAAAGGTTGTCGATGATGATTTCAAATCAGATATCTATGAGATGGCCCGACAGTCTGTCAAACTAGAAGATAAGTTTGTACAGTTGACCTATAAGATGGGTGCTCCAGAGGGTCTTGAAGCGTCTGATGTGAAGACCTATATAAGATATATAACAGATAGAAGGTTATTACAACTTGGTCTTAAACCAAACTTTAAGGTGAAAGAAAATCCTCTACCGTGGTTGGATTGGGTACTTAACGGTGCAGACCATACCAACTTCTTTGAGAATAGAGTGACTGAATATGAAGTTGCTGGATTAACTGGTAGTTGGGATGATGCGTATGAGGACGCTGCATAAATATGAGTAAGAAGATTATCTCCTGTGAGGAATGTGATGCAGAATTTACAGTACGTCATGGAATGTCAGAACATCATTATGAAATAACGTATTGTGTTTTCTGTGGAGCATCTATCCCAGAAGATAATGAAGATGACTTATACGATGAGGAAGAAGACTACTAGTGAAAACGCAAAGTGCGAAAGCAAAAGGCAGAAGGTTACAACAATGGTTTCGTGACCTTCTGATTGAAAATTTAGGTGTCCATCCAGAAGATGTAGAATCTAGGTCAATGGGTGCTGGTGGAGAAGACTTGATTATGGCAAGGGCTGCGAGAGAGAAGTTCCCTTATTCGATAGAATGTAAGAACCAAGAGAAAATCAACGTGTGGCAATCATACGCACAAGCAGTCGAGAATAGTAAAGACCATGAACCAGTGGTGGTTATTAAACGTAATAATCATAAACCACTTGTAGTAGTGGACGCTGAATATTTTGTAGGACTGCATAAGGGTGATGTATCGTCATAAGAATTTTGTACTAGACATGAACGAAAGCAAGGGGAAACTCTACGTTGATGGTTGGTTACGTTTTATGGGTGACCATTATGTTGCGATAACAATGCTATTAAGATTTTCAGAAAACCATCCAGACGTTAGAGAAAAATTTAAAACACAACTTGAAATGCGAGAGAAACCTAGATTTGCAGAATCAGAACGTGGTGCAAAAAAAGACACCACACCTATGCAAAAATAACACAGCTGTTTTTCCATAGACGCAACAATTAGGACAGTATTACTGTTATAAATAATTGCGTAATAAACCATTACACTTTTTAACCTAAAGGAACTTGCCAAATGTGGCCTTACACCGAAGAAGAAGCGGACTATTTAAGTTGGCGAAAAATCGAGAAAAACTAATACAAGGGTGCATTGCACCCTTTTTTCATGCATGGAGTAATAATATGTTAAGAGCACTGACTAATTTGTTTCAACAGAGACAAGATAATAGAGGAATTGTTAATTATGTTCGCACTGAATGGAATAACGAAACCAGACATCTATCCAACCAAGACTGTATAGACTTTTACAATAACTATCTAACAAACAAAGGGAGACTGAAACGATGAGTATCGGATTAGTATTAAGACACACTTACGAGGAAACTTGTGAGATATGTGATAAAATAGCACACTATATAAAAGTGGGTAGTATCCACTTCAACAAATTTTTTACCAGAGTTGGTTACGCAAGGGCAGCGTCTGAACTTGCACGACAAGGGTACTATGAAGAAGCGAAAGCACTTATGTTAGAAAAGGATAACTTGAAATGAAAGCATTAGGATTTATAATGACAATTTTTGGATTTGTATTTTTTACAAGTCTAGCGTATGGAATGAATGGCACAACAGTAGAGATGTTGAATAAAGATGCCGATGGTAATAAGATGGTATATTCACAAGAGATTGTGGAAATTGGAGTTGGACAGATTGTCAAATGGATTCCAACCAGTAAAGGGCACAACGTAGAAATCGTTGCAGCCCCAGAAGGGTTTGAAATACCAAAGAAATCCAAGAATAGTAAAGAGGTTGAGATACAGTTTGATATCCCAGGCATCTATTACTACTGGTGTACACCACACAAAGGTATGGGTATGATTGGTCTTGTCGTTGTGGAAGGTGACATCTCAAATATTGATGACATTGCAGATGCAAAAGCAATGGGTAAATCAAAAAAGAAACTAAAAAAATTAATTGGTCAACTAAAAGAAAACCAATAGTCTTATAAGTGATTCGCACGATTCGCTGCTATTCGATGTTTTTCGTCTATTTTCGTTAAATTTCTCAAAAAATAACAAAAGTTTTTTAAACTTTTTTACTAAACCCTTGATTTACAAGGGTTTTTTTATGCACTTTTTTTCATTTTTTGCTTGACTTGTTGTGAAAACATCTGTATAGTATAAGTATAGTCAAGAGAGAGAAAGGACTTCAAATGAGTGAGACAATTTTTATCGGTGCGAACAACGGTGGACTTGAGATTTTCAAGGGGCCTGGTAATTTGGTTGGTGGTAACATCAAGACCGCAAAAACTTTCAAATATGTAATGGATACCCATCATATTGATATCGACAATGATACCATCTATTATACAAGTAGCATGGACTTTGCAGATGAAGAAGGGTTCGCCCACTATGACGATGCAAAGATACTTGCAGAAGAAGGTTTTAAATTAATGGAAATGACAAAGGCGTATTAGAATGAAAGAATTAAAAATTGCGAAATGTGTTGCTGACTTATATTGGGAGTTTGATAGAATGTCATCTTCTGGTCAAGAGACACTTGAGAAACTTGCAACTCTAGTTGGTGTTGCTACTGAAAAAGAATGTGAAGAACTTGCAAAGAAAATGGAGAATGCGTAATGGGTTATTTTTATCAAGATTGGAAGGACAAGAAGATGTTTGTTGAAAACAGTGAAGGTCAGTTTGTTATGAACTTTGGTGAAGCCGAAAAGTCAATGATTCAGAATCTTGAAGATGCTGTCATCAATCTTACAGAGGGTGCTTCTGATGAGAAGAGAATGGCCATTGGATACATGGAGTATCTTGCAGATTGCCTGAAAAAAGGTAAACTTGAAGTGAAGTGGAATATTAGTTAATGAAAGGAATTTATTATTATGATTAAAAATTTGAATATACCAGAAACTTGTGGATGGTTGGGAATGATTCTCATCCACGGAGCAACTGCTCCAACATCAATCTCTGTTCTAATGGGATGGTCAACTAACTTGCCACCATTGAACTTCATACTATTAGTATGGTTAGGATTGTTCTTGTTTCTAGTGAGAGCGATATATGCTAAAGATACTTTATATATTGTATCTAATGCAATTGGATTTGCATTGAATAGTTTGTTGTTAGCTTTGATTGCGTTTAATTAGGAGAAGAAATGTTTAATAATGTAGGTCACCCCATCGAAGGTTGGGCAATTCTGAAATGTGAATCAGACAATCAACCAGAAATTGTTTCTTTGCACCAATGCTTGGGTAATGCAGAGGAAGAAAAGATGGTTCTGAACGAAATGGCTGAAGGTACAGATACTACCTTTGTGGTGAAAAATACTTTTGGTTGTATGATAGAAACTACTTGACATTCGTTATGAAAACAAGTATAATGAATATAGAAAGTGAGAAAAGAGGTAAAATTATGAAAATCACAGCAGAACAATTCGTAGAGTCACTTGCACGACTTTCAGATGAAGAAAAACAGAAAGCTGCAAATCTTCTGGTGAACAAGTGGTTTCACTTGACAAAATCATTCACTGGTTTTATAGATGCAGAAATGCAAGACTTTCATGTAAATGAACAGGCAGAGGTTTTTGAAATGAAACAGGCTGTCGAAAATGGAACTAAATTATTTTAAGGAGAGAGATATGGAAACACTTGATTTAAGAGTACTAGGGTACGAGAATGATGAAGATGCTAATGTGAACGGCACATCATATCAAAGCACCATCACAACAACGTATGACCAATTGGTTGAGATTTTTGGTAAACCAACATACACAGATGCAGACCCATATGAAAAGGTCAACGCAGAGTGGATTATTGAATCAAAGGTTGTCACCAAGGATGACGATGACGATGATTATTTCTACAAACCATTTACCATCTACAACTGGAAAACTGGTTACATTCCTACTGGTGAGTACGAGTGGCACGTTGGTGGTCATGATTATGAAGCTCATGAGATTGCATCTGCAATTTTTGAGAACCATATAAATAACTCTAAAGGATAGGATGTTATGGTAACAACTACAGTCGCAACGACAATTACAATGATTGCCACGATATTCGCATTCTACTACGGTAAACACCTTGGTAGTAAAGCGAGTGTGGAGAAGATTGTTGATTCCATGTTAGATAAGATGGAAAAGGATGGTTTTATCAAAACCAAGAAAAACTGTTTAGGACAGACAGAATTAATTCCCATAAAAGACTTGACAAATGGGTAATAATTTTGTATGATGTATTTGAGAGTCGGAATTAAGGTTGGTTGGCCCAGTTTGAAAGTTCCAAATATTATGGTCTGGGGATACAAGTTTCCGACTCTCAACTTTAAATTATGAAAGAGGTGAAAATGAAATATATTATGATACCAATGATGCTTGCAATAACTTGTTGTACGCCAGTCCATGCGATGGATAACCAAGATTGTAAGTATACAAAAACGGTAAACCAAAGTGACGGTGAGGTTGTCAGTTCAACAACTGATTACGATTGCAAGACCACACCAACGGTTATCGTAAAAGAAAGCACACCCACTGTTATTTACAGAGAGGGTGCGACAGTTAGTAGTCCTGTAACGACAACCAGAGTTGTCTCATCGACTCCTGTCTATCACAACAATCATTCTAATCAAAACTACAATGTATTGGAAACCATTGTCAG
>Ga0181417_1000817_pt1 | contig 9779 bp, 13 predicted proteins | sample 40SPOviralmetaG_FD_130142 | JGI IMG/M metagenome (GOLD analysis project Ga0181417, IMG submission 130142) | Marine viral communities from the oligotrophic San Pedro Time Series (SPOT) site, San Pedro Channel, CA, USA - 40 SPOT_SRF_2013-02-13 | ecosystem: Environmental > Aquatic > Marine > Strait...
ACCAAATAACTTATTTGAAAATTTAACCCACAAACTGGGTATATCGTAAGCATGTGACACTATAACACCATGTAAAGAACTAGATATTGTTTTTTCACAACTCAAAATATCGTCAATAGTTTTTTCAATGTCATTAGTAATTAAATCAATAACTTTAATATTAGAATTATTACCAACTTTATTTTTAACATATTCATAATCTACATAGTGTGGTATAATACCTAATTTATATTTTTTTCCCACGTTTGGGTTGTATATATTTTTTAGTATTAAAGCTGGGTCACCCACTACTTTTGGGGGGGTTATACCAATATCTCTTAATCTTTGTTGGGTATAAGGGCCTCTGACCGCTAATAACTCAACATTTTTAGGTATTGTGTCATTCTTTGTCATTATACCAGAACCCCAAACAACACAATTTTGGTTAACACCTATCATTTGATTTAAGACACTACCAACAGTAACAAATTTTTTGGTTGGGGAGTGTATTGGTGTATAGACTATCTCTTTATTAGTTAATTTTTTGGGTATATATTCCCCAAGGTAATCACCAAAGTTATTTCTACTACCTTCTTTATAATACCATACATTTATTTTATCCATAACTAATACTTTTTTGGACCCAAGTCCATTTTTTTATTTCTTTAATTAATTCACCTCTACTCATGTTAGATATTCTTCTAAGTTCTGTCAAGTTGGTGAATGTTTGATTGCTTTGAGTACTATTTTCAGTCCTACCGTGGTTTATATGGTATAAAGTACCGTCAACCCTACTGATAGAAAAACCTAATTTCCTAAACCTTGTAACCCTCTCATCATCGTCATAACCCCAAGCTTTCATATTTTCATTATCCATTCCAGCTATCGTATAAGAATTACTATCTATAAAGATTGAACCCCCTGGTGACCTATCACTGAATTTATTAGTATTTTTATGGTTTAATACACCATAATCTAAATCTTTTTCAAATAAAGGTATTATATCTTCAGGTATATTATAACAATTACCATCAAAAGAGTAACAAAATTCACTTTGTTTTTTTCTAACTCTTTCAGCGGCTTCTAAATACATTGAAGGTGAGCATATCACATCAGCATCTTGTAAGACATATATGGGTGTGTTAACTTCATAAAATATTTGGTTGAAACATCTTGTTTTACCCATAAATTTTTCAGATGAATTTAAATAAATATATTTACATGTTTCATCATCCCAACCTTCTATGTTTGGTATTAATTTTGGAAATTTTGATTCTGTATCTTCTTCCGCTACTATAATGTTTGTGTTTAAATATTTTAATAAATGTTCAATAACAAGTTTAATATTTCTTTTTCTATCTTCTGTAGTAAATCTTATATTTATCCCAAAAGTACAATCTTTTAAATCTATTTTATCCATTATCCTCTATTTTGATATATTATTTGTAATTGTTGTTGGACCTGTTCTGGTGTAGCAACTGGTGTTTCGGTTGGGGTCATTCCATGTTTCTTTTTATACCAAGAAGTACCTTTCCTAAAATTATCATTCCATGTATCTGTGTGTGCTATAGTACTCTCTTCTATAGAGTTAGGTATGTCAGTTAAATAATCCCAACTCTTATTAATATCGGCGAAGTACCAAAAAGCTGGGTGATACATTTTTTTAATTGCTTGATATGTATGTTCAACATGTTCCCAAGCGTTTTTAAAAGCTGGGTCGAATCCACCTAAATCTTCTAAAACCTTTCTAGAATAGTAAGAAAAGGCACCCACACAGTTAGGGTAGAGAGCTATAGTAACTTCTTGGTTATTTTCTTCATTCTTATATGGGACTATCATTCTTGGGTTGGGTTCACCATCAACATCCTTTCTATCGTTTAAATCACTAAAACCTTGACTACCCTTTTTATTAGCTGGTCCATGTAAAGCGAAATTTAAATGTTTAATTCCTGACACTAGGGAATGTTTAATGTATTCTTCAAAAACATTCTCATCTTTTATTATAATATCATCCTCCATTAAGAAAATATGTTCACAATCAGTGTTTTCTAACAAATATTTTATCGCTGTTGTTTTGGCGGCACCCACTGATTTGTTTGTTTCATGTTGTATTATGTGAACCTCTTTTGGGTAAGAATCTTCAGAATAAGGTGTACCATCATTTACAATAACAAAGTTATCAACCCAATTAGGTACAGTGAAAGCACTTTGTTTTATTCTATGTTCAGCATTATAAGTCACCATACCAAAACCAATAGATTTTCTGTCAAATTTTAGTTTTTCCTCAAAAGTTTTATTATTTGTTAATCTAATGGGTAAATTGTCTTTATATTTTTCTTCAAATCTCAATTTATGTCCTTCCCATTGTTGGTTAGTTTGTCCTACTGATAAATGTGTTATTCTTATTTGTGTGGTTAAACCTATTTTAACACCATCTAAGTAGTTGGGTAAACAGAAAGAAAGGTCATAAAAATGAAAACCGTGAAATTCTTCATCAAAGGTATGTTTTATCTTTGTTTTATCTACACCAAAAAATAAACCATCTAAAACGACCATGTCTGTCAAACTTTTACCTTGGTCTTTAGAGTAATAGTTAGTCCATTTTTTACCTTCATGTTTATGAGAAACTATTCCGTTCATAGATTCTTTGATTGTCCACCATCTACCATCAACTAGGTCAGTTGTTCCAGCTATACCTATAATACCATAATTAGGGTTTTTATCGAATATAGATTTTAATTTTCTACCCCAATTCTTTGTGTCAAAAATAATATCATCATGACAGAAAACAACAATATTGTTTGTTGTTTGTTTTAAACCTTTATTATAAGCTTCTGTTAATGACATTTCACCATCATTAATGATTTGTATTACCTCTATTTTGTGAATACCAGAAGTTTTTTTAATATCTTCCATAAAACTTGGTTTATCACTTTTTGTTGAATATACTACACTAATCATTTTTAAATTTATGTTTTTTAATTTTACCTAACTTGGTTTCAATATCAATTATTTTATTTTTTAACCATTTAATTGTCCATCCATCTAACCTACTCTCCATAGATAAATCAATCTTTATTTTTCTTAGATAAGACTCTAATTTTTTTCTTTTTTTTTCTGAAAAAATCACCTATTCACTTCCATTATGTTTATTGGTTCTTCACAGTAAACAGATAAGTGACAAGCCGCTTTTATAGATTCTTTAACTGAATTTCCTAAGTAAAGTGCTGCCAAAGAAAAATCCATACCAGCACCTATAGCTGTATAATCAGTTATCTCTTTAACAAAAAATCCTTCAACTAAGAAGGCTTTCTTTTCTATAACTAATATATACTCATTAGATAATTTACTTTCATCTGTTTTTTTTCTCATCCAATCTTGGAAGTCAGACATAAATTCAATTATAGCATCAACAGTTGCTTCTCTAGGTTTCCTAGTTTTACAAAACATTAGAAATAAACCACCCTCTTGTGCGTCACCAACATCACCTATTATAATATCATTAACTTTATTTAGTTTAGCAAATTTATCTTTTTCTTGTGTGGTACCATGTGAGACTAATATACTATCTGCCCCTATGGTTATTTTATTCTTACTTACTTTTATTGCTACTACACTCATTTTTTTTATTTAAAAAAATCCCCTATAGATTTTATTTCTTTCTTAGGGGTTAATTTTACAACTAATTCTCTTTTTGTACTTAAGAATTTTCTTCTATATAATGTCTTACCATTATCTGGACTTTCATAAACCCAAGTAACTTTTTTCATTATTTAGTACCACTAGAACCGAAACCATTTTCTCCTCTTTCAGTAGAATCTAGATTTTTAACTTCTAATAATTCACCGAAATCACCACCTATTCTATGTGAGACAACACCTTGAGCTATCCTTTCACCTTTATTCCATGAAAATCTTTTTTTACTTAAATTAATTAGTAAAACTTTTATTTCACCTCTATAACCATTGTCAACTGTTCCAGGTGAATTTAAAACTGTTATTCCATGTTTGTATGCTAAACCACTTCTTGGTCTTATTTGTAGTTCATATCCTTTTGGTAATTCAAAAAATAAACCTGTTGGTATTAAAACTCTATCCATAGGGTCTAATACACCGTTTTCATTGGCTCTTAAATCAAAACCAGAATCACCCTCATTTGCATAACTAGGATTTTTAAAATCAGTTGTATTAACATATTTTATTTCAATTTTTTTAGTCTCCATAGGGTTGGGCTCGTAGTCTTTTACTTTTTCAGCTAAATCTATAGCCATTTTTATTTCTTCTCTGGTTTCTTGTGGTAACATATCCATTTCAGCCAAAGATTTTAACTCTTCTATTTGTCTTTCTATTTCTCCCATTATTTAAGGTTATTTAATTTTTGTGTTATATCTACAAGAGCTTTAACATCTCTTTCACAGTATTCTTTAATTTCTTCATGGTTTCCATCCCAAAAGTTTGTTGTTACTGTATCACCTTTAACATCACCGTTTTTTGGTGAATCTATATTTAAAGAAGAACATATTAAATCCAATGAACCTAAAGACCAATTATTACCAAATTGCCAAACATCTTTAGTATCTAAAACCCTCAAATCCCATGGTTTTGTATCGTGTTTAGGAAATAATAGTGGTGGTCTCATACCGTTTATATAATATCTTTTACCTAAAAACGGAATATCAAACATTTTAATACTTTGACCACATAAATCAAAACCTAACGGTTCAATTTTATCAAATATTTTTCTAGTTTCACTTAGAATATTAACTTCATCTTCTCCATAAAAAGATTCGAATCTAACCTCACCCTCTTTTGTGACAAAAGCCATTGACACACATGCTACTTTACCGAATTCTGGAAATAAAGCGGCTGTTTGTCGATAAACTTCTCTGTGTATATCTTTTTCACCCATAATTGAGTCTATCCTACTCTCGTCTGTTACTTTTTTCCTAAAGGAATCATAATATGACTCCCACATTTTTAATTGTCTATCTGGCATATCATATAAGTCCTTATATTGACTAACCGATTCTATATCAAAAAATAGTAATTTGTCTACTTTAAATTGCATTTGTTTCTTCTATTAGTTGTTTAACTTCTTTTTTATTATCTCTTAAAATACTCTTATAAAATTCAACTCTAGTTTTAGTCACTGTTTTTATATCGTATTTATCTTTAACTGTATTATACAAATTATTTGACAATAAATCAACTAATTCTGGGTTTTCATGTAATTTTTTTAATGATTTATACCAATCTTTATGGTTTTTTCTTGTTTCCACTAAAACAGAATTACCTTTTTCATTTATACCACCACCATACTCAAATATATTAACACAGTCTATTTGGTAAGGTCCGAAATCTTGTGCTATTAAAGCTTTTTTATGGAAACCAGCTTCAATAACTTTTAATTGTGACTTAAACATGTTAAAATTATGTTCTTTTAATGGTGCCATTGATATATCAAAATTATTATAGTTAGAGGCATAAGTAGTAATAGGTTTAGTCCATACCCTTCTATATATTTTATCTAAATCATCATAAGTTTTACTACTATTAACATCGTACTTATTTAACTCTATTAAATACTCTTCATCTAGCAACTTATAGTTATTGGTGAATAATTCTTCATATCTTGCCCAAACACTTTCTTTTGGTTCTATAGGTCTAGTTCTTTGTTTCCCAGTATTTCTGTCTATCTCTGTTATGTTACCCCTTATGTCAAAACCACATAAAACCATTTGTGATTCATTACTATAATCGTTTAAAAACCTACTAACACTACTACCTATAATATTTAAATCGTGTAAATGAGAAGAACCACCTAACCAGCCAACCCTAGTTTTTTTATCTGTTTCTTGTTTGGTTATTTGAAATTGTTTTTCTTCTGGGTCTATAGCGTTTGGTAAAACAAAAACATTTTTGTTTAATTTACTAATTTCTTTTGCGAATAGTGGTGTTGTTGTTGTTACATAATCAACTTTTTTAAGGTTACTTTGTATTTTCATTGATAGTTTGTCTTGTACTATCATATGGTAAGCTGGATGGTCTTTAGATGGTGACCAATAATCATCTAAATCCATTATAGTTATTATATTTTTATTTTTTAACCTATCTAGGATAGGGTCTATTTGTTCTAAATATACATGACTTAAAGCACCATTAATTTTATTTGGTAATGTTCTATGGAAATGTACAATATCGTACTTATCTAAAAATTTATCATCTTCCCACGAAAAATCCATAGTACCAGCGGTAACTATATCTACATGAAATTCTTCATTGTATAATTCTTGTAATTTCATATGGGGTTCAACTGAACGAAACTTAGATACCCCTGTTCTATCTGAAGGTAGAACTAAAACTTTAATCTTACTCATAACCTATATTTTTATACAATATAAGTCATTATTACCTTTTAGTAAATAAAAAACCCAACATACGTTGGGTTTTAATTACTTCTTTTTTGGTTTTCCTTTGTTGCCTTTACAACCACATCCTTTTTGTCTCATCGTTATTTTTTTTTTATTTACGTTATTAAGATTTTTTAGATTTAACCCTTAATGATTTCCATATATTAACATTTTCTTGAATCATTTTCTTATCAAAATATTTTTCTACAATAGATGGTAAAACTTTAGCTATTTCTTCAGCAATCATTTTTCTTATTTGACCATTATTAACAGAATGATTATCTTGTTTTGGTGTCACCCCTTCGTTGAAACTTGTAGGTACTTGATTGACATCCTGTACTCCATAATTTGGATTAATCTCTTTTATAGTTTCTTCATTCATAGAAAAGGTACCAGGCATATTTGGTTGTTGGATTGGGTTATCCAACATCGCTCTCTGTATTTCTGGTGGTAATTTAGATTCTTTCACTCTTTTACTATAATTTTCACTACCTGGTTGAACTAAATTTTTAGGTTGTGTGGGTTGTGCTGTTGGTGTACTACCCATAGATTCATATAAACCAGCACTTTGTGCCCTTTCATCCATTTTTGATTGTAACTTTGTTTTATCTACAGTATCAAATTGTCTAGCTTTAGCATCAATTACTTTCGCCTTTTTCAATATTTCTTTTAATTTCGCTTCCATTTTTTAAAATTCTGCTTGTTTGTAAATTCTTATCATACTATTGTCTCCATTAGCATTATATTTTGGTATTCCCGCAACTCTGTCGGATATAGGTGAGTTAAAATATTCTGGGGTTGTTGCCCAAGAAGATACTTTATCTGACCTAAAAGTTTTCCAACCTGGTTGTTCAGTGTCGGTTACACCTTCTAGTTGATAGACTCTGATTATTGGATTACCAGCTAACGATTCTCCATAAACGTAAGGTTCTACTAATCTCAAACCTCTTGATATGGTTTCATCACCCTCATAAAAGACTCTACAAATTAGATGTCTCTCAATGGAATCCTCAATCTCAGTTCTGCCTACTACCTCTAATATAATATTTTCTAGTAGAGAGTAAAGTTTCATTTTACCAATATTGTTCACCAAATGTGTAATTGTAATAATTACCACCAGCATTACCTGGCGAATATTTATTACCAGATGAATAAAGTAAGACATCTTTTCTTTGTTCATCTATAATAGTACCTACACCAGAGTTTGGCCCTGTTTCTCCTCTTCCGTGGTCGTCTCCATCAGATTGAGCAGCTGGATGTTGTGCACTATAACCTTGATTGGTTACGTTTTTAAATTCATTAAAACTTGTTAAATTTAATCTTTGAACACCACCTTCAGTTTTTAATGATGGTAATTGATTTGTAACCGCTCCACCATTTGGGTTTAACTCCTGAACTGAAGCTGCGTCTGTTAGGATTGGTGCTATTGGTCCTAAGAAATGTGACATAATTTTTTGTTTTTATCTATTATTGTTATAAGGTCTTCCATGACCTTTATACTATAAATACCTTCGTGTCTTAAAATTTTGTTGGTATCTGAGTCGTGATTATCTAATTTGACACCACTTATTGATAACTTTTCTTTTTGATATCTATTTGGCATTCCGATGTTACTCATAGTTTTTTTATTATTTTCTACACCATCTCTCATATTACTTAAACTCATCTCAACCCAATCTTTCATTTTGGTACCGCCGTTTAAGAGATACGGTGAGTCACTTTTTTTACCAGTGAAATTATCAAAGAAATTCTTAATCCTAGCTAATTGTTCGTAAGATATTTCTTTACTATCACATAGATTTTTTAATCTAGTGTAGCCTTCAATATTTCTATCACCACAATAAGCGTTAAATATTCTCTTTAAGTGGTGATTAACATCTTTTTCAATAAAAATAGTTACACCCTTTAATTTAGAGTTTGCCATTATCTAATTTTCTTTTTTAATTCGTTTTTATAAGATTGGTCGATGTCTGACATATCCATATCCAATAAGAAATTAATTATTATAGCTTTTTCTTCACCACTAGCATCATTTTTCATTATTAACTCTTTTAAAGCACTAACCTTTCTAATTAATATTGGGTTAGTTTCTCTAACCATCTCCAACGGTGGGATACCATTTAGTTTTAAATCTTTAATGTTTTTTTGAACGAATTCCTTATCAAACTCTTTTTTGGTAAAAATGTCTTCAACTAAAGAATCCATTTTTGATTTACCTGTTTCCTTTAGTTTTTTAACAACCTTCTTCTTTGATTTGGGTTTGATTTTTTTCTTATCTTTTTTAGGTAATTCAACTTTTTCATTAGAATCATCATCTTCATTGTAATAAGTACGACCAAAGTTAGTATACCAACTCATACCCTGTCTTTGCATGTGAACAGCATCATCGGTGGTTAAATCAGAAGCTGTCATATTATTGTCTTGGTCTACTTTATAATCACCACCAATTTTAGTGCCGTCTTTATTAACCAATTCTGATAATAGTAAAATATTCATAATTACTTTTTTATATAAATATTCAGTAATTACGATAGTTTAATTTTATTTTTAAACTAAATTATGGTGATTTAAAACGCATCTTCAACTTCAGACACATTTACACCCTTAGAGTCTAGTGATTTTTTAGAATTATCAAACCTATCTTTTATCATGTAATCTGAACTCACATTTTGTTTAGACCAAAAATCTAATTCCTCATCACTTGGTGTCATTAATTCTTCTAAATTATCCTGGTCACCTGGTTTAGATGCTATACCAGAAACCAATTCTAACTCACCCCTAGTAAAGAATTGTTTTTCTTCTGGGTCAGTTATTAATAAACTTTCTCTGATGTGGGTATTAAACACAACTAAAAGTGGTTCTACTTTTTTATTGAAAGCTTCAACGTATTTAGGTACATTATATTCCCCTTTTAGGTTAGGGTTTTTTTCCATTTCTTCAGCACTAATTAAATAGGAATTAAAAACTAAAGTTCCTTCTGGTGGGTCTTTTTTTGTTTTTTTAACTTGTATATCACCGTGGGATTTTCTAGTACCGTTATTAACATAGAAAATATTATCACCTAATTGTGGTTCTATACCTTCCTTTATTAATAATTCCATGTGTGCTTGTCTAGGTAATGGTTGTCCGTTTTTATTGGTACCCCTATTTTTATATAGTCTTATAGATTTTTTAACTTTTGAGTTATTAGCTATTTGTGATAATGGTATATCCATATTATAAATTTTTTCTAAATATTCATTATAATAATCAACAAACTCTTTACCTTTACCGTCTAACAACATTTTTATACCTGAATTTAAAAATGTTTTTATATATTTCTGTATAGTCTTACCTTTAATGGTATTACCAGTTAACTTAATTTTACCGTTAGGTTTTAATGTTGCGTAAT
>Ga0181417_1000823_pt1 | contig 9728 bp, 14 predicted proteins | sample 40SPOviralmetaG_FD_130142 | JGI IMG/M metagenome (GOLD analysis project Ga0181417, IMG submission 130142) | Marine viral communities from the oligotrophic San Pedro Time Series (SPOT) site, San Pedro Channel, CA, USA - 40 SPOT_SRF_2013-02-13 | ecosystem: Environmental > Aquatic > Marine > Strait...
GACTTATAACATTGGTCATAGCAGTTGAAATATCTGTGGTGTTGGCTTGTGGATAGACAACTTGTTCTCCCCAAGTATCTACAAGGTATGAAAGCACTTCATTAGGTTTTGTAAGTCCTTCACGAGGCAGCACATTCTTCCCGTTGAGTCTAATTTGGAGTTTCTCTTGGAATCCAGCGTATGATCCTAATGGACCGTAAGCAGGTCTCACATTATTACCAGCCAAAAAGCCACCGCCGTCTTGAACTGCTGCGATTTCTTTAGCAATAACAATTCTTTCTACATGTTTGTTTTGGAAACCGTTTGATTTTTCATTAGACACTTGAACGGCAAGTTGAGTTCCTGCCGCTGTAGCATCTACATTTGCTACATGGAATGAATCTTCTTCAATCTCTAACCAATTAATAGTTTTCAAACTTGGCTCAAGTTTCTTTACAATCATAGGATTATCAAGATAATCTACAGCAAGAAGTGGCCTTTGGACAGAAGCGTCTTGATTAGCATCAACAAAAACATTTAAACAAGGTGTTGCGAGTTTATCGAATTCAATCTCTACTCGAAGATTCTTAAATAAATCAGTTGGTAAATGTGAAACTTTTGAAAGAATTGGAAATAAATCTCTTAAATCTATTGAGAAAGTTCCAGAATTATCTTTAGTATCACTCGCACCTGGTGGTACATATCCATTGTAGGCGAGTTTGCGGATTCCTCCTTGATATTCAAAACCTAACTGTGACCCAATCATTTCATTCTTAACAGCCATAGAAAATCCGTGATTTGTATTTTGATTTTTAAATCCAATATATCTATTTGCTTCGCGAAGAGCACTTAATTCAGTAGCACCGTCCAAAAGTCGTGCGTTCTTAACAATTCCATAAACACCAGCGAGGCGATTTAATTGGGAGTTTCTCGCACCTCTAGTTAGTGCTAAATCAGTAATTCTCATATTAGGTAAATATGCTAAATGGTGACCTTTGAGTTCAAAAATCACTCTATTCTTATCAATAAAAATCTGTGGCTCAAAATAATCAGTTTTGAGATTTCCGTCACTATAAAGACTCATGTTATAAAATATAGAAATAAAAAAATTTATAAAGAATGTAAAGAATGGAAGTACATATAGAGATTATATGGATTGGCTGTATCAATATCACTTGTGAGTTGAACATTAAAACGCTGATTAGATAAATCAACAAATCCGTTAAATGGAAGTCCAACTACAAAGTTATTATTTCTCTCTAACTTACCTGCGGAGAAAACTCCGTTATGTCCTGTAGCAACTAAACTTTCAATTCCTTTTTCTAATGCTTCTTCTTTCGATTCTATTACATAGGATATGTATTGATTGGTACTATCATTAAACATGTATTGGATTGATTTAAAATTCCTTGGTTCTTCTAATGAATAATTGCTTAAAACCTTAACATTTTCTCTATCTTGACGCTGGGCACAGACTGTTACTGCGTCGCAAATGGCTGGAACTCTGGCTGAAATATTAGCAGTTGATGAAAGAACACTACTCTTAAAGTTATATGCGGTTCTCATAACTGACTTCATAGGACCACTTGGAGCAGCCATAGAGTTATAGGCAAGTCTTACATCACTAATATTATAATTGGCGGCAGTTCCAGCGAGACCACCTTCTAACGCTGAAAGATTTTTAGCAAGATTGATAGAAACTCTTATAGCCCCAGTTTTACTAAATGGAAGATTGTCTCCGTCCATTTTATTTAGGCAGATATTTAACTTACAGGCAAAGTCTCTATCAGTGGTTTGGGCTGCCCCAGTTGCCTGAACAGTAGCACCTGCGATTTGAACGGCTTCACCAAGATTAGCACTAGGTCCTCTTAATTCCATTAGATTTGACGCATTCATAAAGTCATTGTGGTCTTCAGTTCCAGTTGCTAAAACTCTAACAAGTCTGGCGTAGTTCTGGAGATTTTCAATAACACCTTGTTTAGGTCCAGCGTCAAAAGTAACTTGGGAACTATCAATAATTGCATGAACGCCAATATTGTGATTCAATCTTACATCAGCAGTAGCACGGGTTGTTCCTGTTCTGTTTAATCTTAATGTTCCTAAAAGTCTAATAGAGTTCTTAATCAAACACCTTCCTTCACCAACATTAACTACAAAATCCAGAGTATCAAACTCTTCATATGATGATTTTTTTGCTTCAGGTTCAACTTGAGCATAAACTAATCCTCCTAAATCCATGTTATAATATAGAATAATAAAATAAAAAAATTAAAATAGAAAATTTAAATAGACTTAACTAATTCCTTATAAAGTGTAATGTCGGCTAAAGCACCAGCACCAACGATTTCAAGTTCTACAAGTTTTCTTTCTTCAGTAAGTGGAAGGGTTTCAACAATAGCACTCATTTGTAAAACTCCTGCGTTGGCTGTATCTTGATTAGTTGCCTTCAAAACAATTCCCATTCTTCTATCCTTAAATGCGACATCCCTGTTATTATAAGCCCTTTCAATTCTTTCACGGTGGAGTGCTGAACCAATCTTAACATCTCTATTTCCAGTTTGATCAACGCCATTGATAGATATTCTGTAAGAATTAAATGCTTGAGTTGGTAGTGGTACATCTTGATTGGCGTTTGTTCCAAGTACATAGAGAGTCTGTGCGTTGCCTTCAATAAAGTAAGTCTTCTTATGTGTAGTGAGTCCATTTCCGTGATCTTCTTCTACAGAGAAAGCATTGTATTCAATTTCTTTTGGAGCATTAGAAACATCATTTCTTCTTACTAACACAAGTTCGGCAAAATTCACATCATAATTGTGTCTATCAGTTCTGGTTGGGGCACAGGTAATAGTTCCAGCATTTCCAACAGCAGTGACTACATTTCTGTTAAAGAAAAGAGTAATCTTTTTGGAGTTAGTTGGTGGCTCTTGGTTAATTCCACCGTGGTCGAATGATATTTGAGTAATAATAGCATTAACATTATCTACAGAAGCGTCATTAGAGTCTGTACTTCTAACAGTACATTGTTCTCCTACAAAGAATGGGCACTCTTGTTCTGGGTCTAATATTTCTTGTGAAAGCACTACAAAGTTAGTGGCTGGGTTTCCATTCTGGTCATCACACTTTCCTATTGGGTTTGCTCCGTCAAAACCATTTTGAGTTCTAATATCTGTATCAAATAGTAAATCTTGTTCAACGAGTTTATCCATAGCAAGTTCCATATGGATTCTTGTTTCACCATAGTGGCCAGTATCATATTCACTTATTTTACAAAAGTCTAACATAGAATGGAGTGGGATTCTTAACTCACTATCTGGTTTAGCTTTACTTCCATTACCATCCACATCCTGATTGGCGTTTGTGTTTAAAACAACTAACTGTGAAGCCCTTGAACCAATTCCATTATTAACTTGCTGATTATCTTGCATGGATTGATTGAAAGCATAAGGGTCGTCGTATTTTTCTCTAGGTCCTTTTTCCAAAGTATATCTTGTGTTTCTTAATAGATTTTGTCTTCTAACTGATTCAACCATTCCTTTCATTTGACTATACATTTGTACATTCTTAACCAAAGCAGAATATGGGACAACTGCTCTACCACCAGTATTTCCTGCGGCTGCTGTTCCGTCGTGGTCATAGGAAAGAGTTACAGCAAAAGCCTTATCTCCATTAATGGCTGTAGCGTCAGCGGTTTGTGGGTCACTATTTATCTTATGATTAATCACCATATATGAGTTGCTTAAATCATAAACTCCACTATTGGCTGGAATTGAAAAGTCTAAAATTTTCTGGTTCATAGGAAAGTGGGCAGTTCCTGCTCCCTGATTATTAGTATTTTTACTTATGTTTGAATCACTAAAAGCATTAATAGAACGGATCTTCACAATATTCTCCATGACTTGTTATATTATCTAAACAGAAAATAATTTGAAATTCAATATTTATTCTACTCCTGCTTGTGGAGCAACATGGATATTATCTACTGGTTTTGGATTCTTAACATGGTGGAAAGCACCATAAAGAGTAGCACCAATTCCAGCGAGTACCCCTACCACTTCTGCTCCAGGAATTCCGTCTAACACTGACGCAACTGCTTCTGTTTCTCCAACTGCGGCGGCTGTAGTTTCTTCACCTGCCGCTCCAGTGGTGGCTTTAGCAAGGCCACTTTTACCAACAGCACTTCCAATTGTTTGTCTTGCTACTGTTCCAAAAGAAGTTTCGGCTAATCCTTCATTCAAACTATCACTTACTTCAGTTAAAGGTTTTGATATAGCACCTTCACCTCCTATATCAGCAACTCTGGACATTGAACTAACAGCAGGTGCTGAACTTGTAATTCTTGACGCCCCAAAGTTTAATAAGTCTTCAGGGTCTGCCTCACCTATAATATCTTGAGCAGTTTGTCTAACAGGTGCTGCTTTACCAAAAGCATTTCCAACTGCTCTCCCAGCACTACTTAACATATTTTGGGCTTCATTCCCTGCGGCTCGTAGTCCAGCCGAATAACTTGCTCCAAGTTCTTGAGTATTTACTCCAGCCGCCTCTAAATCTTTTGGAGCACTCTTTGATAGATTATTTAACATTTTTTGTAAAACTGGTTTTCCAGAAAGGTAGGTCTTAACCTCTCCAAACTGCTTAATGTTTTCTATCGCTGTTCTCTTATCATCTGCCTCTTGTAGTTTTTCAGGATCAACTTGTCCTATCTTACTCTGTTGTGTAGCAAGTAAGTTTGTGTAATCACTAAATCCAGGTAAATTAGCCATAATATAATATATTCTTATATTATAATATTGATATGCCTCATATCTTAAAAATGAAAGATTTGAGTGATGATTTTACTGTAGATAAGGGATTGCTTCCAAATTTAAGTTTTAGAGGAATAATAGTGGGGCGAACTGGTTCAGGAAAGACAAGTGCCCTAGGTAGTTTATTGCTTTTAGAAGAGTTTTACCTTAATGATTTTAAAGGTGAGAATATCTATATATTTTCACCTCTTAAGAATGATTTCAAAATGGAAACTATTATCAAAGTAAAAGATATTCCAGAATCAAATATTTCCACAGACTTTGACGACGATATGCTTGGAATGATTTACGACAAGGTGGTTAGTGATTTTGAACGCTCGGTGAAGTTAGACGAAACTCCTAACCATATTTTGATTGTGTTGGATGACCTATCTTTTTCAGGGGCTTTAAAAACTGGTACTTACAATAATATAGCAAGAGTCTTTATGAATGGTAGAAAACAAATGGTTTCAATATTATTGACTACACAATTTTACCACCATATTCTTAACTCTGTTAGACAGAATGCATCCTTTGTAATGTTATATAACACCAGTTTGAGACAATTAGATTCTATTATGGAAGAACATAACTTTTTACCTAATAAAAAAATGTTTATCTCCATGTTTAGACAGGAAGTCAAAAAGAAAACTGACTTCATAGTTATAAATCATGATAATGAACCTGAAAATATGTATTTAGATAAAAACTTTGAACCTATTCTTCCAAGAATAGAATTTAAGTAAATATAAGAAATTTTTTTCTTTGTCTATCTTATAAATGAGTGAGAATAAAGAAGAACTATTCGAATCATCAAAGGAGTTAAAAACTATTGATGAAGAGCCCGAACCAATAGAAGTTAAGGAGGCAGAACCCGAAGTTAAGAAACTCTATACTTCCAAGGGTAAAGAAAGAAAAAAGAATGCTGACGGAACATATAGGAAAGTTGCCGAAAAGACACCTGAACAGAGAGCCAAAATGTTAGAGGCTTTGGCGAGAGGAAGAGAAAAGGCTGCTAAAGTTAGAGCAATGAAAGGTGCTATTACCCAAGCGAAAAAACGAGAAAAGAATAAGGCGTTAGAGCAAGAATATTTAAAAACAATTGAAAAGAAAAAAGTTGTAGTCGAAGACGGTTCTAAAGAAGAATTGAAGGAGTTAAAAAATGAATTGGCTGAATTAAAGAAGTTGTTTAAGGAGTTGGGTAGTAAGCCACCAGCCCCCCCAAAGGAAACAAAGGTTGAGCAGAGTGTTAGTAAAGTTCCCGAGCCAGTAATTGAGAGTGTCCCTATCCCAGCCGTCCAAAAGCCCACCCCTGTAGTTGTCGAAGAACCGATTCAAACTCTGCCTATCCCACCAGTTGTTAGGAAGACTTCTTTGAGAGCCAAGTCCATTTGGAGTCAATTTGTCTAATCCCATTATTGGGATTTCACAAGATCTTTTTTTTTTTGACTACGAGTTTGAACTGGGGCTTCTGCCTCTTCTTGGTCTTTTTTCACAATTTCAATTTTATTTTTTATTTGTTTTCTATTACGAATACAAGTTGTTCTTAATATTTCTAATACTTCTTCTTTACCATATACTTTTGTAATTCTAGACATTTCACTACAATCATTACAAAAGTAACCAGTCCAACTCTCTCTATGTCCGCCGCAGAAATAACAACTCATGCTATATTATATATGGATAAAATAAAAAGAGCAGTTGAAAGGGTTTTAAAAAACCCAGATTATCTACCAAGACAGCCAAAAGTTAGAGTCAAAAAAACCGATATTTTTGACTTAAAGAAAGTTACTAAAAAGAAAAAAAAATAATAGTCCAATATTTCATATGGATTATTTTACTGGCGATTGGGAAATAGACACAGGAATTATGTACTCTTATTTGGATGCAGTTGAGTTCTACTGTGGAACTGAAAGTGTTAAAATGAATAATCGCAGTAATAGAAACTCTGGAAGAATGAAATATGGAACTACTTGGAGAACCTTTTTGAGATATAATCCCTACACAGGAGAAAAGGAGTTTTTACCTCCAGCGGCAGAGAATCCTAATCTTGGTTATACAAAAGTAAAGTGTTGTAATCCAGTGTTAGAATATGTTTTTAAAGAGTTCCAATCACTATACTTCCCAGAGTTTGAATATTCTTCAGTACAACTCACCAAAAATTTTGAAATTAAACGCCATATTGATAGTAAAAATATTGGTGAAAGTGTGTTAGTGGCGTTTGGTGATTATGAAGGCGGTGAAACTATTGTAGAGTTTGAAGGTCAAGAATGGGTAATAGACGCTCGAACAAAACCAGTTAAGTTTAATGGTTCTAAATATTATCATTATGTAAAACCTTTTACAGGAGGTGATAGGTACTCACTTGTCTTTTACAGTTTGAAAAAAGAAAAAAAAAAATAAAATAATTTGAATTTTACTTTTAAAGATTGATAAAGTAATATAACAATATGGCTCGACTCCATAGAAGACCCGACCTTTGTAAAACTGCTGATAAAATGTTTTTGGAAGATATGAGAGATATTGTAGAATCTGGAAGCCAAGAGATGCAAAGTGGAATTTATGAAAAACTTCTAATCAGGATTGGAGAACATGATCTCATTAGTAAAAGATTTAAATTTACAATTATGAACTTTTCTGGTGAGTTTAGAGATCCCAATCTTGGTGAAAAGAAATATTTTAAAAATCGCAGAGAAGAAGTAGAAACACTTATGACCCATAAACAACAAAAGAATTTTGAAAAGTCCTACTTTGGTCACTTTGATATTGAAATGCCTCATATTGCTTCTGTAGATCTTTCAATCAAACATATGTGTGCTTCTTTGGAATGGTTTAAAACTTTGTTTCACGAAGAACTACTGGGAGAAAGATTAGTTACTGAAATGAACCCAAGGCAACTCTTTGTTAGTACCGAAGGCTGGGAAGAAGGCGATAGATATTTTCAAGTTGTGCTACTCAAACCAAAAATCTTGAGAATTTTCGTTAATAGACTTATTGAGTTGGGTGATAAAAGAGTTTTACCCTATGCTTACACTCCAAATGTACAAGACCTTGATGAAGAAAATGATAGCACACAAAAGATTATATGTTTTGGTGATTCTGGTGATGAGTTAGAGTTTGGTGGATTTTCATTCCAACAAATGGGAGTAGCAGCAGTTAAAACTCGAACTGGAATGGTTAGTTGTTCTTTTCCAAGAAGTGTGATTATTAATTTTAAAGAAGTAGATACATAAAAAACTAACACAATGTAAAATAATTTGAAAATTTAAATTTACATATATTTTTTTTACACGGAAACCAAAATGGAAACACAAAAAACCGTCTTTCACCTTGACGGAACTGAAAATTATAAATTTGATAGAGTTCAAAAATGGTGGAGGGTTTATGTGCCTTCACAACAGACACACCACTACTTTATAAAATTAAGAATGATTAAAAAAATTTTGGAAAGGGGACTCAAAGAAAATTCACCCAACAGACCTTCACATGTTTGTAGGGCAATAGTTGATATGGATTTATCAAAAGGAAAGCCATTGCTATGGAAAGGTACATATCACTATGCTGATATACCTTATAAAGGATTCTATAATGTTAATGATAATTGGGAATTGATAAAAGCATAAATAAAATAATTTGAAAGTGTAAATTTACATATATTTTTTTTATAAAACAATATGTCCAAGATTTACCACATTGATTTAGCAGAAGAATATTGTTGTGATACTTTCCCTGTAGATTATGTTTGTTATTTTAAAAATGAAACCCATTTATATTTAATATGTACAGAAAAGGAATATAGTGATATTTTATACCTACGAATAAAGGTAGAACATAAAAATAAAAAAATGATAAGTGAATATGAACCTTACTATACTACTACATTTGGAATGAATAATCAAAGAATATATGAACCACAATAAATAAAATAATTTGAAAATATAAATTTACATATATTTTTTTTAATAGAAAATGGCTCTTACAGAAGAACAGATTATGAAATTAATTGAGGAAGAAATTCTATTTGTAGATATAAAACCATATTCACATAATATAATTGGTCTATACCTTAATCTTTTATCAAATAGGGTTGGTAAAGAACAAGTCTTTCAATATATCAAAAACAGCCCACTTATTGAACTTGGCTGGAAGGCAGAATAAATAAATAATTTGAAAAATAAATTTACATATATTTTTTTTTAACAATACTATTATGGACGGAGAACAAAAAATCCAACTTCAAGCGTGGGTAGTTGAAAATATGTTTGCATGTGAAAAAGGATTGCTAAATGATAAAAAAAGAAAGTTATTTTTGGATATGATTGAAAGTAGAATGGAAGATTCTTTTATTCAAGAATGTTTTACTACATTTGAAATAATGAAATTGAAAATGAAAAATAAAAATTAAAATAATTTGAAAAATCAGATTGAGTGTATATTTTTTTTACACAGAAAAAATGGATTCTATTCAAATGGAATTTACCCCTGAACAATTCAGGTTTCTATTTAAAACTTTATATGAATTCGAAAATGAACTCGAATATCTATGTGACGAAGATGAAAATGACGGTTGTGATGATATAGTTGAAGCAAGACCTGAAAACAAAAAGAAGTTAATAAGTGTAAAAGAAATGATATTATTGTTTTTACAGCAAGACCGAAACAACTACATGTAATCACCTTTTGTACTTCTCCCATATTGATTTATCTACTTTTCTCGCTTTACCATTCATTATCACAGAAGCCAATCGAGCTCTACTCCAACTTTCAGGTGTTTGATTTGGTCTTGAGCCACTACTGAAATAAGCACCTCGACCTTTATCAAGAATCTTTCTAATTCCAGTTCTAGTTATTATATTTTTATCAATGAAACTATCATTAGTTATTTTTACACCATATTTTTTTTCAAACTTGACTACATGTGAGGACCTTTTACTTTTAAATGATTCTACTTTAGGTCTCATTTTACCC
>Ga0181417_1000828_pt1 | contig 9680 bp, 11 predicted proteins | sample 40SPOviralmetaG_FD_130142 | JGI IMG/M metagenome (GOLD analysis project Ga0181417, IMG submission 130142) | Marine viral communities from the oligotrophic San Pedro Time Series (SPOT) site, San Pedro Channel, CA, USA - 40 SPOT_SRF_2013-02-13 | ecosystem: Environmental > Aquatic > Marine > Strait...
TGGCAAGGGTGCGACACCAGATGCGCTCGAGATTTGCATGCGTAACCATTTCTGTAACGGCCGGTACGTCGGTTACACCGGAGCCTCCGGGCGTAACCGACGGCGCTGGCCCTTGAGCGACGGGCCCGCTCAATGTCGAATGTTTACAGTAAGAAGAATCCGCACAACCGGTCAAATGCTCGCTAATCAGGGTAACGCTCCCGCCGTGAGCACCTCCGCTCCTGCGATGGACGAAGCGGAATTAGAGGTCGCGGCTCGCAGCGCTTTGGACAATGCAGTTCCGAGCGCGAACAACCGTGCCATCTTTGCGCCGTTTGAAGTGTTCTGCTGGCCGGGTCGCTCCGGTGAGGCGCTCCCTCAAGCGAAGTGTCCACGCCCCGTCGGAGCGACCCCAGAAGAGGCGCGCTGTGTTGCGTGGTTGCTCTCGGCCTCGGCGCACCTGGATGCCGAGGTCGTGCTTGATGTGGCAAAGAAGTTGGCGTACGCCGCCAAGCTGTCACGCGACGCCATCGCAATGGACACAATTTACACGGAACTCGCGACCGCGGCCCTGGCGCCCGGTGGTCCTTGCCGTGGCCTCGTGCGCTTTGCCGACGTAGAGCGCGTCCTAGGGGTGAGGTGGCTCGATTGCCTCGTTGAGACTGGAGGGGTATTAAAGCGCGTGGACCCCTATTTCAGGGCCGTGCTCGACGGTCGCGTGAGGCGCAGTGTGGAGGAGCACGTCTGGGCGCTCGAGAGGGCGCTGTCCTCTCTTCCGGGGCTTGCAAACGGCCAGACGAATGTGTCCGTCGACGGCGTGGTTGATACGGCATGCCGCCTCGCGATCCAACGACTGCAAGCGGTTGTGCTTCGCCCGGACGGCTCGCTCTCCATGCTTACAGCGGAGATTAACAGGCTTGCCGAAGAGCTGCTGCCTTCGGTTGTCCTTGACGCAAAGACTACGGTGCAAAGTGACATGTGTGGCGTGCGCGCACTGTCGATGCTCGTGGCTACCGGACTTGATCATCTGGAAGAGAGGATGCAAACGATTGACGAAGCCGTCGCCATACTGGTGCACGCGCCGCCCACGCCGCTTGTAGAGCAGTTCGCCGATCGTAACATCGGGTTCGACGAACTCCGGGCTGCGTTCCCATCTGGAGCCAACCCAGGTTGCGGAAGCACGACGGGACCGCCAACGTCGCTCGGCGTGCGCACTTCCATACTCGCCTGTTGGCTGCACAGCTTTGCTGCTTCTGCGCAAGAGGCCTGCGTCGCGACGATGGCGACGCTTCAGCGCGCGGCGCAGCGGGCCACGCTGTTGGCCTCTTGGTCGGACACGGAACTCTGCCCGGTGACTCAGGCCATCAAGCAATCGGCCGCATGGCCGCCCCCTACGTATACTGTTGCGCCGAATACCCCTCCGGTGCACGCGATCGTCGCCACGAGATCCGACGGCACGGCACTGCGCGTCGCCCGCCTGCTGGCGACACTGCTTCACGAAGCGCAGACGGGCCTTCTCCCGGTAGGCGTTGTGCACCAAAGTGTCCTCGCTCCGCTGATCGCGCGCGTACGAGCGGAGCGCGAGGTCGCGCTTGGCGCGTGCGTGTCGCGCGAACTGAAACCGGTCGGAGAGCGGGTGGGCGTCGCGTGGCCGTCGGGGCCAAAGAGCGAGCCCGTCCCCGCCACCGTCGTGCTTCAAGCACCGGCGCCCACGCCGGCCAAAGCCGTCGTGGCGGCTCTGTCAAGTGGCGTGACGTTGCCGGCGTCCCTCGTTCGCGATCACTTTCTTTTGAGCTCGATCTTCAAAGCACTGCAGCGGCGCCGAGGGCATGCTAGTATCCACGTTGCGCTCAACGAAATCGTCTCCACGGCGCGCGAACTGTCGGATGTGCTGCGCGCGCAGACGAACGCGTCTGTTGTGCAGTCCACTCGGTGGGTCTGTGTCAAAGTGGTCGAGCGCACGTTTGCGCAACTGCAGAATCGACGCGCGATCGGCACCGTCGAGTACCGCACCGGTCGCACTAAAGATTCTGGAGAGCGCTTCGGTGGCATCGTGGCGGAGGGCGAGGGGGTGGACGCGCTGCTAGGGTTCGTGCATTCTTGCCTCGTGCAAATGCAAACAAACGGCGTTGCGTTTGCCGCCCAGTGGCACGTGTCGCGGTCGGCGCGCTCGCGGTGTGTGATCGCGATTGGCAAGCGGGTGCGGTCGCGCGGCGACCTTGAAAAAGTGACGCGTGCTTCGTGAGGTGTGGGTCCGTGCATAAGCGGTTCTGGTGGCCTAGAGTAAGTAGTCCTCGCTAAGCAAGCCACCGCCGCGCCCGTTTGTGCACACGAAAAAGACCGTCGTCCTAATGTCCCTCCGCTCCGCGGTCGCGCCACGCAATGACCCGTACGCCGGTGGCAATATCACCCCCGCGTCCAACCCCGTCGCCGTCGGTGGGACCTTTGGCGGCCCGGGCAGCGCCGCGGCGCTGCCCAACGTGCCAGCCGCCCAGATCCTGAGTGCGCGCAACAACAGCGGCTCCAACGTGCGCGTGCCGTACGCTCGGTATGTCGACGCGTCACACTCCCGCACACACGTCCTGGAAAGCCTGCGACCCTGTGATCGGTGATCGCGTTTGCGCGTGTGGTGCACTGCCTGTTTAGCCTCGTCCCGCTGCGCGGCAAGTCGCAAAGCGTTAATGGCAAGGGCATGCCGGACGAGTACTCTGGCCTCGAGTCGGGCGAGCTCGCTTGGATTCTTGGAAGGCAATTGGGCAAGAACGGGCTTGACGGCAACGGCAGGCCGCTTGCCTCCGAGAGCGCGCATGGCCTGGGCATGGGCTACGGCGTGGATCGCATGCAGCGGCTGGCGTACACCGCGTGGATCGAGGCCTTCTTTATGCAGAGGTTCGGCGGCGAGGTGATCGTGCTCAACACGCTGAGCATCACCAACGAATTCGCCGCCAGCTCGTCGCACCAGATTCGGAGTTACCAGGGTGTGCTCGCGGGCGCGTCGGTCCTGGACTCGGGAGACGTGCCGCACCTCGTCAACAGGGCGTTCATCCCCGGGAAACAAAAGAGGGACTCAAATAACAACCTGCTTGAGTACGAGTACTACACGACGAAGGGCAGCATAGCCAACAATGCCTACACAGAAGGTCGCCGGACGGTAGCCACGCCCCGTGGCGCCAACGGCGGCCTCGCGACCGGCATCTTCGTCATGGAGGAGGGCCCCTTCCTTCGCGGCAAGATCGTCGAGGACATGCCCGTGCAGATGGTCGCGCCGGAGCTCAAGAAGGACGGCAACGGCAAGGAGATCACCCACACGGTGCCGCGCAACCTCGGGGACGAGGTCGCGTTCGAGGCGCTCTACGCGAAGATGCGCGAGAAGGGCATGTTCGACTGGTCGCCCGACGGCATGGTGCTCTCCAAGCTGGAGAGCCCGAGCGGCGAGCCGCTGAGCAGCGCCGAGCTCGACGCTCGGCAGGCGCAGCTCTTCAACCTGGCCATCCAGGGCCCCGCGATCGCGAAGACCTGGACCGGCGAAGCGCAGCTGCAGGCGATGCCGATGGACAAGGTGTTCATCTGCATCGTGGCCGACGTGCAATCGGTTGTCGACGACCAGACGTCGCGCGAGCCAACCGTTGGATTCAACGCAGTGGAGGCGCTTGTAAACGCGAAGAAGGGCAACGATCAGCAGAACATCAAGGACGCGCAAGATGCTTTAAACAGCGTGATTGAGGATGGCACAAAGGCCATCGAGAATGGCACAAAGGAGATCGGCAAGTACGCCAATGGCGTGCTCGAAGAGTCAAAGGCCTCCATCCCGGCCGGCATGACAGCCGGAACCTGGGGCACAGCGGGCGACGCCGCCTTCACTGGAATCAACATGGAGACGTGGCGCGATCTGGCCGAGAAACTGCGGCGCGGCGAGAAGAAGGCCACGAACAGCGTCATGTGCAACTTCCGCCTGATGCGCGCGACCTCCTCGTTTCTGGCGCAGTACTCCCGACCAAAGGTGGACAGTCAGAAGCTGGATCCCAAGTCGCGCTTGGGGCTGAAGATGGGCCTTTCAGTCGACGGACAGAAGAACGTCGCCACTGCCGGGTACATCGTGGGCGCGTGGTGCATCGGGACGGTAATCGACAACAGCGCGAGTCGCAGCACCGTGGGCCACCTGGTGCGCATCGCGCCCGCGAGCATGGCGATCAACATCAACGTGAACATTGAGTGGTGGAGCGGCGACAAGCTGTACAGGCACTACATGGACACCGACCAGGCGAGCCCTACGTCGGGCGCGTCCACCGTGCAGGCACGCAACGAGACGGCGAGCAAGGAGGCGCAGCTCTATCGGTCGGCCGGCGCAGATGTGCCCTTAGCCGACATGTCGGAGGCGGTGGCGTGGGCGTGGGACTGAGCAACCCGTGGCGCGCGCGGCGTGTAAAGTGCATGTTGTCCCTCAGACTGTCGTTCGTGTGTGCTGGTAGACCGGCTGATAAACCCTTGGAAGAAACCCCCAAAACCAAGGCCACTCGCGAGCGCGCTAGCTCTGCGACCCTCGGCGTCGGCTGTGCCTCAGAAGGGCGTCCCACTGACGTGCAAAGGGGCGAACCATGGCCTCAATCGGAGGTTTCCCGAATGCGATGGTGGACTTTCAGTCCTACGCCGGCCCCGGCGACAAGGGCCTCCGCAACACGGAGCTCGAGGGCTACCAGCCCGTGTCGCGCATCGGCGAGGTTGTGATGAACTCGTTTGGTGCGGCGGCTTCGCGTCTCCCACGTCGCCTCTCCTCTCTCCTCAGGCGCATTCCACAGCGCTTGCGCCACGCGGGGCCCTGACCCACTCCGTCCGCGCGTTCGCAGTCGATTCGTACGAGTTCTCTCGCCTCCCGGATGCGCTCACGGCCGGCAAGGTGGTGAAGGATGGCAATGCTGGGCAAGAGGCCGAGTTCAGGCCGCACTTTCACGAGTGGGCGACGGTGCAGCCGGGCATGATCTGCCTCGCGCGCAAGAAGCGCACCGCCGTCTTCCGTCAATACGTGGCGGCCGAGACTGCCGTGCCGGTGATCGCGTGCGCTGCCTGCCTGGACCATAACGACGAGAAGAACTACTTCTTCGCCGGCGTGGCCCGCAGCAAGAGCGTTCGCGATCCGGACGACGGCATCGGTCCGAAGACGGACGAGTTTTTCACGGTGTCCATTGGTGGCATGGTCACGGTGCTCAATACCTCGGGCGAGCCGATTCACCCGGGTGATCTCGTCGAGTGGTGCTTCTCCAGCAAGAAAGGCACGCACTCTGGCAAGCGCGCTCGCTCGGGCCCGCGCCGCTTCGGCATCACCCTGGCGTCGGTGTCGTCGCCGAAAGTGTACGCGCCCGCGTTCGTCGCGCGGTTCCCTTGGGCCGCTGCCAGTGCGCCTTGCTGATCGCACCTTTCCTGTGTTGGCAGCATCGGCCGGGCCATCTCCTTCGCCAAGGCGGGCGAGCAGCTCGACCTTCTACTCAAGTAAGCGGGTGGCTCCATTTGAACCGATCCTTGCCTTTCAGCCGCGCTACTACTGCCGCGGATTGCTGAGCACTCTGGTTGTTGCCTCGCAGGCAGTAAACTCGCACATTGTCACAGCTATTTTCGAAGTACACTACCACCGATACGACGACTGCCAGGGACTCCCACGTGTCCGTGGTTCTGTTGGCGCGCATGCGCTCGCTCTTGCTCGAAGGGGACAGTGAAGAGAGGTTTTGCGACAAAGGGAATGGGTGTGTTGTCAACGTGCAACACGTGAGAGTGATGAAAAGGAAGCTCGTTTAACGCTGTTCCAGTTTCAGTGCAACGGGTCCGCGAGGGTAGCCCGGTCCGGGGACGCGGGCAAGGAGCCCGCGCTCTCTTACGCAGCGCAACAGGGTCAAACGCAGGAGAATCCCAGCTTCAACATGTCGCCGCCGCCCAAGCCCAACAGCTCTCGCATGGACGCGAGGTTGTACCCGAGCTGCTTTAGCTGTGGAGCGCGCAGCCCCGTATCGAGGAGCACGGTCGCCGAGACTCCCTTCAGCGGCGCCTCTGTCGTGACTTGCCGCAGCACCGACGACGCCTCCGTGGGCGCCCCCGCACACGCGGCGAGCAATTGGTTCACCGTGATCCCCAGGGTCGAGACCGCCTCGCTTCCCGCAAGCGCCACGGCATCGGACGGGGTGCACAGAAAGCTCTCCACCACTTCCGTCGCTCCAAACGCCGCCGACGCTTCGTTGCACGTCACCGGGTCCACGAGGTGCAGCGCGTCGTACCCTAGGCGGCGCAGATGCGCCGCCGTGCTCGCGCCGCGCCGCCTAAGTTCAAGCGGTCGCACGCCCGCCGTCGTCAGGTTGAGCGCCTTGACGGCGCTCTGAAGCATGAGCTCGAAATTGATTGCATCGTCCTCCATGCCAAGAACGTGCTCTGCGCTGAGACCCGTGCTGTGAAATATTGTCAGCTTTTGACGCACGCTCAACTCCGTGTCGTGGGACTTCCTGACCGACATACAAGTCGTAGCTCCACTTTCGCGACCGCCTCCATCGCCTGTGTGCTCGCTCTCTAGCGCGCGTGTCGTTTCCAGCGGCGAATGGCGCGTCGCTAACGCACGCGCACGATAACAGACAATGGTGCCAAAGGGAGGCAGTGCGAGATGTCGGCCGGCGTCGCACTGCGCAAGGCGGGCGCGCGGGCCGCGCCGCGCACACGCGCGCGCGACCTCATCGGCCCCGCGCTTGGACTTTCGAGCGACGGCAAACCGGGAGAAAAGCGTCTGAATCGCGCGCAGATCTCCGCCATCGAGCACCTATACTCGTCACACCCCGCCATCCAGGCGGCCCGCACCATCCTCGCTGGGCAACTGCTCTCGGGGGGGATTGCCCTGCGTCGCGACGGCGAGGTCGTCGACCTTAAGCCCGCGTTCAAGCAGCACCTCGATGAGGTGTGGATCCCATTTGCGCGCAACGTGATGGACTCCTTCCTCAAGTTTGGATACGCGGTAGTCGTGTACGAAGAGGACGACGAGTCGCTCGCGGTGCAGAGCGCCAAGCGCCGTGTGCTCGGCGACCGACAGCGGTCCGCCGCCCACAAGGTCAACATGATGCCTCTCGTGCCTACGATCGACACCTACGACGTCGCGTTCGTACAGGCAGGGCGCGCGGGGTACAAGCGGAGGTACCTGGTGTACTCGACCGCGCCCAACCAAGCGACCAAGATCGACGAGGAGGCGCGCGTCATCGTGCGCCAGCAGCCCGACGTTGAAGGCAACGTGAACTCGCCGATGGCCACCGTCTTTGACCTGGGGTCCTTTGCGTCCTCGCTCACCGAGCTCGCGCTCACGGCCGAAGTCACCAATGCGCGGCCCAGGGTGTGGACGCAGGTGGGTGCAGATTGCAACCTTTTTCATTTCCTAATCGCTGACGCGCGTATACCCGCGCTGCTTTACGTGGGTTGCTCTCATTCAGATGCAAAAAGAAGTGCACAAGAACGGCCTCGACCCCCAGGCCCTCTTCTTCGATTCTGAGTCACGCGGCGTGGCCGCAAGCGCCGAAAGCCAAGACAACGTGCAGCAAGCCAACTACCTCGCGATGCAGGCCACGCTGATGAAGGCCATCAACCACATCCAGACCACGGCTGCACCCGGCAAGCAGGACCACGACGCGAATAGCTTTACCAGCGGTGGCGTGGCAGCGGGAAAGCACTCTATGTTGCCGCCAGAGGTAAGCCGCGCCGACCGGAGTTGAGCGCGCCACCCCTTCTTGCCAGTTGACTTACTAGCGATCGAACGGGTGCACAGGTTCCGCCGTCGTTGATGTGCATCCCCAAGGTGCGTCACTCGACACGAACGCTTGCGGGCACGCTTGCAAGCAGGTGCAGTTTCTCACACACTGTCCACTGTGCATACTCACAGGGGCAAGAGGTCGCGAATACGAGTGGTCAGATGCCGCAAGCCCGGGGCGATCTGGAGGGGCTTCAGCGTCTCGTGATCGAGCAGATGGGCGCCGCCTTTGGCGTGCCCTCCGACCTGCTATTCCAGGGCAAGTTTGCCAGCAAGTCAACCGCGCAGTATGTTACGCTTACAGATCAAATCCCATCCCGCGCACTCTAACTCAGTCGGAGTCAGAATCGCTACCATTCAACGCACGAAGATGGACAAAACATGCGTCACTCTCTCGCTTCGCCGTCATGGAAATACCCGACTTGGCGTTGAATCGATCTTGCTTGGCGTTTTGCAAGTCGAACTTGCGGCGCTCTTCGTCTGTGTCCATTGCAGCGCGGCGTGCCTCCCGCTTCTTCAGCGTCGCGGCTCGCCTGGCTATGCCGCGCTGGACCTCGAGCTCTTTGTTCTGTCGCTGTTTCTTGCAAGCATCGCTCTTGCGCGCAATGACCTCTGGACGCTGGTAAGCATCTTTGAGGCTTGCAAAGAACTTGGCGCGAACAGCGGGGTCGGCCATACGCTTCTTGCCAGCGGCGCGGAAGTTGGCTTTGACTTCCGGCCGTGCAAGCGCGGCTTTGTGATTGGCGCGCACCTCGGAATCTTGCATGATGCTTTCAACGCCACCCCCCGGGCCGCAATTGTAGCCATTGTGCCAAGTGTCAAGCTTTGCGACCCAATGGATCTCAGCGTCATTCAGCTCATGTTTGGGCACTCCGCGCTGCAGTCGACGAATTGTGAAATTGTGAGAGCCGTGCGCGTTGAGCGCATTCCGAAGCCTGATACACGATGACGATACTGACATGTGGTTCTGTACGCGGGACAACAAACTTGTTGCATTTTGTCCAACGTAGCCGTTGCTGCTACTTTTGCTAACCAGAGGCAATGGCTCTATCAGATAGATCTGACCATAGCCAGGTCTGCACTTGACATGCAGTTGTGGATGTGTCTTGTATTCATCCAATGGAATTTGATCGGCCCATAACGACGGAGATGCTGACCTCCGCATACCAACTTGCTTACTAACTGCGCACATTCCCCACTACTGACCTAGCGGTGTTGGTTGTGTTTGCGGCGAAGGTTATCTTTACTTAATACTACAGTCTCCCAGTTGGCCAAGGACGTGAACCAGGTGCTCACCATGAGTTATCGGGATTTGTACGGCGAGGACGAGGACGCCGCACAACCGGCGATGCTGCAGCTGCTCACGTCGCCCCTCGCGGCGACGGATGAGGTGGTAAGCTTGTACGCCGCCGGCCTCTCCCCGATTGAGATTGCGATGCCGGCTTGCTTGCACGCCATCGGCGCGAGTAAGGACCAGATCGACGCCGCGGTGGAGAAGGCGACGGCCGACGCGGAGCAAAAGTGCAAGTGCGAGGACGAGGACCGCGATTTCCAAAAGGAGGACCAGAAGCTGAGCCTCGAGGAGCGGCGCGCCTCGCTTAAGGCGGCGCCTCAGAAGGAGAAGGCAGAGGCCAACGTTGAGCAGACGAAGGCGCAGACGAACAAGACGAACGAAGAGGCAAAGGCCGCCGGAAAGCCGCCGGCGGCGGGAGGGTCGAGCAAGTAGAAGGGTGTGTGTGTGTACGGGAAGGCTGTGTTGAAAAACAATGTGTCAACGTTTTAAGCCGTGCGCAATTTTTTGTCACTAACAGCTAATCGTGCCACAAACTCGACAGGAGGGCTCGGCGCGGGCGCCGGAGTAAACACCGTGGGATCAATCAGTTTGCACCGTACACACCCCGCTGCAGATATGCACGCCTTCACCGCTGCTGAAGACAAA
>Ga0181417_1000830_pt1 | contig 9660 bp, 8 predicted proteins | sample 40SPOviralmetaG_FD_130142 | JGI IMG/M metagenome (GOLD analysis project Ga0181417, IMG submission 130142) | Marine viral communities from the oligotrophic San Pedro Time Series (SPOT) site, San Pedro Channel, CA, USA - 40 SPOT_SRF_2013-02-13 | ecosystem: Environmental > Aquatic > Marine > Strait...
AGTAAACAACGATAAGATTAAAGATTCCAATGGGAATGAATCAGAAGCGTTAGGTATTGCTTTTTGTAAAAACCACAGAAACTCAACAAATACTTGGGTTCAAACTTCTTATAACACCAGAGGTGGAGTTCATAGTTTAGGTGGCACTCCATTAAGAAAAAACTATGCAGGTAAAGGATATAAATATTATCCAGAACACGATCTTTTTGCTCCTCCCTCTCCATACGTAAGTTGGGTATTAAATACATCTACAGGTTTATGGGGTGCTCCAACAACTGCTCCAACTTTAACAGATGAACAAACAGCAGCAAATAAAATATATGTTTGGAATGAAACCAATTATCAAGCTAACAATGCTAATGGTTGGGAATTAGTAGATAAATTAGTTTTATAGATAGGTAATGAATGAAAAATGGATCCAGTAACATTATTATCGGCAGCTTCTTTAGCTTTCAATGGAGTCAAAAAAGCCGTACAAGTGGGGCAGGATATAGAGGTAGTTTTTAAACAATTACAAACGTGGTCGGGTCATGTATCAGATTTACAAGAATGGATAGGGCAAGATAAAAAGTATAAAAAACCTAGTTTATGGCAAAAATTAACATGGGACAAAAGCGAAACAGCCGAGGCATTTGATGAACTTATTGCAAAGAAAAAAATTGAAGAGATGGAAAAGGAAATCCGACATCTTTTTACATGGGGGAAATTACACCACCTCGGAATGGATGGACCATATGGTTATAAAACGTTCATTAAAATTCGTAGAGAAATTAAAGATAAAAGAAAACGTGAAATATATAATCAGATGCGTAGAAGGAAAGCTTTTTTATATAACACGAAAATGGGTGTATTTATTGGAGCCCTTGTATTACTCTTAATTTGGATGGGCAATTTTTTATGGGAAGCAATTATGGAGGCAAGTAAGTAATGTTAAATTTAATTGGGTCGTTATTGCCGATTGGTGAAAAATTAGTGGATAAGTTAATACCTGATCCTCAAGCTCGACAAAAAGCCTTAAAAGAATTAAAAGCAATGGAGCAGTCTGGAGAGTTGGCAAAACTTTCTGCTGACCATGCAAATACTGCAAGTGCTAGAGAAAGAGAAATGAAAATTGCAAACTCAGAGTTTGCTCCTATGGTAAATAAAATCATAGTTCCGTGTCTTGCTATTTTAATTGTGTTTTTAACTTTTGGAATGATGTCGGCAATTTTGTTTATGGACATTGAGTCTGGTAAAAATTATGAGATAAGTTTGTATATTTTGGGCTTGCTCTCAGGAGCCCTAATGTCGTGTATCAACTACTACTTTGGCTCCAGCACTGGCTCTAAAGAGAAAAGTAAAGAACTACAAGATATGTTTAGTAAGAAAGAACCAAGAATATGACCGAGTTTCATTGGGGCAAATATTTTACTCGTAGCGAGTTTCAATGTAGTCATAGTCATACTTGTGAAATGAATCAAGAGTTTATTAATAAACTTAATAAACTTAGAGAAGAGTATGGTAAGCCTTTAATTATTAATTCAGGTTATAGATCACCAGAAAATCCTATAGAGCTTGTTAAAAAAACTCCGGGTGCTCATACAAGTGGTAAGGCTTGTGATATTGGTGTGTCTAGGCAAGATGCCTTAAAATTATTAGAGTTAGCTATAAAACTAGGTTTTACAGGTTTTGGGATAAATCAAAAAGGCGGTAGTAGGTTTTTACATTTAGATACTTTGGAAAACAGTAGTGCAAGACCAAGACCGACAATTTGGAGTTATTAATATGTCTTTTTTTGAGTTAGTAGTAGGCGTAACAATAGGCTTTTGTATTTTCTTTTGGGGTTCCCTTTATTTATTGGTGTCTGTATAAAATGGCTTTACAAAAATTACAATTTAAACCCGGAGTTAATAGAAACATAACTAACTACTCTAATGAGGGGGGATGGTTTGAGTGCGATAAAGTTCGTTTCTTAAATGGATATCCTGAAAAAATAAATGGGTGGGAGAAATACACTTCTGTTGAGTTAGATGGTATTTGTAGAGCGTTATTTAACTGGGTAACTTCTTTTAGTGATAATTTTTTAGCTATAGGAACTAATAGTAAAGCTTATATAGAAGCTGGTACAAACTTAAATGACATTACTCCATTACGAGATACACCATCTGCAACAATGACAATAAATGCTTTTTCTGCAACAACTGGTTCGACAATAATAGCTGTAGCCGCTACAGCGCATGGCACAAACACAGGAGATTTTGTAACTTTCTCAGATGCTACAAGTTTAGGTGGAAATATATCCGCTGCTGTGTTAAATCAAAATTATGAAATAACTGAAATAGATGCTGATAACTATAGTATATCTGCAACAGCTACTGCCAATAGTAGTGACACAGGTAATGGGGGGAGTTCTACTGTAGGTGCTTATGAAATAGCTGCCGGTAAGGGTGTAACTTCGTATGGATATGGTTGGGGCACTGATACATGGGGCAGACTTTCTTGGGGTTCTGGGTCTTTACAACCTATTTTACAACCGTTGACTGTTTGGTTTTTTGATAACTTTGATAATGATTTAATAATGAATGTTAATACGGATGGTAAGGGCGCTCCATTTTATTGGGAAAGAGGAGCATCTACTGATCCTACAACTGTATTAGGCACAAGGGCTGTTAAACTTTCTACATTATCAGGAGCGGCTAATGTTCCTGCAGAAGTAGGACAAGTAATGGTATCTCAAACAGATAGACATTTATTAACGTTTGGGGCTTCACCTTTTTCAGGACTTACTCAAGCAGAGGATACTGGCACGTTTGATCCTTTATTAATAAGATTTGCAAATCAAGATGAGCCGCAAAATTTTAAACCTACTTCTACCAATAGTGCGGGGTTTATTAAAGTTAGTAATGGTTCAAGGATAGTGGGTGTTTTTGAAACAAGGCAAGAAATTTTAGTATTTACAGATGCAACGTTGAACTCTTTACAGTTTCTTGGTACTACTGATGTTTTTGGGTTGAGTGAACTGGATACAAACATATCTATAGCAAGCCCACGATCCATAGCTGGGGCTAGTAATATAGTTTACTGGATGGGCACAGATAAATTCTATGTATATACCGGAAAAGTTAGCACACTTCCTTGTTCTTTAAGAGATCATGTTTTTAATAACATAAACTATAATGCTTTAGCTTATGTTTATGCAGGCACTATAGAATCTCAAAACGAAATCTGGTGGTTTTATCCTTCAGCTCAAAGTGTAATAAATGATTCATATGTAACGTATAATTACAAAGAAAATGTGTGGTTTTATGGTAGTTTGAATAGATCTGCTTGGATTGACGCTAACTTAAGGCAGTTTCCTCAAGCAGTAGGAGAGCAATTTGTATTTAATCATGAAACTGGAGTAGATGCAGATGGTTCTGCTATGACTGCTTTTATTACATCATCTGACTTTGACATAGGAGATGGAGAGAAATATACTTTAATAAAACGAATAATTCCTGATTTAGATTTTACTGGTTCTAATGCAACAGAACCTACTGTGCAGATGACTGTCACACCTAGAAACTTTCCGGGAAACACAGCCACCACAGAACCTGATAAAAATGTTATTGAGACCTCTGTAAATGTCTACACCGAACAAGTATATTTAAGAGCTAGGGCAAGACAGATGGGATTTAAAATAACGTCTAATACATTAGGTACAACTTGGAAGTTAGGGTCGCCAAGGTTAGATGGTAGACCAGATGGGAGAAGATAATGGGAATGAGGTCTTTTCGGGCACCTCCGTTACCTTTACCTCCTAATGAATATGAACCGTTATATTTTAATCAGTTATTAAATGTTTTATCTTTATATTTTACGCAGTTAGATTCACAGAACCCTCTTAATATAGAGGGATTGGTTTTAACTAATTTAACAGAATCGCCTTTTGGTTTACCCCCGTTTAGTTTATATAGAGAAGGACGAGATGTTAAAATATTATTACCGCAAGATTCACCTGTTTCCGGAGTTTCTTCGGTTATTAACTTAGGGAGTGTTACAGTAAGTGTTTAATTTTTTTACCTGCAAAAACAGTCTTTACGGCAGTACCCACCCTATACCTCGCTGTTGTAGAGACTGGCAGGCTTTAAATAATATGAGAGAAACGTATGTCTATTTATAACCCCCGATTTTTACCAAGTGCGCCTACTACTAATCAATATTTAAAAAATTTAGGTTTTTTAGAGCCTGTTTCAACACCAACGGCAGTCGCACCAACCCAACCTTCTGTTGAAGAAGGTGTAAATCAATCGTATTTAGATGTGTTTAAAAGACCTGCAAGCCAAGACGAAATAGATGAGTATGTAAAGGAATTTGGTGCAGATAATGTATATGATGCAGGTGAAGAAGCTGCTTTAGAGGGTAGGTTAGCTGCAGTAGTAGGAAAAGATATAGTTGGTGATACAGTAGAAGGAGGAGATGTAGGAGGAGATGTAGGAGGAGATGTAGGAGGAGATGTAGGAGGAGATGTAGGAGGAGATGCAGCACCAGATAGCACTCGTTTTTCATCATCTGAGTTAGGGTTAGATGATACCGAAAATAAAAAAACAGATACGAAGATATCCGACCTACCTACTCCACGTGTTGTGGAAGATGCTCCAATTGCTACAGGTTTAAGACAGGTTTTTGACCAAGTAGTAAAAAGACCTCCTAGTGCTGAAGATATGGATTATTACCCAGAGTTATATGGACCAACTCTTGATTTTGAAGAAAGGGCTAGATTAGCGAGAGCTTTACGTCCAGAACAGTTAGCGATGTTTAAAAGAGAGTTAGATATTCCTACATTAGATTTTACTACGTTTGGAACGGCACCCGTAACGACAGGTGAAGGTGCTACGGCAGGTATTGAAAGATTAAGACCGACAGATACAACAGGGACTATGGCGGGTGTTTTTGCAAGTCCTCAGTTTACAACACCTTATTCTATTGATACTCAACAACAAAAGCTACCTGATACTTTTACACAACTTGGTGATTTGTTTGGCGCACAATATAAAGCAGAGTTAGCAAAAGAAGCGGCGGAGGAAGCGGCGGAGGCAGAAGGTAAAAGAGCTGGTGGACTAGCCAGTCTAGGATATAGACGTGGTGGTGTGGTAGATGAAAACGGTATACCTCGTTTATTCATTGGGGGACTGTTTAAGGGTATAGGTAAAGCATTAAGAGGTGTAACTAAAATAGCTCCGTTTGTGTTGCCCTTTATACCGGGGTTTCAAGCTCTTAGTTTACCAATGCAATCTTTAATTGCAGGAGGTGTTGGTGGTTTTAGAGATGGTAAGTTTGATTTAAAACGTGCGTTAACAAGTGGTCTTACAACGTATGGTATTGGAAGTTTAGCAAGGGCTGCGGGCACACCTGTTGGCCCAGAAGGTGGTGGAATAGATGCAGGAGGCGGCATAAGTATAGAGCCGGGAACAGGCGCTGCGGTTAAATATGGTCCTACTGGAATTGAAGGATTTCAAGGTGGTTCAACTATAAGCACAGCAAAAAATGTAGTCGGTGTAGACCCCATGATAACTGGAAATACGGGGCAAACCCTTGGTTTTGACCCTAGAACCTTAACCACTCAAACTGGACAATCTATAAACACTGGAGTTGATATTGGAGCTGGAACTGGTAAAGCAATAGCACCTTCAGGTTTTGGGATAGACAGGTTAAAAGCAGAGGCTGTTGGTACTGGGCAAAGAATGGCTGACACGTTTAGAGGTTTAACTTCGGGAGATATTGCTGCTAAAGAGTTAGTTACCCCTGCTCTAACAACTGTTGGAGGTATAGCAGCCACACAAGCTGGAGATGAGTATGCTAAACAACAAGCAGAATATAAATCTTTAACAGCAGCAGATGCAGCAGATAAAGAAAGAAAAAGAAAACGTATATTAGAGACACTAAGAGCAAATCCATATGGTTATAACAAGGGTGGTGTATCTGCGTTGCCTCCTAGATATTTAGATGGCGCAGGAGATGGGATGAGTGACTCGATAAAAGCAAACATAGGAGGTATGCAAGAAGCACGTCTTGCAGATGGAGAGTTTGTAGTTCCTGCTGATGTAGTGGCAGATATCGGTAACGGCTCCTCAAATGCAGGAGCTGAAAGATTATATTCCATGATGGATAGAGTTAGACAGTCTCGTCATGGCACAACGAAACAACCACCTGAAATAAATGTAAACAAAACGTTACCAGCGTAGAGGAAAAATTATGGTACAACAAGTAACTCAAGTAACAAGTGATATACCTGAAGTAATAGAACCGTATTTTCTGGGCGATCCTGATGAGGGTATAACAGGTGTTTTACCTAAAGCCCAAGAGATTTTTGCAAAAGGTTTTGATGAAGTATATGGTCCCGGCTCACAAGCACTTATGGGTCTTGGTAGTATTGCACCGATGTCTGCAGGACAACAAGAACTTGGTAGGCAGATAGCCGGACTACAAGCTCCAGACGCATTTGCTACGGCACAACAAGCTCAAGAAGCAGGTATTAGTGGTCTGTTAGCTGCACCGGGTAGGTTTGATAGTGCGGCGGCACAAGCATACATGTCTCCTTACCAACAAGCTGTTACAGATATAGAGCAAAGAAAAGCGATTGATGCTGCTAAAAAGGCACAACTTTCTACTAACTTAGCATCAGCTAGACAAGGCACGTATGGTGGGGCTAGACAAGCTCTTTTACAAGGGCAAAGAGAATCGGGGCTTCGTCAACAACTAGGCGATATTCAATCTAAAGGTTTGCAATCTGCTTTTTTAAATGCACAACAACAGTTTGGAGCAGACCGTGCTGCACAAATGGCAGCGGCTCAAGGTCTTGGCACACTAGGACAACAACAAGGCGTATTAGGAGTTCAACAACAAGCTGCAGAATTAGACCGACTCAAAACACTTGGTGCCTTTGGTGATTTACAAAGAGGTATTACGCAAGAAGGGTTAGGAGCAGAAGCAGCTTACCAGAGACGACAAGACGAATTTGGGCAACAACAGCTTGGGAACTTAGCAAATATTCTTCGTGGTGTTCCAACTACTGATAGCACACAAACAACTGCTACACCTCCACCAAGCTTTGCCTCACAGTTAACAGGTCTTGGTATTACAGGTTTAAGTTTAGCTAAATTACTAGGAGGCTAAAAGTGAGTATAAAAGCACTAGAACAAAGACAGCAAACCATAGAACAAGGTTTGGCACAAATTAAAAATAAAGAACAAGCAGATATAGAAGGAATGGCTAATGCTTTTTTAACCTCTTCCGATCCAATAGGTTTTATTGGTAGATTAGCTAGTGAAGCACCAACTAAAATAGCCCCTGTTGTTAATGCAGCTAGAAGAAAAAAGAATGAGTCCATGCAAGCACAGGTTCCACAACAAGAGACTGTTACCACTGCTGGTATGCGAGAAGTTTTTGAATTATCTCGCCCACAACAACAGCAACAACAGCAACAACAGCAACAACCAGATCCAAGACAGACAGCAATTGCAGGTTTACCAATAAGGCCGGATATGTTTAAAGCAGGTGGTGGTATTGTTGCTTTTGCTGGGCCAGAAGGTTCTTTTGTGCGAGATCAAAGATTGCTTGAAGCTAAAAAAAGAAGGGCAAGCGATGCAGCGTCTTTTTCAAATTATCTTCTTTCGCCTAATTTTTTAACCGGACGGTATAACTTTCCGGGTATGGCGGGTGTTACAAAAGCATTAGAAGCACAAAACCAAACGGTTGGTTCTGAACCTAGCAGTTTTGTAGGTGCTTCTGCTGAATCAAAAGCCGAGCCTTATTATGATGAAAAAACAGGTAAGGTTATATACCCAGAAGGCTACACGGATATAAAAGAGGGCACTTATCCCGAAAGGTCGGATGTTAGAGATTATTTAACAGAAGGAGAAAGACAGGGTTTTCTTCCTCAAGAAGGCAAAGAACCGACCGTGGACCAAGAGCGTAAAGCTGCAGAATACTTTGCAAAACAACGTGCTGATGAGGAAATATCTGGGGAGGATAAACCAAAAGACGAAGGCGTTGGTATACCAGATACTCCTGAGTATAAACGCAGGTTAATGACTGATATATTAAGTGATGCCGACGCTACTTTAAAAACTCTTGGTTTAAGTGAAAAAACACTAGACTCAAATGTAGATTATATTGGAAATGCTAGACAAAAATTAATTGATTCTGGTGTTGATTTAGAGTTATTAAAAAATCAAGCTAATAAATTAGGTGATGAAAGATTAAAACTAAAGAAAGATAAAAAAGAAGCACTTGCGTTCTTTGGCTTAGAAGCAGGGCTTAACATACTAGCCGGTAAAGATCCAAACGCTTTGGTTAATATTGGAGCTGGAGCTGGTAAAGCAATAGCACCTTTGAGAAAAGATTTAAACAGAATTAAAGACGCAGATACAGCTTTAAGGAAAGAACAAAACACTTTAGCTATAATGGAAAACGAACAAGCTAAAGGTATAGCGACTATGAGCGAAAAAGAACGTGTTAGACAAGAAGATAAAGTTGAAAGAGCTAACTTTAAATTACTAGAACTAAAAACTAATCTTGTCAGAGATTCCATAAAAACAGAAGAAGCAAGGTCTTTATTGAATACAAGAATTAGAAGTGCTGAAAAAATAGCTAAAGGTCGTGTTGAAGGTGCTGAAAAAATAGCTAAAATCAGATCAGGAGAAGACACTTTATTAAACAGAGCTAGAATTTTAAGTGTTAGAAGGAAAGCTGAAGAGGATGAAGCGAATAAAATGGACATGCTACGTTTGTATGCGAGCAAAAAACCTGAAGATAAGGCAGAATATGATAGGCGTATAAAAGAAGCAGGAGATGCAGCAGAAAGATATTTAAGAGGCAGCGTCGGCGGGGTTTCTAATTTAGATTTAAGTGGATTTTCACTTCTTGATGATAAAGGTTAAATATGGCTGTATATAGAGTTCAAGCTCCAGATGGTTCAGTTATTAAAATGGAAGGGCCAGAGGGTGCTACGCAAGAACAAATATTAGGTTTTGCTGCACAACAATATGCTTTGAAGAAAAAACAAGAGGAGGAAGAAGTGTTAGAACCTCCTCCAGTAGACACTGAAGAGCGTGGTTTGTTGGACACTATTGGTAGTGCTTTTGTTCGAGGGACAAAACAAACAGGTATGCTTCTTGGAGATGTACTTCCTGCTATGGTAGGTAAAGCAGTCGGTGCCGACGAATATGCTAGAGAGCAAATGGCAGAAGCTGCTGAGGTTCAAAGAGAAATACAACAAAAATATCCAGCGTCTTATCCAGAATTAAAAGATATAAAAGGCATAGGAGATGCAGTATATTTTGCTGCTGAAACTATAGCTGAACAAATACCTAATTTAGTAACTGCAATAATACCCGGTGGAGGTGCGGCCGCAATAGGTGCTAAAGTCGCAGCTAAAAAAGCTTTGACGGAAGGTGCTAGAGAAGTAGCAGAGAAAGGATTAACTGGTGTTGCAGCAAAAGATCTTATAGAAGGTAGGGTTAAAACTGCAGCAGCAAAAGCGGCTGGAGGTGCGGGACTAGCAGGTACTTATCTTGGTTCTTATGCACTTAATGCACCAGAAATATTTCAAAACGTTTATGAAGAAACAGGAGAGTTAGCTCCCGGAGCTGCTGCTTTAGCAGGTTCAGTGTCGGCGGCGCTTGATTCTATTTTACCTGC
>Ga0181417_1000831_pt1 | contig 9659 bp, 7 predicted proteins | sample 40SPOviralmetaG_FD_130142 | JGI IMG/M metagenome (GOLD analysis project Ga0181417, IMG submission 130142) | Marine viral communities from the oligotrophic San Pedro Time Series (SPOT) site, San Pedro Channel, CA, USA - 40 SPOT_SRF_2013-02-13 | ecosystem: Environmental > Aquatic > Marine > Strait...
AGATACCATGCCTCACGATTGGAAGGAACAACTAGCATCAGAGATAGGTGATGTACTGTGGTACTGTGCAGCACTGGCATCTGATCTTGACATGTCGTTGAGTGTTATAGCTAAACAGAATAAAGATAAGCTAGAAGCTAGGTTAAAGAAAGGTACGATACAGGGTAGTGGTGATAAGAGATAGTTACTTTATTCTTTTTGCTATATTAATTAAAATAAATATATCTTTTGAATTATAGATTTCTGGAGTAGTACCAGTTGTTAATCTAAATCTATTGGTAGCAATTATACGTTTTTGTTTAGGTATCTTTCTGTATGTCTCTAGTGCAAATATATATTCTCTTTGTTTTTGGGACATATCTTTTAGAGAAGGTTTAAATGAACTTTTTATCTTTCTATAGATAGTAAGAAATTTATCTTTCATTTCTTCTTTAACAAAGCCCTCTTTTGTTAATGTATTTTTTACAGGATCACCTTCCTTTACTAGTCTATCATATAACTGTTCATAGGTAGATCTATTATTCTGTAACTGAGTTACAATGACTGGGATATGTTTTGCTAAAAACTTATTCTCTTCTCTTTTAATACTAGGGATCTTAGATCTACTTGATATTTTAAATCCTTTAATACCTAAACTTTGTAGAAACTTACCTGACTCATTTGGTAATTCCTCAAAGTTTAAACCTAAAAAAGCACGTTCTAGATTTTTTAATCTATCATCTCTACCATACAAGTCAGTTCTAACTGGTAGTGCTTCTTCTTCTTCTGGAGTCATAAACATAGCCTGTTGATTAAAAGGTCTAACAAAGGCTTCTTGTGTAGGAGAATAATCAGAATCAGGTTGTGGATCTCTAGCTACATCTTTTTTTAAAGTTCCTCTGTAACCTATTCCTCTCTGAACATCTACAACTTGAGCAAATGGAACTGCATATGTCTGTAAGTAGTTAGCAAATAGCTTGGCTCCAGTTTTAGTTAGACCACCATCTACATCTGTTATAACATCTATTCCTTCAGTGGTAAGTAGTGCACCAATCTCTTGTGTTATACCTTTTGAAACACCTCTTCTAAGTGGCGCACCAACAAAAGTTTCAAAACCTTCTGCTCCAAAATCGCTAGTTAAAAATTTTCCTAGTTGTTCAGGACCACCCTGCCTTAACTGCTTTAATGCTTCCCCCATGTATAGTAATTGTCTCATAGGCCATTGTGGTGTTACGTTTACACCTGCTTCTTCTGATGATCTTACAAGTTGGTAATTTTCTGGTGCATCATCACTTGTTCTGTATTGGTACGCACCATAGATAGCAGCCCATCCAACTAAGTTTCTAGATATACGTTGCCTCTGTTTAGCATCCATAACACCTTTACCAGTTGTTAATCTTTTTATTAATGCATACGCTGCACCTCCTGAATACTGGCCCATAAGTTCTAAGCTATTAAATGTAAATCTAGGAAACTCCATGACCACAGTTAAACCATTACGAGTTATAAAATTTGCAGTATCTTTAAACACTTCAACATCAGGAGATTTTGCAAAGGTTACATCCAATGCTCTAGTTGTAGCACTAGCTGCTATATCATAAAAAGATCTTGCACCTTCAGGACGCATTGCATCATTTAAAAAGTCAGGTAGTTTACCTTTGTTTAATTCCTTTACTAGATCTACATTGTACTCTCTTTTAACTAATCTCTCTAGCTCACCCATAAAAACTGCTCGTCTAACTAAAAACTCTTGAAATCTATTTGGTACGTTTAGTACATCAACAACATCTTCCATGCCTTGAAATGCAGCATTAACAGCAGGATTTTTTGTAGTGTTACCAATAGACTTACGTATCTCTCCTACCTGCTCAAACATTATAGTATGTAAGCCTTCTAGCTTATCATTCTTTAATATAAAATCTGTATATTCCTGCACATTTTTAATGTCACTAAACATATACTTCATATGTCTAAAACTTTCTGCCCAATTAACAGGATCTATTAATGACAGACCAGCCTTACCTGCACCTTCAGCACCCAGATTATATAACACTGTATCAAATACATTTTGCAAACCTTCTAGTGGTCCTCTTATGTATGCAGATGTTAAGTTACGAGCAGCAGTTTTAAATTGAGATACTAATATACCTCTTCGTATATTCTCTAGACGCACAATATTTTTTCTTAATACATTCTGTTGATCTATTTCTAATTTTTCTTTTTTAGCGTCCTTTACACGTAACGATGTAGCTCTTTTTATTTGACTTAATCTATTCAAAACCTGACCTGCTTTAGATCCTGAACCAACTACAGTAAGTATGTACTCTTCAAAACTTAAGTTGTACTTAGTAAGAGTTTTCATAAACTCAGGATCAGCTACTAACTTTTCTTCTACAGTAGCGTCAAATAAATTATCAATAACTGTTATTTTAGTACCATCAGGTCTTATTGTGTCCTTTTTAAAGTAGTCAGGAAACTTTTTATTTAGCTCAGAAGCCATAGCTACAACAGCATTAAGTTTATCTATTTTTAAAATAGGTTGTATCATTTCATTTTTTCTAGTCTCTCCTACTTCTTCTAGGTATTCTAAACTAGTTCTAGGATTGTTTATGTCATCAAGTATATCCATACCTGCTAGTCTATATTTTTCTGGATCAGGTACAAGTAGTCCTGTTTTATCATCCTTCATAGTTAAATTTTTACCTGTTATCGTTTCCATATCTTTAAGTAAACGATCCATAAGCTCTGGATTATCCCTTGCTGTTTTCTCTGCAAGTTCATCAGCTTTTCTCATAGCTTCATATGTTATACCTTTAATGTTAGGATTAAACTTAGAAGGTGCTTCATAGAATTTATTAAATTTTAATTGTTTCATTTCCCTATTTAATTTTTTAACACTTTTAAAACCTAAGTTACTAGCAGTAACTACACCCATTGTTGCAGCTTCTAACACTGATACTAATCCCCCAGTATCTCGCACAAGTTGATTAGCTAAACTAGCAGGATTGCGTACTGTTAAAGATTTGTATATTTCTGGATAGTTCTCCTGTGCATTGATTGCTATAGTTTCTAGAGCATTACCCAAACCACCAATACCTTCATTAATCCAATCTCCTACATTTAACAAGGTAGCAAAACCTGTTGAACCTGTAGCAGATAGTAAAGATTTTACAATACGCTCAGTTGAACCCCATTCACCATCTGGCATACTTGGAATAATAGTATTTTCTATAAACTCTTCCTGTGTTATGCCTTTCTTTTTAGCTTGTGTAGCTATAGTCTCACGCATTTGCATAGTGTCTTTTTTTAACTTTTCTATACGATCTATAGTTTTATCTTCAGGTAACTCAGATGCTTTCATGTACCAAGCATCATCTATTTCATCAGTAGGTTCAGGAGGTCTAGGAATTAAACCATCATCTTCAGGTGGTACATACTCAGTGTCAGGCATCTTTGTGCTTTCTACATCTATTTTTTTATTAAATATATAATCATTTAAGTTTTTCTTTACAGAAGACTTATCAACAACATCTGTTGTAGGTTCAACAGGTATTCCTTCAACAAGTTTCTCATCTTTATAAGATGTAGTAAGATTATTAAAAGTATAATCGCTTATCTTTTTTTCTTTTAATTCTTGAGTCATTACTTATTGTACTCCATCAGCAGGTTTTATAAAATCTTCACCACTCCATAAAAGCCTATTTCCATTTACAAGTACGACTGTAGGAACAAGTACATTAGCTAAAAAAGTTTCGGCATCTTCTATGGTGTCAAAACTTCTTTTATTTACTCCTTTAGCATCAGTTGGAATTATAGCAGTATTTATTGTTTCTTGAATGTCACGATTAACTTTATCTGCTTGTGCTGCTATAAATGATTTATAAATATCATCTACTGATTGTGTAGTACTATCAGTTGCAAGCGACTTAAAATTATTTTTAAACGAATTAAATAAGCCAAGATATTTAACTGCAATTGCAGGGCGATTACCTTCTACGCTTACTTTAATAAGATTTCCTACATTATCTATCCTTGCGTTTTCTCCTAAACCTATACTAAGTTCTTTACTATAAAGACTAGATAAACTACTTGGGGTAAACCCTTTAAAACCACTAGGGTTTGTCTTTTTTAAATCTTTTGCGGTGTCTACAAATTGTTGTTTTTGACGTTCTAATTTTTTATATGTTTCATCTTCTGTACTACCACCTTCATTTAGATACTCTTGTTGCTTAGTAACAATTGCTATTATTGGAGTAGCAAAGTTAGTAGCAGGTTTCTTTTCTTTTTTATTACTAGGAAAATATCCAACCCTATCAGGTTCATACCCTGCATACATTTTTCTTTCAGTAGGACTTGCTAAATTTTCATCCTCTAACTTCTCTGATAGATATGCTCTACTAGCTTGTTTTATATTACCTTCAGTAATACCACTCGTATCTATACCTCCCGGATTATATAATTTAATAATATCAGTAGGACGTTCACCATTTGCTCTTGCTTTTTCTGCTACCTCAACTGCATTTTTTATAGCAGCTAGGCTTCCTGTTCCTATAATATTTTTAGCAACATCTGGATCTAGATACTGTAGCAATAATTTAGACTGCTCTCTCATCTCTCTTCTTTCAGATGCTTCTTGAGTTCCTTTATCCAATTCGCTTTTTAGCATTATCTTCTTTATATCGTCTTGAAACTTTTTTTCAACTAATTTCTTTTTAAGATTACGATCTTTAGTATCTTCTAATACTCTACTAAAACCTAAAGCTGCTGCACCAAAATTAAACGCCATTATACCCTCCTCGACATAAGACCACCTAATATATCTGCACTAGGTTGTTCATCTAATTCTTCATCCTCCATCTCAGGAGCTTCTTCCATACTATTACGTAACTCATCATCAAGTTCTTTCTTATATATAGCTATGTCTAAGTCTGGATTGCTAGGTACATTATTATCTTCAGTGCCTACTGTATACTCTACACCTTCCCTGTCACCTATGAATGCCATCAACTCTATAAGCACAGGCAATATTAGTATGCCCACATCTATACTGTGCTCTCCTTGCATCACTGCACCTGACTGCATAGCATTTGCTATAGTAGTTAATGGTATACCCAGTTGCATCACCTTAACCAATTCAGGTACAAAGGTTTCATCTAGTAATCTAGGCATGTAGAAAGACAGTGCTTCTTCTACTGTTGTATATTTAGCTGGTTGTTGCCAAGGTCTACCACCTAGTTCATGCGTTAGACTAGCTCCGGGTATAGGTCCATCAAGCATTTTTAGTGTCCAATCTTGTTTGTCTAATTATAGATACATACTTTGCAATTCTATCTAATTCAGATGCATCTTCTTTACTCATAGCTTCTCTTGGTCTATTTAATAATCCTTTTTTTACAGGCTCTTCTTCCTGTTTAGCATCATTAACATTTAAAAATTTATAAGCCATACCTGCTGGGTTAGTATTCATGTTGTTATTCTCCTTTTAACCTAGAAATTTATTTAAAACAGAACCTGCAAAGCTACTGCTATCTGCTGTTAAGAAAGAACCAATCAATGATCCAAAGCCTAATGAGGATTGAAAGTCATTTTTTAATTCTGCTATATCAGTATTATTATCTGCCTGTAATTGTGCTATACCTAAGTTTACTGCACGTGTTCTTTCATTTTCTGCACTAGTCCATGCAAACTCCATTGCATCTGCATAGTACTGCCATAGATCATTGTAAGCTGTATTAGAAATATCTAGTAATGCAGTGGCATTAATTTCATTAGCTCTATTAGTAGCAGCTGTATCTGTAGTATTAATTTGTCTACGCCATTGTGCATTGCTTTGATCAATAACTAGTCTATTCTGTGCATTAAACTGATCACGTTGGTTGCTTAACTCTTCATTAAATCTATTTATTGTATTTTCCTGTCCTGAATTAAATTGGCTCATAGCATTCTTTTGTGCTTCATTAAACTGACTAACTTGCGTTGATAAGTTAGCAAAGAATTGTTCTGTTTGACTTTCTGATGAAGCATTAAACTGCTTACGTGCATTGTCTGCTGCACCATCTGCAAACAATGACTGTATACGTTGTTGTGCATTAAATAGTGTAGTCTGTTGTTCGTTACTTACATCTGTCATATCTTTCTGTAAGAATGCCTGTGCTGACTGTACAGCTGCCTGTTGTCTATTGTTAAGATTAGACATATCTAATTGAGATAAGGTAGCAGCTTCAGCCATTAGAATAGCCTGTTTGTTACTTAGATTATTTAAGTTCATTGTGTTTGTAGCACGGCTATTCTCTAACACAACCTGTTGCTGTGCATTAAAATTTAAGTCAGCAATCTCTGATATTCTAGCTGTATTAGCTACGTTAGCTTGAAACTCCTGATCAAATTCTTTACCTATAAAATTAGCACGTTGTTGTGCATAGAACATAGCCATCTGTTGTTTGTTAGATAAATTTTGTCCTTCAAACTGTGCCTGTATCTGTGCATCTGCTTGTGCTATAGGTAAGGCTGCTTCCATTGCTGCTTGTACAATAGCCTGTCCAGCCATAGATGATGTACCTAATCCTCTTCTAGCCATTTCAGCAGTAGCAAATCTTACTGCACCAGCAGCCCATGCTGGAGGATCAGATAGAGTAAAATCAGCTAATAAGTTTGCAAGTTGTCCAGCTACAGTAGCATTACCAGATGGATCAGCAGATGCTGCAACTACACCCTCAACAAAAGTTTTAGCCTCATCTCTTACAACAGTCTCTCTTAGTTTTTCTGGATCTGTAATATCTGCACGTTCAGCAGCTTTAGCATCTGTTGCTGTACCTGTTTCTCCTGATAAATTAGCCTCTTGAAATAAGGTATCTGTAGCAGTTGCTTGTGCAGCTTTAGGTATAGCTCTTTCTTTACCTTCTGCATCTAAAGTAAAATCAAGTGTTCTACCTTTTGTAGCATCAGTTACAGTTTTAACATCGTCTTCTGTTTTAGTTGTATCTTGTACTGTTGTAGTTGCAGTTTGATCTTGTGTACCTGCTGTAGCACCTGTAGCTTGACCTGCTGATTTATACGTTGCGGTACGATCACCAGACACTTGTCCTGCTGTAGTTGATGTTATATCTGTACCTGTTGGCACTGTACCACCCGGTCCTGCTATTGACTGTGCTGTAAGTTTAGTATCACCTACTAATACAGGTCTTTCCATACGAGCAGAAGATATATCACCTATAGATGTTAGTCCTGCATATGGAGATTGTGGCGGTACAAGTGCATCTATCTTAGGTCTTTTGTTCTGTAGCATCTCCTGTCTACCAAACTGTATAAAGTGTTGCCTTAATTCATAGTCACTTAAATTTGCTAGATCAGAATTATTATCTCTATATATCTGCATTTCTGCACTGTTAAGTATTTGTGCATTTCTATCAAAGTTAGTAGCACCTGATGCACCACCAATAGCTATGTATGTTCTACGTAACTCTTCAGGTGTAAGATTTTGATACTCATCCTTAGAATATCTAAATGCTTCTAGCTGTTCAGGTGATAAATCAAATACTACTAACCCAGCCCTGCCACCATCTGCTATTTCTTTTCTACCAAAGTCAGCATAGTGCGATCTTGCTTGTGCTAGTGTGGCCTGACTGTAAGGAGGTCCACCAAATGCCTCACGTAAATCTGGGTACTGATCTAGGTAGTCTATAATTACTTGATCTGACACATTATCAAAATTACTAGGTGTATTAGATAAACCAGTATTAGGATTAACACCTTCTTTATTACCAAATGTATTAAACCATGCCTCTACTATTTTTTGATTTTTTTGCTCATCAGTTAGTCCTTCTAATGTAGCTGGGTCTACACCAAAAGTATTACCATCTTCTATAGCTTGTGCTACATCTGGTCTATTTGATAACACCACTGCACCATTTACAGAACCTACACCTGTAGCTCCTGTTACTGTATCATCTGTTGATTGATCTGTTTCACCACCTACATTAACACTATAACCACCTGTACTAGTTGTATAAGTTTCTCCTGTAAGTGGATTAGTATGTGTTACTAATGCTTGAGTATTTACACTACCTTCTGGTGGTGGTGTTAGCCAACTAGGTATTGGTCCTTGTGATACTGTTTGACCATCTGTACCTGCTGGTGGTGGTGCAGTTGTTCTTACACCCGGTTGATACTGTCCAACAGGTAGCTGTGCATTACTAAATTGTGGCATTGCATTTATAGCTTCTTGTTGTTCAGGAGTATTAGAATAAAAGTTAAGTATGTGCACCTGTTCTGGAGTTAAACTTTCTCTAGGTGCAGTCTGCAAATCTTGAAATGTAGCAAATGTACGGTCAGGATCAGGTTGTATAGGTTGTGGATCTGTTGTATCACCTTCTGGTGGTGGTTGTGTTACTGTACCTTCTGGTGGTGGTTGTGTTACTGTATCACCTTCTGGTGGAGGTTGTGTTGGTTCTGTTCTAGTTATAGGAATTGCATCTCTTGGATCAGCACCTAGATTTAAGGGTCTTCCTTCTTGAAAACCAAAACGTGTAAAATGATCTCTTCCAAACTTATCAATATCTGCTGTGGGTTGTCTTGTAGTTATAGGTATACCTTTTTCTGCTTCATATGCTTGTGCAAGATCTGGATTAGCTTCTATGTATTTATAACTATCAAAACCTGCTGGTAGACCAACTGAACCTGCTCTATTTTCTCCACCACCAAACCTTCTAAAATGATCTTCTGCACTAGTAAATTCGCCCCTAGTTATACCTTGTGAAACATCTGGATTATTTTCTAGGTAGCTCATTGAGTTAAAACCTTCAGGCAAATTAAAACCACCTGTATTAAAGTTACGTACATAACCACCACTAGCCATGTTCATAGCTTTGTTTACATAGCTATTCATCATCATCTGCTTATCTGGATTAGCTTGCAAATAAGATTGGAACTGATCAGCAGGGCCAGTATAACCCATACGTTGCTGTATCTTCTTCATGCCTTCTGGTTTAAATCCTTGAAACATTTGCATTGTCTATTACCTTTTTTCTAACACCTTATCTAGCTTATCCTCTAATCTATGTAGAGCTTCTGATACCATTTTCATATCTTCTCTTAACTCTTGTTTAGTAGAGTAATCTTCTCTAGTTCTATTTAGAAGTATATCTATGCGTTTAACCTCTGCCATGAGATTCCTGAACATCCAAATGGCTGGGCCAATAACCAGCGTTAGTACCACATTCCAGAAAATTACTGGTGATATTTCTTCCATTCCAATGCCTCCTACAACGTAGCATTACAAGCGTCTAACGCATCCCATACTAGTTTAGCATGAGCTGCATTATCAAATGCTTTAGTATTATCTGGATCATCTTCAGTTGGATCTGGATCTGTCCAATCTCCTGACACAGAAGCTAGATATGTTTGTAGATCAGACTTACTAGCAATTTCAGTAAAGTCTCCGCTACCACCATCTTTAACAATACCTACCATAACATTATCTCTAGGTGAAGCAGTAGAGCTATCTACAACTACATAGACTCCATGCATTCCCATTGGACTATGCCCAAAGTGCAAGAAGTCTGGTATTGTTCCATCAGCATTGAGCCGATATTTACATACTTTGTAAGCCATATTGGTTTCCTTTCCTATTCGGCTGCTTCTAATTGTGGTACATTAGTTAATGACAATGGATCATACACATC
>Ga0181417_1000832_pt1 | contig 9656 bp, 13 predicted proteins | sample 40SPOviralmetaG_FD_130142 | JGI IMG/M metagenome (GOLD analysis project Ga0181417, IMG submission 130142) | Marine viral communities from the oligotrophic San Pedro Time Series (SPOT) site, San Pedro Channel, CA, USA - 40 SPOT_SRF_2013-02-13 | ecosystem: Environmental > Aquatic > Marine > Strait...
TAATTTAACAATGCTTGCATGAACTTTACCATAACGATAAGTATACTCCTCACCTAGAGCAATAAAATGTTGATACAACCAACAGTAATTAGCACTTGATTCTCTAGCCCATACAGTACAAGGATGATTCCAATATGCTCGCTTGTATAAACCTACCTTGTCTGCATACTGGTCACCATCTAACTCTCGGTGTGCAGTACATAACATCTGTGCTGTTTCCAACGGCATCTTCACTAGCATCTTATCTGGTTGTGCTTGTGCCGATTTAGTTGGGCAATCATAAAAATAAAATATGTTCATCAGTTACTCCAAGCTTTTGAATCTAACATCTCTGTATAACGTATCTCTTTATATACTCTAATGCAAGACATATTATTTAAATAAAACTTTCTTTGTTGCCAATCAATAATTCCAGAAGGCATGGTAGCAACAGCACACAATCCTGTAATTAATACTTCATCATCATCTTCTTGATACTCTATCTTGAAAGGTTTAACTTTTCTATCTGTTGTTTCTTTTCCATTCACATCTTCATAGTTAAACATTAACTCAGCGTTATCGTCTGTGAAAGTAAAGAACACTTTCATTAAATCACTCTTGTTCATATCTATCTCCTATATATCCATAAAGTTATACCTAACATAACACACATTCCAAATGCAATATACCCTATTGTCATTTGTAACTGTGCCTCTGCTATCAAGGTGTTCAAATATATTTCTTCTTCAATCATACCTTTCTCCTAGTCTATGAGCGACATATAGTAATCGTCTTTAGCTTGTGGCTCGTCTAAAAGTTTATCAGTTTCTTCTTGATAGTCTTTGTCTTTGTCAATACCTTTCCACCAAGCGTCAAACTTATCAGGGTGTACAATCTTTACTGCGTCTTTAAATTCCATAACTCTTTACCTCTTTATATTCTATTAAAAATTCTTGGTAGTTTTGTATTAAGCAGATAACTACCAACTGCTATTATTATGGCTATGGAGACTGGGTGCTTTTTAACTAGACTTATATTATCTCCTCACTTAGCGCGACCTGTTACGGCTTTTTCCCTTTAACCCTACTGGACGTACCATAAAAATTCGTGGTAGTTTTTTAGTTCCGAAGATGACTACCAACTCCTCCAACAGCAACATAACTATCGGTTTTTATAGTGCCTGTCAACACTAGCATGTGCGCTTTTATAGTCATCTAACAACCCATGCATTACATTGTTAGGCAGACTCACACAGTCTTGCATAGCATTTTTATTCACACCGAAGACTGCGTAATACATTTTGTTACCTGTGTTACGACTTAGGTATGAAGCACATGTACTGTCTACCTAAGTTAAGCACTCGACCTCGACCAGTTCGGTATGTTCCAAACTTACTGAAACCTCTGGTGTTTGTCGCAACTCTGAACTTCCACCCAAATAAATTAATGTGGTAGAATTTCTTGTCATAACTTTCTTTATCTCTGAATATCTTAAACATAATATTGCCCTCTTACATTTATGCAATTTGATAACAGGTATTGCATTTAGACCTGTAACTCTTTTAAGTTAGCTTCAGTTATAAAGAAGCTATCTTTTATTTTGTTCTCAGCTTGTCTTACATTAACACTACTTCCCTTCCTTGTCAAGTACCCAATGCTACTTTCTTTATCAAGGAATCTAGCGTCAGTATCATCAAAGCTTACAATCTTTCTTCCAAATAATTTATCTGGAATCTTGAGCGTATCGCCCTTACTGTTCTTGGTATTAAAAGCAACCGCAATCTTGAATTTCTGCTTGACCGCTTCCCTTCCATGCTGTAATGACTTCTTACTGTATGGTGAAAAGCTATATGTCAAGTCATAATTCTTCAACTTGTTGTTACTTACTCTCGGCAGTATCTTGGTATAATCATAGAACTGCACATTCTTAAATTCTTTTATGATATAATCAAAGTCTATATCACTTGTGCCATTTAATCTTATGGCTAGTTTATCCCCATGTTCAAAAGATAACTTCATAATCTCATTCTTTAGCATATTATCAAACATCTCTCTCTGATAAAGATAGAGCAATGTCCTTCTTATAATAGCCCTTGTCGCGTGTTTCATGCCTAACCTACCTGCATGAATCAAGCAATCATTCTTACACCCTGCTAATTCTGCAAAGGCACACAGCGTTTTCTTTGTCAGCATATCCGCTTGTGCTAGATACATGATGCCTGTCTTGACCTCTATCTTTTCACTCTTTACAGTCTTGGCATCACTACCTACTGATAGTAAGCTTGTTGGTAGCTTGTTAAAATATTCTTTGTCATCTTTTAATATTTTTTCAAGTGTCACATTCTCACCACCAAACATCACCTGCCTGTCTAACTCAGCGTTGTCTATGTAATGTTGGTATAGCATACATCACCTCTCATTTTTGTTCTTCAAAATCTCTATCCCATTGTTCGCCTGCTAACTCGCCCATGAAGTTTTTAAAGTCTTCAATCTTTTTTGCCTGTTCAGCTTGAATATCATAATCAGAATAATTTATTATTCTATCATAACCTCTATCCGATACAGCAGTTGTCCAAGTTTTTATGTATTCATTTCTAGTAACTTGAACTTCGCTTGGCTTACCTAACCAATACTTTGTCATGGTTACTGTTTTTTCTTTTGTCATAATCAAGTACCTCTCTTTTTTCTTTGTTGCTGTTGATTATAACTTAACATCATTTTCAAATTGTGTCAAGCTTTTTATCAAATTAATTTTGAAATATAAAAACCAATACAAAAACCTAAAACAAATAAACATAAATACTTATATGTTAAAAGTTCATTTTCAATTTTTCTATATCTTCGCCTTGTCATATAATATCCTTTTCTTTTTGACTTGATTTAACATTACTACACTTTTTAAATCTTGTCAAGTAAAATATTATTTTTTTTAATTTGTTATTTTTTCGTTGTGTTGATTATAACTTAATATTATTTTTATATTATGTCAAGCTTTTTTTAATTTTTTTTTCATATACACTATCATTTATAATATGTCAATACTAAAAAATAAATAAAATCAAATTAAAGAGATTTTTATTTTTTAATACTAATATAAAGGGTATACCATAAAACCGCTGTAATCGCATTTAAATGCGTCTAAGGGCTATTTGTATATATTACAGGCAAAAAAAACCCGTCAATTAAGACGGGCTAAAAAATATCTTTTTATTTGGTTATATTACCATGCTGACCTAAGATTCCAGAAGTTAAATTTCATATCATTCTGACATTTTAAATTGCCACGATTGAATTTTAACGATTTCAATTCTGGGCTAGGTGCATACACTTTAAGAATTGAACCATCAGCTTGTAAGGTTTCGCTGATAAGCTTAGATGGGATTCTTTTCTTAGTTTTAAAAGTATCTTCTATAGTGCGTGGTGTTGCTATAAATGGTCTGTCAAATATTGATTTTTTCATGCTTATGTATCCTTATAAAGTTATTAAAAGTTATGTAACGATTCAAATATTCTCAAATTGATAAAACCTTGTCAAGTATTTTTTAAATTATTTTACAAATATTTCATAATGTGACCATGTTAACCACTTTAAAAGGGCGGTTCACTTTCACAAATTTTAAAGTTTGTAAATTGTTTTTTTCAAACTTCACAAACTTTTCAAAATGTCAAGAACTTTTTAAAAGTTTTTCAAGTTGTGGATAACTTTCTAATAAGCTGTGTATAACTTTTTAAAGTGTTGATAAGTCTGTGGAAAAGCTGTGGATAACTTGTGGATATGTTAGTAACCTGTGGATATCCTGTGGATAACTTGGGCTGGGGGTGGGCAGGCTGGCAGGGGGGGTACTACCCATATATATATAAAACACATACATTTCACAAACTTTTCAAGTGTCAACCAGTTGCGCGTGAACATAAAAAAAGCAATATAATAATTAACTATTATACTGCTTAAGTTTGACAAGCGTTATCCGCGCTATAAGAGATATTTCTTCACAAGACTTTTTAGGTACTTTAACCCACGGGGTATAGTTTTATTATACAGTTTATTTTCACATTTGTCAAGTCCTAAATAAAAAATAAATAACTTGACAAACTGTAAAAGTAACCCTATAATAGAAGTTATTATGAATTTAATGCCCGAAAAGAAAAACAATCGTAATCTTACTGAGAAACAAAAATCATTTCTAGATAATCTAGTCGCTACCGAAGGCGATTTTAAAAAGTCAGCAGAACTTGCAGGGTACTCAGGCAATCACTATCAAGTACTTAAATCATTAAAAGAAGAAGTAGTCGATTTGGCTTCAGATGTACTTGCTCGTTCAGCACCTAAAGCAGCGTTTAAATTAGTAGAAATGATAGACAGCAACAAACCAATCCCTCAAGCCAGTCAAAAGTTAAATGCAGCACAGACGATTCTTGATAGAGTAGGTGTTGCTAAGACAGACCGCGTACAAGTAGATCATAATGTACAAGGGGGAATCTTTATATTACCTGAGAAACAGACAGTAGTAATAGAAGATGCGGAGTTTAGTAATATAACAGAGGAGGAAGATTGATTATGGATGCTATAATTATACTTGGTTTCATCGCTATAGTTGCAGTTGTTTTTGTTAAAAGAAAAAAACCTGAACTATATGAAACACTCAAATCAAAAATAAAACTAAAATAACATGGAAAACGGATATATCAAACGTGCTAGTTCAACTATTCCTTTTGGTTATGAAATAGATCTTGAATCAAGATACTTAAAACCTATACCAGAACAAATAGATGCTCTTGAAATAGTTGAGAAGATGATCATTGATGATGAAATATCTCTTCAAGAAGCAGTAGATTGGTTAGAATATAAGACTGATCGAAGTATGTCTAGAGCAGGACTTAAAAAACACATAGATAAAAAGTATGGAAAAAGAAGCGAAAGATTGGGAACTGAATCCAGATCGTTACTTGCAAGATGATGAAGGTAACTTTGTTCGGAAGAAAGATGGTACACCACGTTTAAAAGCAGGTAGACCTAAAGGATCTAGTGAAAGTTACAATATTTCCAAAAGTCAAAAAGCTAAATACGCTGTACATCGCAAAATAGCTCGTAAGAAAAAAAATATAAAAAAGCTAGAACAGAAGCTTAACAACGCTAGAAAGTCTTACAAAGCCACAACCAATACAATAAATAAGCTTTCCGATAAGACGGATCACGTTGTTACGTCTTCAGAACTAGAAGAACTACCTAAAGCTGTACAAGAAATAATACCTGAACAAAATGTATTATTCCATCCTAATGAAGGTCCACAGACTGATTTCCTCGCTGCAGGCGAGAAGGATGTGCTTTATGGTGGTGCTGCTGGTGGTGGTAAATCATACGCAATGTTGATTGATCCACTACGGTATGCACATAAGAAAGCTCATCGCGCACTAATTCTTAGACGTTCTATGCCAGAACTGCGCGAGATGATTGACAAGTCCAGAGAACTATATCCTCTTGCATTTAAAGGAGCTAAGTTTCGTGAAGTTGAAAAGCTTTGGAACTTTCCAAGTGGTGCAAAGGTAGAGTTCGGCTTCCTTGAACGTGATGCAGATGTATATCGTTATCAAGGTCAAGCATATAGTTGGATTGGTTTTGATGAAATAACCCACCTACCTACAGAGTTTAGTTGGAACTATTTAGCTTCCCGACTTCGTACAACTGATCCTGAAATACAAACATACCTACGCTGCACAGCAAATCCGGGCGGTGTGGGTTCGCAATGGGTAAAAAGAAGATACATAGAACCTTCAGAACATAATACAGGTTTCAAAGGTAACGATGGATTAACTAGGAAGTTTATTCCTGCTAAACTTGCGGACAATCCTTATCTTGCGGAAGATGGTATCTATGAGCAAATGCTTAAATCTTTACCACCTATTCAACGTAGACAACTACTTGAAGGTAACTGGGATGTAGCTGAAGGTGCTGCTTTTGTAGAATTTGATCCGCAAGTCCATGTAATTCCTCCATTTAAACTGCCTATAGGGTGGGAAAGAGTAAAAGGAATAGACTACGGATATGCCTCTGAAAGCTGTTGTTTATGGGGAATTTTAGATATTAACGATGGAACTTTAATAATTTATCGAGAATTATACAGAAAAGGCTTGACAGGAGAAGAATTAGGCAGTATAATAACAGATATGGAACTTGAAGATCCTTTTTCTGTTTCTGGTGTTTTAGATACTGCTGCGTGGGCTAAAACAGGTACTACAGGACCAACAGTAGGAGAAGCTCTTGTTCGCGCAGGACATAAGTTAAGAAGAGCAGATAAGAACAGAGTACAAGGAAAAATTCAAATACACGAATTTTTAAAAATTACAGATAGTGGTAGACCTAAGTTACAGATATTTAATACTTGTCCTAACTTAATAAGAGAGTTACAAAGTATACCATTATCAAAAACAAATCCAGAGGATGTGGATACTCATGCTTCGGATCACGCTTATGATGCTTTACGTTATATGATTATGAGTAGACCGAGAGTGTTAAATCCGTTTCAAAGAATACGAGATTTAAAACGAGAAATGTACGCACCTTCTGACACAACCTTTGGTTATTGAATATGGCAGAAAAAGAAAATACTTTTTTAAACGCAGACAACATTTATGAAGATGTTGAAGGTGAAGCTGGTAAAATTCTTGACTTAGAAATGAGTCAACAGACAAACCTTGTTGGTGTTATTAAAGATAGATTTCAACAAGCTGAAGATGCTAGACAAACAGATGAGCGTAGATGGTTAAAAGCATACGAAAACTATAGAGGACTGTATGCTAAGTCTGTTAAGTTTAGAGAGTCTGAAAAATCTAGAGTCTTTGTAAAAGTTACAAAAACAAAAGTCCTTGCTGCATTTGGTCAGCTTGTAGATGTTATATTTGGAACTGGTAAGTTTCCTATAGGTATATCAGAAACTAAAGTACCTGAAGGTGAATATGCTTCTGCACATTTAGATACACAAAACCCAATGCAAGGAATTGAAACTTCTCTTCCTGATAATATTGGTAACAGACTTGAAGATCCTCCTCAAGAAGATAATCCTTATGATATTGGATATGAAGGAGATGGTAAAACTTTAAAAGCTGGAGCTACGTTTGGTAAAGGAGTCTTTACAGATAGTGTAGAAGATCAAGCAGAAGATATGTTAGTCGAAGGGTTTAGTCCTAATCCTCAAGCTCTTGAAATAAGTCCTGCACAGAAAGCTGCAAGACGATTAGAAAAATTAGTACATGATCAAATAGAAGAATCAAACGGATCATCTGAAATAAGAAACGCACTTCTTGAATCTGCGTTGTTAGGTACAGGAATTGTTAAAGGACCATTTAATTTTAACAAAACTTTAAGTCGTTGGACTGATAACGAAGACGGTGAAAGAGAATATAATCCTTTAGAAGTACGAGTACCAAGAATAGAATTTGTAAGTTGTTGGGATTTTTATCCTGATCCTGCAGCAACTAATATGGATGAATGTGAGTATGTAATTCATCGACATAAACTAAATCGTAGTCAACTTAGACAGTTGCGTAACATGCCATACTTTGATGAAGACGCAATCAGAGACTGTTTAAAAATGGGAGCAAACTACGAAGAAAAAGATTTTGAACAACAGTTAAAAGATAATGCTTAAACAGAAGAAGAGTATAATTCTAACTATGAAGTTCTTGAGTACTGGGGTATTATGGATGCCGAATACGCAAGAGAAGTTGGAATAGATCTTCCAGATAGTGTAGACGATTTAGATGAAGTACAAGTTAATGCTTGGGTAACAGGTAATAAACTATTAAGAGCAGTTATAAATCCTTTTACTCCTTATCGTATTCCATATCACGCTTTCCCATACGAAAGAAACCCATATAACTTCTTTGGTATAGGTGTTGCTGAAAACATGGATGATAGTCAGCAGATAATGAACGGACACGCTAGAATGGCTATAGATAACTTAGCTCTTTCTGGTTCGATTGTATTTGATATAGACGAATCTGCTTTAGTAGGTGGACAGTCAATGGAGATATATCCGGGAAAAGTTTTCCGTAGACAAGCAGGAATGGCAGGACAATCAATCTACGGTTTAAAGTTTCCTAATACAGCAAACGAAAACATGATGATGTTTGACAAGTTTAGACAACTTGCAGATGAACAAACTGGACTACCTAGTTACAGTCACGGACAAACAGGTGTTCAAAGTATGACAAGAACTGCATCAGGTATGTCAATGTTGTTAGGTGCAGCAAGTTTAAACATTAAAACAGTTGTAAAAAACCTAGATGATTTTTTATTAAAGCCTCTAGGTGAAGCATACTTCCAATGGAATATGCAATTCTTTGAAGGTGATATAGATGTTAAAGGTGATTTAGAAGTTAAAGCTACTGGAACAAACAGCTTAATGCAGAAAGAAGTAAGAAGTCAAAGATTGACTATGTTCTTACAAACTGCACAAAGTCCTGCTATTGCTCCTTTTGTTAAGATTTCTAAATTAGTAAGTGAACTAGCCTATAGCTTAGATTTAGATCCTGATGAGATTCTTAATGATCCAGAAGAAGCAGCTATTATGGCACAAATAATAGGTATGCAAAATGCTGGACAAAATACAAGCGAAGAAGCTCAACCCAATAGTCAACAACCCGAAGCAATGGGAGGTCTTGGCGGAACACCTCAAGCACCTCAAGAACTTGGAGTTACAGGTACTGGCGGTGGCAACATCGGAATTGGAAATGTACCGCAGTCAGGGGAGGATCAGTTCTCTGGAACGGTTGCTCCACCTACCAGAACAGGTTAAACTAATCTTAAAAGAGAATAACTAATGGCAAAGAAAAAGAAACAAATAAAAAAACAAATGGATGATCTTGACCTTGTTGGAGTAGCCGTAAGTGTTGATCCAATTGTTGCAACAAAACGTAAGAAAAAAATGAGTGGTGGAAAAACAATGAAACCTGCAAAAACTCGTTATACTTATAATAAAGGATCAAAAGTAAATCCTAATGAAGGAATAGAAGCTTTAAGAAAAGAAGCTCCAGAAGTTGTAGAAAGAATGGGTTATCAAGAAGGTAAAGAAGTATCTGATATGTTAAGCATAGAAGCTGCGAACGAAATGATAGCACCTATATATGTTGAATTACTTCAAATAGAGGAATCATTAAAAGATAAACAAGGTCTTACAAATATACCTCAAACTACACAAAGAAAAAAAGAATTAGAACAACGAATAGAAAGTATAAAAGCAAGAACAAAAAAAGCTGAAGGCGGAGAAATGGACAGTCAAATGACTGCTTTGATGATGCCTGAAGAATCAAAAGAAGAAATGGATATGCTTCCAGATGATCAAATGGAAGATCAACATTTAGATTTTATAATTAACGAATCATTAGATAACGAAGAAGAAATGTATCTAATGGAACAATTACAAGCTGATGAAAGATTAAGCATGATCTTTGATAAGATTATGGATACAGCTACAGAATTTTCAGGATCTGGACCTGTTGAAGGTTTAGGTACTGAGGTCTCCGATTCGATACCTGCAAGGTTATCGGATGGTGAGTTTGTTATGACAGCTAAAGCTACGGATGAAATCGGTGCAGATAATTTAGAACGCATGATGAAAGACGCAGAAGAAGCTAGTGATAATCGACAAAGAGTTGCAATGGGTGGAGAAATCGAAAAAA